>JAEEGG010013355.1_pt1 | contig 17580 bp, 8 predicted proteins | sample 9134161 | NCBI WGS metagenome assembly JAEEGG01 (sample SAMN16246543, study PRJNA631951) | gut metagenome | biome: gut microbiome; feature: rumen; material: CR-attached | host: Bos | place: Iran: Karaj | collected 2018-10 | reverse complement strand
CGAATCTGTTTCCGCTGAGGACGATCTGCGAGAGATTCTCGCCGGGCCGTATCGCGCCTCTTCCTTCGAATCTGCAGTTGGACGCGACAAGGCTGCCGCGCAGCTGGCTTATCGCACAGTCCCTCCATCTGCTGAAAGTGCATCCGTTGAAGTTCACGCAGTAGACAAGCCCGTCCTTGTCCTTGTCCGCCCGGAACAGCGTTCGCGCACCGGAGAATTTCACGCCCGTGACCTGCACGGCCGCGTTCCAGCTGTAGTACGTCTTTATGCCCGCGTCATGGTATTTTCCGTAGTCCGGAACCTTCGAGTAGTGCATGCAGCAGAGCCTGGCCTCGATGTCGCCGTACGTTAGGAGAAAGCCCGGATACCCGACGTTCTTCATTTCGATTCCGACCTGCACGTTTCGCATGAAGACCTTTCCGGCCGCGATGTTGCCGGGGTTCATCTTCGCGCCGCTGTCGTCGGGAACGACGGTGAGGAAGATGCCTCCCTTCGCATGGTTCACGCGAACGTCCCACCAGTATCCCCAGTCCTGCTCGCCTGCGACTATTGCAATGAAATTCCTCTCGGCCCAGGTGTTGAGCACTTTGCGCGCGGCGGTCGTGGTCGGAGAGCCCGGCAGCCCTGACGCAGCCCAGTACAGCGTATCGAACGCGACATGCTCTATGCGCGGCACGTCGAAAGCGTACGCGGCGCGTATGCCCGTTTCGAGGGCGGTGCCCTTCAGTCCGCGCACAAGCATCGACGAGCAGTGGTTGTTGTAGAATCCGCACCACGAGTTGACGAGCGTTACATCGACTACGCTGGTGTGCCCGTCGCCCCATATGCTCGCCGGATACGGTTCCGGAGACTCGAAGCTCTGGTCCGGATGCCAAATCGCGACGTCCCTGAGCGACGCGCCGCCCCTCAGCTTCACGGCGGCGTTTTTGACAAGGTTCGTGTCGCCGCGTCCGAAGTACACGCAGAGTATGGACGGCCTGTTCGCCGGCCAGGACAGAGCGGACGAGGCGGCACCCCTTATCGAGTTCCCTCCCTCGACGTATAGCGGCTTCTCGAGCCTGTACCTCCCGGGCGGGAGATACAGCGTCCCTCCGCCCGCGCGGTTTAGCTCGTCAAGCGCCTTTTGCATCACCGCGGCGCTGTCGCGCTGACCCGTCGGGTCCGCGCCGCGCTCCACGGCGTCAAGTCCTGCAGCGGCGGAAGCTACAGCCGCCCACACTGCAAGCAGTGCCAGCACGGTCACCTTCATGGCCATTCCCCTGTGATCTTGGCCTATGTCATTCCTGCGGTTTGAGGGATGCGCGGACGGTCGGCAGGAAGTCCGGCTTGTTGTTGCAGCGGAGCTCCGCCTCGAACTCGCCGCGATCGCCGTCTACGACGATCGAGAGTTTGTTCCAGCCCTGCTGGAGCGGAAGCTCGTTGTACTCGACCTCGCGGTCCGTGCGCCGCGTCTCCTTGACCTCCTTGTCGCCGACCTTGAGCGTCGATCCGCGAGCCTTCATCCAGAGCATGAGCTTCGGCATGTCGGGCTCGATGAGCAGGTCGTCGAGCGGACGGTTTGAGTAGACGTAGAATTCAAGCGTGTGTTTCCTCGGCGCGATGTTCTTGAGCGTCTTGCGCGTGACGGACGGGAACATGATCTTTCCGTCGCGTAGGAAGAACGCCTCCGCCGGGTCGCTCACGACAGTGCGGCACTTGACGCCCGCGTTGGCGAGCATGCGCGAGAGCGTCTTGTAGCCCTTCTCGGAGTTCGCAAAGTCGGCGAGCGTCTGCACGCGGACCTTCGACGCGCCGACGCGGCGCGTCGCAATGACCGCGAGCGGCGCGGTGCATTCGTTCTCCGTGCGGATGATCGCGGCGGTCTTCATCTCCTCCGCGCGCTTGTTCCACTCGCGCCAGTCTGTCCGGCACGCCTCGACCTCGACCTCGGCGGAGCGAATCCACTCGCCGCCGAGCGAGAACTTCGCCGCGTCGCCGCGCTGGAGCTCACAGAAGTAGAAGTCGCTGTTGTAGAGGCCGCGCACAAGCGGACGGTCCATCGGGATGAACGTCGAGCGCACGAGCTTCGCGACCTCGAGCCCCTCGCCGACGATCGGCTTTACGGCCTCCGCGCTCGCGTCCGTTACGCCCCACACCCACGCGTCCGCGCCCTTCTTCACGAGCTCCGCGACTTCCGCGGCCTGCTCCGATTTGAGCGGAGACGACGCGTCGACGAAGACGAGCGCCTTCGAGGGCTCGTTCACCTTCTCGGCGAACTCGACGCCCTGCGCGTCGAGAACGCCCCTAAGCTTGCCGTCGCCGACGCAGACGACCTCGGCATACTCGCGCTCCGAGCGCGGCGCATCTGCCGCGGGCTGCTCCGGACGGATCGACCACTTTGACCACGCGGGGCCCTCCGGCGCGAACGCCGCGCGCACCGCGTCGTACATCGGCCACGCGTCCCAGAGCGGAAGCGCGGGGTCGTATCCGGGGTTGAACGTCGAGGAGTACGGACCGAGGCGCTCGGGCTGGTAGCCGGGACGGCCCTCCTCGTATTCGCCGAAGAAGATTCCGTCGTCGAGCGACGGCGCCTTCGTGAGGTCGCGCTTTCCGAACGGAAGCGGCTTAAGGGCGTACCACGCAAGGTTGAACACGCACGAGTAGGACGCGTTGTTCTTGCGCTGCGCGACGATGATGTCGTAGCACTCCTTCGCGAGGCCCTCCATGCGTCCGAGCGCGGACGCGTAGCTGCGCTCGGAGCCTGCGCGCTCCGCGACCTGCTGGGGCGTGCCGTAGTAGGCCATCGACGCCTCGCCGACGCCCCAAGGCTTGCCGATCTCCGACCAGGCCTTGTACGAATGGACCAGATCGCCGTAGTGTCCCATCGTGATCGGCAGGATTCCCTTGCCGTCCTCCTCGCCGTCGGACGAGATCCACGGACGCGTCGGATCGAGCCTGCGGCACGTGTCGCGCCAGTCGGCCCACGCCTTCTCCTGGAACGGCATGAGATCGGGGCGGTTGAAGACGTGTAGAATGACTGGCTTGTTCTCGTTCGAGACGGACCATCCGAGAACGGACGCGTGGTTGCGGTCGCGCTTGATGAAGCGCTCGAGGTGCGTGATGGAGTTCTTCCAGAAGATTTCGCGGTCGAACTTAGGTCCGCCGTCCGAAGCCCAGTTCGCGGTCTCGTCGAGGATGCAGATGCCCATCTCGTCCGCGACGTCGTGATAGAAGCTGGGGTAGACCTGCGCGTGGAGGCGCACGGCATTTCCGTTGGCCTCCTTGATCGCCTTGAACCACGCCCACGCATAGCGGCGCGTCATCTGCGGAACGCCCATGAAGTGCCAGGAGTCGCTGCGGAACTGGATCGGCTTTCCGTTTAGGAGATACTTGCCGCCGTCGATAGTCCACTCGCGCCATCCGAAGCGCTCGGTCTTGCGGTCGATGTCCTTGCCGTCCGCGGAGAGAGAGACGACGAGCGAATTGAGGTTCGGCGTCTCGGGCGTCCAGAGGCGGAGCGCATCCTGTGCGACAGGAATCTCGATTGTCACCGTCTTGGACGACTTCGCAGCGACCTCGACCTTGCCGAAGTCCTTGGCGAGCTTCTCCGCCCCGAGCTCCCACGCGGGGACTGGTGCGGAAAGGACGTCCGTACCGGCGCGGTTGATCCACTCGCAGACCTTCACGCCGAGTTCTGCGCTCGCCGCGGCATCGCCAGCGTTGGCGACGGTGACGTCGAGCGCGAGAACGCCCTTCGAGACGAGCGGACGCACGAACACGTCGTCGACGCGGAGCTTCGGACGCGCCACGAGCGTGACGTCCTGCCAGATGCCGATGATCTCGCCGCCCCACATGGAGCCTGCGGGGATCACGCGGCGTCCAACGCCCTCGCGGTCCTCGAAGAGCTTCTGTCCGCGGACGCCGACGAGGAGCTCGAACGTCTCGCCCGGCTTTACGAGATCGGTGACGTCGGCCTCGAACGGAAGGAACAGCTCGAAGTTCTCGGCGACCTTCTTTCCGTTCACGAGAACGACGCACTCGCCGGCGACGGCCTCGAAGCGGACGACGATGGAGCGTCCATTCCAGTCGGACGGAACGGTCACCGAGCGGCGCATCCAGCCCATCTTGTAGTCGCGCCACGCGTCGGGATACGACGGGAAGTCGCGGTGGTCCGGACCTTCACTGCGGCGCAGGCAGAAGTTGTTGACGTTCCACGGGGAGGGTATCTTGATCTTCACGGCGTCCCATCCGTCAGCCGCAGGCGCTGGAAGCTCGGGAGCCTGGCCCTTCCCTTCCTTCCACCCCGCAGGAGTCTTGAAACCCTGGAAATCCCACCGGCCGTTGAGGCACACCTCCGCGCGCTGTGGCTTTTCGAGTCGGTTGACGAAGCCCTCGGACGGCGCGAAGACTCCGTTGAACTTCACGCCCTCGGCGTTTGAGCCGCTGGCAAAGAAAATGGAAGCGACAGCTCCCAGAAATATTGACGAAAACCGGTGGTCCATTTTATACAGTTCTCCTTTCCTGGTTCACATTGTATCATCTTTCGGCCTCCAAAAGCGTGATAAACGCGATAAATTTTTCGTGAATATCGCGCAACGTCCACTTGCGTTATCCTGCATATTATGATAACATTACGATTATGAAAACTGTATTGTTCTTCGCTTCCGCAACTCGGCACTCCTGCCGCAAGCGCGTTGCTGGCGTGCAGCGCTACTTCTCGAACTCGGACATTCAGGTCCAGGTGGTCGAAAGCAACTACCACCACATCAACGTCAAGAAGGTCATTGACTTCTGGAATCCCATCGGTTGCATAGCGGAATGCGGCAGCGACATGAACGAGTTCAGGCCGGAGATATTCGGGAAGCTGCCGACGGTCTACCTTGACCGCGACCCTTCGCTCAAGGGGATGATACGGTTTTCCGTAAATGCGGACCTCAAGAGTTCCGCCGAAATCGCCGCGAAGGAGCTTCTCGCGCTCGACTTCGACGACTACGCCTTCGTGGGGTTCCAGCTTCCGCTCTTCTGGACGAAGGAGCGCGAAAAGGCCTTCTGCGAGGCCATAAAGCTGAACGGACGCAAATGCCATGTCTTCGACCGGACCGAAAAACCCGACATACGCCGCCTTGAGGCGCTTCGCAAATGGCTAAAGGCGCTTCCTAAGCCGTGCGGAATACTCGCGGCATACGACGGCACTGCGGAGGAGATACTCGCCGCGTGCAGCCAGGAGAACATTCGCGTTCCGGAAGACGTCGCAGTGATGGGCATCGACAACAACGAGGAAATCTGCGAGAACACCAAGCCGACGCTTTCCAGCATCTGCCCCGACTTCGAGAACGCCGGATTCATCTGCGGCGAACTGCTCGACCTGCAGCTCCGCGACCCAAAGGCAAAGGGTGAAAACCGCAAATTCGGCATACTCGGCGTGGTGAAGCGCAGGTCGACCACTGTCTTCAAGCACACCGACGCAAAGGTAACCGCCGCAGTGGAATACATCCGCATGCACGCCTCCGACGGCATAGGCGTAAACGACGTCGTCGCGCAGATGGGCTGCTCGCGGAGGACGGCTGAGGTGCGCTTTGCGAGCCTCATGGGCCATACGATACAGACCGAGATAAGGAACGTCCGCATGGCCACCGCGTTCGCGATGCTGAGGAACCCGCGCCAGGCGATCGAAAGAATCGCTAACCTCTGCGGATACGACTCCGACTCGACGCTACGCTACGCCTTCAAGGCTAAGACGGGGATGTCCATGCGCGAATGGCGCAAAAAGGAAGGCATCGCCTAGTTCTCGGCAGTTTCGGCGTGCTTCTTCGCACGCTCCTCCATCATGCGGTCGAACTCATCCTCCTCGTCGCCGTCCTCAAGCTCCTCGGGGCGGTCAGGCGGCACCATTAGATAGCGCAGCGAGGACATCGCGATGCGTTTGAATATCGGACCTGAGGAGTTGCCGCCCTGGTGGAACTTCTGCTTCGTGTCGAAGTCCAGCGTGACGAGAATGACCAGCCTCGGCTCCGATGCGGGGACGATTCCGCAGAACGTCGCGCGGAAGAGGGAGTCGGAGTAGTGTCTGTCGATGACCTTCTGCGCCGTTCCCGTCTTGCCCGCGACGGAATAGCCGCGGATCGCCGCGCGGCGGGCCGTGCCTGCCGGGGACGCGACGCCCAGCATGATCTCGCGCATCTTGCGCGCAGTTTCGGCGCTTATGGGACGCCCGAGGGGCTTCGGGACGTGATGGTAGAATTCCCGTCCGTCGTGACTTACGAGCTTGTTGACGATGTACGGCTGCATCCTGACTCCGTCGTTCGCTATAGCCTGGTACGCGGAGCAAATCTGCATCGCGGTGACCGCAACTCCCTGTCCGATCGGAGCGCGAGACCACTTCACCTTGTCCCACTTCCTCCAGTCAGGCAGAATGCCGTACTCCTCGCCCGGAAGCTCTATGCCTGTCTTTTTACCGAATCCAAAGTCGCTCATGTACGTCCAGAGGCGCTTCGGACCGAGGTCGCTTCCGATCTTGCCGACTACGATGTTGGAGGAATGCACGATCGCGTCCTTCACAGTCATAGTCGGCTCCCAGACATGCGAGCCGTCGCCAGGCAGCTTGTAGTACCTCTCGTCGTACCTGTTCGTCGAATAGCGAGTGCCGGGAGTGACCATCTTCAAGTCTATCGCCGCGGCGACGGATATGACCTTCATGACGGACCCCGGCTCGTACGTGAAGTTCGTCACGCGGTTTATCCTGGACTCGTCCGATGCCTTTCCGTAGGCAATCGGATCGAAATCGGGCAGCGAAGCCATCGCGAGAACGGCCGCAGTGCGCGCGTCCATGACAACGCACCACCCAGACCCGGCGCCATACTCCTCGACGCCCTGCCTGAGCCAGAACTCGGCTTCGTACTGGAGGTTGTGGTCGATCGTCAGGTGCACGTCCGCGCCGGGAATCGGCGGAATGTCCTCGATGCGCCTGTCGTATATCTCATGTCCGTGCGCGTCCTTCATTCCGCGTATCTTGCCGGGAACGCCCTGCAGGTCGCGGTTGTACCTGAGCTCGATGCCGGCGGACCCCTGGTTCTCGGCGTTCACATACCCGAGCACGTGCGAGAGCTGCCGTCCGTGGAAGTACTGCCTCACCTGCTTGTCGATTATGATGACGCCTGCGACAAGCTTCGAGTCTCGGAGCGTCTCATGCGCCACGGAATCCGACGACGTCGAGAGGTACTGGTAGCGGTTCTGCGTGTTGAGCGCCATCTTGCGGACCTTCTCGAAATCGAGTCCCAGCGCATAGGCTATCGTGTGGACGATCTCGTCGCGCGTGCGAGGCGGCTCGCCCTTCTTCTTCACCACGATGTTCGTGAGGGCGACGGGATCGAGACGGTACTCCCACACCGGAATTGATTTCGCGAGCGGATATTCGGTGCCAAGCGCGCCGAATATCTTCCCGCGACAGCCCGGAAGCTCCTTCTTGAACGTGTAGTCCGGCGCATCGACGCTCGGGTCAACATGCGCGCGGACTAGCTTTTGAGACGTATATACAGCGAAAACGGCCAGCAATCCAACCGGTAGCCAGAAACGCAGATTCTCGCCGCGCATCAGCATCTCGTCACCTGCGCGCGGACTTGGAAGCCGTCGAACGCGCCGGTGCGCGGGACGCGGGGCGCGGCGTAGACGAACGAGTCACAGCCGGACGCGCCGATGCAGGACGCGAAACCGCGGCCGTACGCTGCGCCGACGCTGCAGGCTTCGCCTGACGCGGCTTGGCGGAGGCAGTACGGGTCTGCGCCGCAGCCTGGCGCGGCCGGGACGCGGCCTGGCGCGGCTGCGCGGCGGGACGGGACTTCGCCACGGCCGGAAGCGACTGATCGACGCGGGGACGCGGCGCGATGTACTGGGCAACGTCGGACGACCTGTTGCGCTCCTTCGCCTTCGCGACCGAGAGCTGGGCCGGATACAGCTGCCCCTTCGAGTTGAGCCTCACCACCTGCGTGCCGAGCTTCGGCGTGTGCATGGAAAGTCCATGCTTGAGAAGCGCCTCGTCCAGCTTCGATGGCGTCGTCATCGCGGCCAAGTATCCGCTTTCGCGCTCCTTTTCGTCCTCTAGCGCCTTGATTATATTCTTCTTCTCCTCGATTCTCTTCTCGAGATGCTTGCAGCTCGAGTTGGCCAGCATGTACACGATCACCACGGCGAAGGCCATTACCATAACCGCGCCGATCTGGACAGTGCGCCCGACCGTGACGGACATCTTCTTCGACATCTTGCGGTTTTTTCTCATTGTTTTATTCCTTTTCTACGGCCCGCAGTTTTGCGCTGCGCGACCGGGGATTGTTGTTCTGCTCTTCTTCGGACGCGATGACGGCCCTTTTCGCCACCGCCCTTGCACGCGGCTCGACGCCTTCCCAGCGCTCGCCGCCCTGCTGGAGGGAGACCATCCTCCCGACGTGGGACGCGAAGAATCGCTTTACGGCCCTGTCGGTCAGCGACTCGAACGTGATGACTGCGAACCTGCCGCCGCTTCTGAGGATTTCCATTCCACCCTCGAGAGCGCGCATAAGCTCGTCCATCTCGCCGTTGACCTCCATCCTCAGGGCCTGGAAGACCCGCGTCGCAGGATGCTTCCCGCCCCTGCGGCCAAGGGTCTTCTCAACGAATTCCGCAAGCTCCGTCGTCGTCTCGAACGGCTTCTTCGCCCGCTCCGCCGCTATCGCCTTCGCGATGCGCCTCGCCTGCGGCTCCTCGCCCCACTCGCGGAAGATCTCTTCCAACCGTTCCGCGTCCTCCTCGTTCACCAGGTCCGCGGCGCTTCTGCCGCGCGACCTATCCATGCGCATGTCAAGGGGTCCCTCGCGCATAAAGCTGAACCCGCGTCCGGCCTCATCCAGCTGAGGACTCGACACGCCCAGGTCAAGCAGTACCCCATCGACTTCATTCCATCCCTTATCATTTGCAATCTCCCTCAATTCTCCATGCCGGCCCCACACGGCCGTCAGTCCCGCGACGGAACCAACCTCGCGGAGCGCCTGTTCGTCGCGGTCTATCCCAAGCACCTCTCCGCCCCGGGCGATGATCTCCTTCGCGTGCCCGGCACGCCCGAGTGTGCCGTCCACATACCTCCCGCCGGCCCTGACGGCCAACGCCTCCATCGTCTCCTCGAGAAGAACCGGAATGTGATTTCCCATATCCCGGCACCTCCCTTAGAACCCAGCCACCGCCAGCGCTTCGCGCAGCGCCGTCTGGTCGACCTTGTCCGCAGGAGCCAGCGCCGCCGGATCCCACAGCTTGATCATACGAACCGCACCCAGCATAGCGACCGTCGTCGTCAAGTTCGCAAACTGAAGGAGCTTGTCGCTTATGCGGATGCGGCCTTGTCCGTCAACCGGGGGCATCTCGGAGTTGGAGCCGATCGTCTGGAGCACCTGATTGAGCGCCGGATCAAAGAGCGCCTTCTCGCGGAGCTTTGCCAGACGGGACTCCATCTCGATCGCGGGGATGATGTTCACACACCTCTCCGTTGGATCAGCCATCACGTAGACGAACTCCGGATCACCCATCATCGCCCGCCATTCACGGGGAATGGTGAAGCGCTTCTTGGGATCCAAGTTGTGGTCATAACGGCCTACAAAACCGCTGCCCGCAACCCTAGTCGACTCCGCGACACTCTGTGTGCCCTCTTTTGACATTTCTTGCCACCATTATACACTTTTTGACACCAGCGGGCAACAAGAAACTCAAAAAAAATTATAATTTAATTTTTCATGGAATTTTTAGTAAATAATCGCTAATTATATTTGGTGTCAAAAAGTGTAGCGAGAAATGCGCCCGATGGACTTCTCCCACACAACCACGCGATTCCCCCTGACCCTGACGGCACTGGGAGTGACAAGTCCGTCTGTCTCGTCAAGCTTGCGGAACCCCGCTCCTTCGCAGGCGTAGAGGGCGAGCTGGCCCTTTTCGGACCTCACAACGGCCACGACCGAGCCGTGCGCGTCGAGCCCGTTGCCATCAAGTTCGGGGACAGTCCCCTCGCATTTCCACACGGGGACAGTCCCCGCCGATTTCGAGTAGACATACCCCTTCCCGCCGATCTGCGCCGCGAAGCGTCCGTCGGCGAGCGGTGCAAGCGAGGTGAAGTCGCCTTCCGCCCCCTCCGGACGCGGCAGCGCGCTTTCGCCGCACCAGCTGGTCCCCTCGCCGACAGGATGTCCATCGCGGTCGACGAGATAGGTCTTCACGACTCCGTCGGCGCGCATGGCAAACACGAGCGAACGACGCTCCGCCTCCGGAACGGCGAACGCCGCGACTGGATGGTACGCGTCCCACTTCTGCCCGTGCCCGTCGTCCGCCTCGGGATAGTCCTTGAAGTCGCGGCCGTAGTCCAGCGTAAGCTCCGCGTCGGAGAACTTCCCGTGCCTGAACTCGACGTGGCGTCCGTGCGTCTCGGTGACGTGCAGCGCCTTGCCGTCCGGCAGGACCACCGTCGCGCGGACCGGCATCCTGACGAGCGAGGCGGACGTCGGATCGTTCGACTTAGCGTCCCACCCCCACACGAGCGAGTCAGCGGCGAAGAATCCGTCGTCGTCGAGCGCGAAGTTCGGGAGGTCATGGACGCCGCCAAGCCGCTTCTCGGGGACAAGCGTCCAGGAGCCCGCGTCGTAGCGCATCAGGTACACCGCGCTGTCGACTCTGGAGAGGACGGCGTAGCGTCCGTCTGGCACCGCGCAGATGCCGACGGCGTGCATTCCGCTGTCCATCAGCACATGTGCGATGACGTATCCCGACGCACCGCCGTAGACCACGCCCGGCGCAGGCTTCATAGTGCGCGCGTCGTAGCGCTTGATCGTCTCGCCGTTGAGCGCCCAGAATTCATCGCCGACGACCGAACCGCGCGTCATGCATATCTCGCGGTCGCCGAACGGAGAGCGCATCATCACAGGCTCCCCGTCGCGGTACTGGTAGTAGTTGCGATGCTCGACGAACGAGATGAGCGTTCCGTCTGGCGCGAAGTCGATCATGCACGGATACGACGAGCCGTTCCTCACCGGCGTCTCGGTTATCGGAGTGCGCGAGCCGTCGGCGCAGGATATCCACTCCATCGTCGAACGCGGCGTCATGCACGCGAGACGTCCGTCCTTCACCTTCTGCGAAATCGCGCACACCTTCTCCGCCACGAGCTCTCCCTCCGCCGCGCCGGACCTGATGCGGTAGAGTCTTCCTGCGGCCTCCTCGTTGCGGCGCGGATCCTGCGCCGCGAGCCCGCCGGCGAGCACGAACACATCTCCTGTCGCCTCGTCGATAGCCATCGAGTCGAACCTGTCGAACGTCCGCGCGCCGGGGAGATTCCACGAAGCAACGGGCTTGCCCTCGAGCGTCATCGCGACGACCTTGCCGCGTCCGGCGGATGCATATAGGACGCCCTTCTTCCAGTCGTACACCGGACCCGCGGCGTAGTACTCGCCATGGTACCCGCGTCCGTCGGGCGCCCTCTCGAGCGCGAAGGGATTAACGGACGAGTCAACGCGCGCGAGCTTCGCCGACTCGACTGCGGCCGGCGCCTTCGGCGCGTCGTCCGCCTCGGCCTGCGCCGAGCCGAAGCGCGCCGTACCCCACTTCTCCGGCGCGGGGATTATCTCACCCGGAACGTCGTTGACGAGTCCAGTGTCCTTGTTGCTCCAGTACGAACGCGAGAGATTGACCGTTCCGTCGCGGTCGCCGAATATGACGCCGAAATCGCACCTGAGTTCGCGCGCCGCCGTGAAGTCTCCCGGGGCGAGGAACGAGACGGTGTAGTCTCCGCCGCCCCTGCGCACCTTGACGTCGAGATCCGTCGGGAACGACACGTCGCCGACGGTGTGCGTGCGCCACGGAGACGCGAAGTCGTGCGGCGTTCCCTTCGCCTCGTGGCGGTAGAGAATCGCCTTGTCCGGCGGAAACACCATCAGCCTGCACGGCTTGCCGCCCTCGTCGAGATACTGGAAATCAACCGCGTCGCCAGTCTTGAACATGAGGTACGGATCAGTTCCGTTGTTGACCCACGGACTCGGCTCCCACACCGTGTACTCAAGCCTGAGCCTGCCCGCGTCGCGGCACGCGGCGATGCGCACGTGCCACGCGCCGAACTGCCAGTGCGCGACTTCGGCCGGACCCTTCGCGTCCGGCACCGCGAGCGACGCCCTGCCGGCCTTCCCCTCAGCCACGACGGGGTTCGCCTCCTGAGCCGCGACGAGCTCCTCCGCGCTGAACTCACGCTCGTACCGGCTCTCGCGAATCTTCGAGAGGTTCGTGATCTCGTACCAGCGGTATCCGCCGCCGCCGGACGTGAGAATGGCGCGGCGTCCCTTGCGGTCCCACTGGAACGATCCGACGAACGACTCGCCGCCGATGTACGTCTCGTCGTTCGCCGCGGCGACGCGGCAGTCGGAGAATATCTCGTCGAGGTAGATTCCGTCCGTCGTCAGGAAGAAGATGCGTCCGTGGTTGTTCTTGAGCGCGAACACCTCGTACTCGCCCTTCTCTCCGCCAGGGACCGATCCGAGGGAAAACAGCGCGCCCTGCAGCTCGCCCGGACGCGGCATCGGCGCGTCGTGAGAACCGTGGACGTTCGCGTGCGGATTCTTGATGTACCAGTCGAGCGTGCCGTCGGGGAGGAACGCCATCATGAACGGAGACTGCGTCGGATATATGAAGCGTCCGTCGCGCGTGCAGTAGTTCTCAGTGCGTCCGGGAACGGCCGCACCTGTCGGGAGGCGTCCCTTCATCTTCCGCTTCGCCGCGAGCGCCTTCGACAGCGACCATTCGGGAAACCTGAAGTCGAGGAAGCATATCTCGCCGTCCTGCGCAATCGGCACGGTGAAGTCGAGATCGCTCACGAAGAGACCCCATCCGCACGGCGCGCCGGCGTCGAACGGACCGAACTCGAACTCGTCCGCGTCGAAGCGCTCGTTGCCGTTGAGGTCGTGCCAGGCCATCAGCGTCGCCTCGTCGTGCTTGAAACGATCGCCGCCCCTGTCTGGAAATGCCTTCACGTACGCCTCTCCAATCGGCGCGCACGTGTGCTCGCGTCCGATCATGTGCGAATAGAATCCGGGCGAGCCGAACATCGCGAGCGGCTTGAGGCGCATCTCGGAATCGAGGTACTCCCAAATCATAGTGACGCCGTCGTTCCCTATGACGTAGGTCTTTCCGCCGCGGCGCGCGAAGCGGTAGGTGCGCGAGCTGCGCGGCGGGACATCGTACCTTTCACCCTGCGGAATCGTCTCGTTGAAGAGAAGCGCGATCGGCTCGTCGACGCCCTTCTCGGGATCATAGCGCCACTCGGTGTCGTGCGCGATCCAGCGCGTTGCGTCCTCCTCGTCCATGCCGACGCCGGGCGAGCCGTACTTCTCGCTGCCGACCTTCTCGTATTCGCACACTCCCGTCTCCGCGTTCCAGCGCGAGACGCGCTTGGGGTTGTAGCGGCTCTCGGCGATCCAGAGCGAACCCTTCGAATCGAAGGCGAGCGCCGTCGGATTGACGAGCCTGTTTTTCCTCCACGCGCCGGCGTAGCCGTTTCCGCGCTCGCCGATGATGCGCGTCTCGCGTCCGGACGAGCGCTCGTACACATGCACAACGCTGTCGCCCTCCTCAAGCGCGAATAGCTCCCCGCCCTTCACCGCTATTGCCGTCTGGCGCTCGAACATCGGATACACCAGGCTGTCGCCGTCAACGCAGAGAGGACCGGCGAACGGACGCTCGATGCGCTCGCCCGTGAAGACGAGGCGAGCGCGGTCGGGACGGTCTTCAAGCGCATAGACGTCGACGGTCCGCGAGAGCGCATTGGAGAGGTAGACCTTCCCGCCGATGCGCGCAGCTCCCTTGAGCGACGTCTTTGGCGCGCCGGATATCTCGGCATGGCGCCGCGCGTTGCGGAGAAGTCCGTAGCAGTGCAGCTCAAGGTCGTTTCCGTCGCGCTCGCGCACGGAATACAGCCAGTCGTTCGTGCCCGCGAGGTAGAAGCACGCCTTGTTGCCGAGGTTCCATCCGTCGCCGTATCCGTTGAGCAGCTTCCCCTCGTGCGAAAGGACGAGCGTTGAGTTCCCGCCCTCGGTGAAGAGCGCCGCCGCGACCATCAAGTCGCCGGCCGGCGCGAGCATGGTGCATGGGAGGTGGTTCGGACCGAACCCGGAGAACATCTTCTCGCCGCCCGCGGCAAATGTGCCGCGGAAGTCGTAGCCGATGCCGGGATGGGCGACGACGCGGACGGTGTACTTGCCGCCTGCGGCGCCTGAGCCGTCCTCGGCGCGTCCATCCCATTCGACGGTGTGGCGCCCCTTCTTGTACTCGATCCCGTTGACGAGGTTGCGCACGCGGCGTCCGTCAGGACCGTCAAGCGCGACCGTGGCCTTGCCGTCGAACGGCATATCGAAGGCGACCTGCACCGAGGCCGCCAAGAGCATAGCTATTGCGGAATTCATCATCTCCCCTTTCCCTTTTCCGGTATTCTACCATATTTCGCCCATCAAGGGCAAATCCGGCATGGGGCGGGGAGAGGCGAAATGCGTCACTTAGACTCGACCACGTAGACGGACAGCGAGAGCGGAGGCAGCACGTCCTCGCCCGTGAAGTCGACCTCGGTCGTGACGGGCTTCACCTTCTCCGGCTCGAACGCGGTGTTCGCGTCGTCCGCGCAGGCGGACGTAAGCACGGTCTTCTCGGCCTTGCCGCGGAGATTGACCTTCACCGGCGCGGGCTCGTCGCCGCAGTTCACCAGCTTGAGGACGACGGAACCGTCCGCGCGGCGGAGCGCCGAGCCCTGCACCCTGCGGATCGTGAAGTCGTCGTTCCCCTTCGCGCCCCATGTCTTCGGAACGGTCACGTCGAACGTCGTCGTGTTGATGTCGATCGCGAGCACCTCGTCGCCCCTGTATTCGCCGAAGAGGCGCTGCGTCCAGTAGCTCGGCGTGAGATAGGCGCGGTCGGTGTCGATGTAGATGAGGTTAGGCGTCCACGTCGTGTGCTCGACGTTCGCAAAGAGCGGCGCATATGCCGCGAGCTTGACGAGGTCCGCATTGCGCTCGAGCGAGCACATGTACGCCGCCTCGCCGATCGCCGCGCGCAGGGAGCCGAGCCGCCCGGTCCCCTCAGTCACGGCATACTCGCCGACGAAGATTCCGAAGCTCCCGCGCTCCATCTTCTCGTAGCGCTCCGCGCCGACGGACATGAACCAGTCCGGACGCTGGTAGTCGTGGTCGTCGCGCAGCTCGAACGGACGCGCCTTGACCTGCCAGTCCTTGAAGTAGTTGGAGATGATCTTGATCTCGGGGTACTTCGCCTTCACGGCGTCGTAGATGAGCGCATAGCGGTCGTCGTACTCCTTGCCCCAGCGCTCGTTGCCGATCTCCAGGTACTCGAGGTTGAACGGCTCCGGATGCCCCGCCGCGGCGCGCTTCGCGCCCCACTCGGTGTCTACGCCTCCGTTGCAGTACTCGATGCAGTCCAGCGCATCCTGCACTATCTCGTCCATCTTGTCAAGCGGAACCTTGTCCCTGTGGGCCTCGCCGTCGTTGATGCAGAAGAGCGGCTTCGCGCCGAGCGCCTCGCTGAGGAGCAGGTATTCGTGGAAGCCGACTGCGTTCGTGGACCAGTATTTCCAGACGTTCCACTGCGTGCGGCGGTCCCACTTCCCGCCGAGCGTCTGTTTCCAGCGGTACGCGTCCTTCATCGTGTCGCCTTCAACCCAGCATCCGCCGGGGAAGCGCATGAAGCTCGGATTCAGCGCCTTGAGCACTTCCACGAGGTCGCAGCGGAAAAGCCCCGCCACGCGGTCCGCCGGCATGAGGCTCACGCAGTCGATGTCGAAGCTGTCGCCGTCAACGAGCCTTATCGTAAGCCTCGCCTTCGGGTCGCTCGCCGTCGGCACCAGCCGCGCGGAGAACGCCTTCCACGACTTCCCGTCCGTCCCCTTGAGCGAGAATGACTGTTTCGCGCCGGCGAACTCCACCTCGACGACTGCGTTGCCGCGCAGCTCCACCTCGAAGTCGTAGGCCGCGCCTGCGACGGCGTTCATTCCGAAATAGCCGTCGTTGAGGATTCCGCCGCCCTTGCGGGACTTAACGCGGCAGAACGCGGGACTCTTCTCGTACGGACCGCCCTTCGCGACAAGCTCGTAAGTCGCCGCGCCGAACGGATGCCAGTACTCGAGCGTCAGCTCGCGGATCCCGCCAAGCCCGTCCTCAAACGCGCGGTTGCGCACCATCTCGGCGTAGACGCCTCCGTCGAGCGACAGGTCGATGTCCTCGAAGAAGATGCCCCACATGTCGGGAGCCATCGGATACTTCGCCTCGCCAATGGTTACGGTAGAGACGTCGGCGCAGGCAACCCCTGCGAATGCCGCTGCCGCGGCGACAACAAGCGCTTTAGTTTTCATGCCTAAATTATAGCAAAGCGCCCGAATGCCTTCTATCACCCGAAAGGGCGTGTCTACCGCACCCAGTCGACGAGGATCTGCTCGAAGGCTACACCCTGGTCGAGAGGCGAAAGCTCGAGCGTTGCGGAGCCGGACGCGCCGGACGGAACCTCGAGCCGCACCTTCTGCCGCACCACCCTCCTCGCAATCGTCGGATAGTACACGGAGTATATGTTCTCCGGCTTCTCGTTGAGCCGCGCGTTGAAGTTCACGACCTTAGGCTCGCCGCCCTTCGCAAACGCAACGGAATAGCGGTGTCCCTCGGGCCTCGCAAACGCAAGCGTCGAGCGCGTGACGACCGTCACCTCGGCGGATTTCGCACCGCTAGGAATCGCCACCTTGTACGAGAGCTTCGCGCCGGTCGGGGCGTCGACGCGCGGGAAAACCTCCATAGCCCCTTCGCCATATCCGAGCCCGGGGATGAACTCCCAGCGAAAGCCCTTCGGCGCATCGGCTTTTGCGAAGCGGTTCGCCTCGATCGCAACGACGTGGCTGGATACCGACTTGAGCCGAGGTAGGGACGGCGTTCCATCGCCGTCCGCGGCTGGCGGTGGAACGCCAGCCCTACCAAATTCGCAGGCTGCCTTCCAGACGGGAAGCGCGACCTTCGCCCACTCGGCGTAGCCCTTCGCGTTCGGATGCAGCCCGTCGTCGTTAAGCCCAGGCGTCAATCGTCCGTCGTCGAGCGTGAAGAATCCGCTCCAGTCCGTCCACACTATCGTCTTCCCGTCCGCGAGCGGTCTGAGCAGTTCGTTCACCGCGTCGTTTTTGCCGCGCTCTACGATGTCCGGCGTGCCGCGCGGAAGAATCGGACACAGCAGGATCTTCGCCTGCGGCTGGCGCGCGCGAATCTCCCTGAGCGCCGCGCGTATCTGCGCGGCAGTCTCCTCGGGCGGCTCGCTCGTGCCGTTGTTAGTCCCGATCATGAGCTGCACAGCCTTCGCGCGGTATCCGTCGAGCTCGCCGGACCTGAACCGCCACAGCAGGTTCTTCACATTGTCCGCTCCGAAGCCGAGGTTGAGCACCTTGAGTTCGTTCGTGACCTGCACATACGCATCCTTCCCGTGGCGCTCCCAGCGGTGCGTTATAGAGTCGCCCGCAAGCACAATGTCGAATTCGCGCTCCGCCTTCACGCGCTCGAGGATCGCGTCGTGGCGACGCAT
>JAEEGG010013352.1_pt1 | contig 17583 bp, 8 predicted proteins | sample 9134161 | NCBI WGS metagenome assembly JAEEGG01 (sample SAMN16246543, study PRJNA631951) | gut metagenome | biome: gut microbiome; feature: rumen; material: CR-attached | host: Bos | place: Iran: Karaj | collected 2018-10 | reverse complement strand
GTGATGATGTGCACCTTGCGGGCTGCGCGCATTGCCGGGGTGTACGCGTCGAACACGCCCTGGTTGTGCGTCTTGTGGTAGTCGGTAAAGATGTGGTGGAGTTCGGCGCTCGGGGTGTAGCCGTAGTTCTTGCAGGATTCCTCGGCCATCTTGATGCCGCCGAACGGCATGAACGCGCGCTTCAGGGGCTTGTCCGTCTGGAGGCCCACAATCTTTTCAATGTCCTTCGTGTCTTCGCCGATGTAGCCGGCCTTGTGGCTCGTGAGTGTCGACACCACGTCGGTATCCATGTCGAGCACGCCGCCCTTCGCAATCTCCTGCTTCTGCAGTTCCTGGACTTCATTCCAGAGCTTTGTAGTCGCGGCGGTCGGGCCCACGAGGAACGACTTGTCCCCGTCGTACGGCTTGTAGTTCTTCTGGATGAACATGCGGACGTTGACTTCTTCTTTCCAGCGCTGGCCGACGAGTCCGTCCCATTCTTCTTTCACTATCATCTTTTACCTTCTTTTATCCTTTTTCAATAAAACAAAAACAACCTGATTATGAGCCCAAATCTACCAAAATGCGGTGGGGTCAAACCCCGAAAAAAACGGCACATATCGGCGATTCCTCTACTTTGTAATTATTACAAATATACATAATAAATTATCAAAACGCAACAGGGAAAATCAAATATTTTGCAATTTGTTGATTGTCAATGAAATAGAAGAAAGAGCATTTTTTAGGTGCACTTGAAGCGACTATGGGGTGGTGGCTTGTGACGCAATTCACGCTTATCCGGCAAAATTTTTGAAATTGAGTACAGTTGATACACTTTTTATCATAATTCAGCGTCCGGACGTGCATATGCCACGAAAATAAGATACCTTTACGAACAGAAGAACACTGAAACCGCGAGGTTCCCATGAAAACGAAATTCATCTTGCCCCTGATCGTCGCTGCCGCGTTTGTCGCATGCTCCGATGATTCCTCCTCCAATGCAGCCGTGACTCCCGATCCGACGCTTTCCTCCTCTTCGGACATGGCGGTCATTGACCCGACGCTGTCTTCTTCCGACATTGCGTTGCCGGAACTGTCGTCCTCCTCGGTCTTGCCCGATGTGCCTCTCTCCTCATCGGCAACTCCGTCGGTCGATGGCATCGACCCGATTCCGCCTGACGTTGATGGTCCGTATGATGCCACCAAGAAGTACACGTTCTACGGTGCGGAACTTACCGGCAAGGAAAAGTTCAAGTACGGCCGTTTCGAAGCCCGCATGAAGATGGCGGCTACGGGCGGTACCGTGAGCTCCATGTTCCTGAACTACGACCTCTCCTGGAAGAGGGAATACGAACCGTGGAACGAAATCGATATCGAGATTCTCGGCAAGGACCCGACCAAGTGGCAGTCCAACTTGCTTACCCGCGAGGCTGAGCCCTCTATTTCGGACCTCACGGCCTCGGAGCAGATGCACGATTTCGGATTCGATGCGACAACGAGTTTTCATTTGTATGCAATCGTCTGGACTCCGGATTATATCGCTTGGGAAATTGACAGTGTTGAAGTTCGTCGCGATTCAACTGGCCTGAGCCGTGGCACCCATGCGGATGCAGACCAGGTGAAGTTCATGACGGAAGAGCAGACTCTCCGATTCAACCTGTGGGCTTCGAAGACCCCGTCCTGGACCGGCAAGTGGACCCCGGAAAACCTCCCCATCGAGCAGCACATCGACTACGTGCGTGTGTATGCCTACAACGAGGGCTCCAAGGACTTCACCCTCTCCTGGCAGGATGACTTCGATGGCGTGGCGCTCGATTACTCCCGCTGGTCCGAAGGCGACTGGGAAATGGAACGCGTGATGTATCGCGACCTGAACATCCGCGTGGAAAACGGCTACGCCAAGCTCCGCCTCGACTACGAAATCAAATAGTTTTACGAAATTCGCTCCTCCTAATGGGACTCTCGGGTAACACCGGGGGTCTTTTTGCTAAATTTACCCCCGAAAAATAAAAGGGACACATTATGCCTACTATGACTTCTGCGCAGGTGCGCGAATCTTTCATCAAGTTCTTTGAATCCAAGGGCCACCTCTTCGTGCGTTCTTCGCCGGTGGTTCCGCATGACGACCCGACGCTCATGTTCACGAACGCGGGCATGAACCAGTTCAAGGCTATCTTCTTGGGCGACAATCCCAAGGGCTGGAAGCGCGCATGCAACAGCCAGAAGTGCCTCCGCGTGTCCGGTAAGCACAACGACCTCGACGTGGTGGGCCGCGACAACTACCACCACACCTTCTTCGAGATGCTCGGCAACTGGAGTTTCGGTGACTACTACAAGAAAGAAGCCATCGCTTGGGCTTGGGAACTTTTGACTGAAGTTTGGAAGCTCCCGAAGGAACGCCTGTTCGCGACCGTGTACCAGGACGATGACGAAGCTTGGCAGATTTGGAAGGACGTGTCCGGCCTCCCAGATGACCGCATCATGCGCTTTGACGCTCACTCCAACTTCTGGGAAATGGGCGACACCGGTCCCTGCGGCCCCTGCTCCGAAATCCACTACGACCGCGGCGACCTCGCCACGCAGGCCGAAACGTTCAAGGACCCGATCAAGGGCGTGAACGGCGAAAACGACCGCTACATCGAAATTTGGAATAACGTGTTCATGCAGTACGAACGCGTGAGCGACGGAAGCTTGATTCCGCTGAAGGCGAAGAACGTCGATACCGGCATGGGCTTCGAACGTATCTGCGCTATTCTTCAGGGCAAGACCAGCAACTACGACACCGACGTGTTCACCCCGATTATCGCAAAGATTGCTAAACTCTCTGGCGTTCCGTACAACGATGGCGAAGCCGGCACTCCGCACCGCGTGATTGCTGACCACATCCGCGCTATTTCTTTCGCTATTGCTGACGGCGCACTTCCCTCCAACGAAGGCCGTGGCTATGTGCTCCGCCGCATTCTCCGCCGCGCCAGCCGCTTTGCCCGCCTGCTCGGTCAGAAGAAACCGTTCATTTGCCAACTCGTGCAGGTGCTCGCCGACACGATGGGCGATGCCTTCCCCGAAATCCGCGAACGCAAGGAATTCGTTGCCTCTGTGATCAAGAGCGAAGAAGAAAGCTTTATCCGCACGCTGGACGCCGGCCTCGAACGCTTTGCCGCTATCTCTGCCGAACTCAAGAAGGGCGACAAGATTCCGGGCGATAAGGTGTTCCTCCTCTATGATACTTATGGATTCCCGCCGGACCTCACTGGCATTCTCGCCGAGGAAAAGGGCCTCCTGATTGATGAAGAAGGCTACGAGAAGTGCATGGAAGAACAGAAGGCCCGCGCCCGCGCCAACATGAAGCAGGGCATCAACACGATGGGTACCGAAGGCTGGACGCAGTACAGCGAAGAAAGCACCAAGTTCGTGGGCTACGAACTGTCCGCTTGCGAAACGAAGGTTGTCCGCTGGCGTGAAGACAAGGGTGTCTTGAGCATCGTGCTTGAAACCTCTCCGTTCTATGCCGAAATGGGTGGCCAGGTCGGCGATAAGGGTACGCTCGTTTCTGGCGACCTCGAAATTGACGTGTTTGACACCGTGAAGGTGAACGATACCGCCCTCTGCCGCGGTAAGGTGAAGAAGGGTACGGCTAACGAAACGACGATGGGTGCTGTGTTCATGGCAACCGTCGATAACGACCGCCGTAACGACATTCGCAAGAACCACTCCGCCACTCACTTGCTGCAGGCCGCTCTCCGTCAGGTGCTCGGTACTCACGTGCAGCAGCAGGGTAGCTTCGTTTCGAACGAACTCCTCCGCTTCGACTTCAGCCACTTCAACGCAATGACTGCTGAAGAAATTCAGAAGGTCGAAGACATCGTGAACGCTAAGGTGATGGAATGCCTGCCGGTCAACACCCAGGTGATGGGCGTTGACGAAGCTAAGGCAAGCGGTGCGATGGCTCTGTTCGGCGAAAAGTATGGCGACGAAGTCCGTGTGGTAAAGATGGGCTGCGCCAATGAAGAATTCTCCAAGGAACTCTGCGGTGGCTTGCATGTGCAGAACACCGGTAACATCGGCATGGTGAAGATTGTTTCCGAATCTAGCGTGAGCGCTGGCGTGCGCCGTATCGAGGCCGTCTCTGGCCGTGGCGCTTTGAGCCTCCTCCGCGCCGGTACGCAGATTCTCACCGCTCTCCGCGAACAGCTCCGCTGCAAGGACGTCGAAGTTCTCGACCGCATCCAGCAGTCGTTCGCCAAGACGCAGAACCTCGAGAAGAGCCTGCAGTCCGTGAAGCTCGAACTTGCAACGCTCGCCGCTGCCGAGCTCTTGAACGGCGGTATCAACGTGATGGGCGTGAACCTCTACGTTCGCGAACTCACCTTGCCGGATGAAAAGTACAAGAACTTGCTCGACGGCGTTCAGAACAAACTTGCAACCGATTCCGTGGCCGTGATTGCCAACAAGGATAACGGTTCTGGTAGCATCGCTGTGCTGGTTGGCAAGGATGTGCAGGCCAAGGGCATCAAGGCCGGTGACCTGGTGAAGGACCTCGCCGCCGCCTGCGGTGGTCGCGGCGGTGGACGTCCCGACCGCGCTCAGGCCGGTACCAAGGAAGTCGACAAGATTGCCGGAGCCATCGCGAACGCGAACAACTGGATCCGCGCAAAACTGGGTGCTTAATCTACGCAATAATTGCGTAGAAAGAAGACGGCGTTCCAAAAAACGCCGTTTTTTCGTGAAAATGCCCACTTTAGGCCCCATTGTAAAGATTTTTTGAGCTTTTACCATATAAATAAGCTATTTTAAGCAAGACGGGACTCGGGTGAGCCCCGTGTCGTGGCGTATGCCGCGAGGTTTTTGTGTACACTGAACGGACTGTGGACGGTATGGGAAACTTTATTGTAAAGGGACACGACCAGCTGTGTCATCCTGAGCGGAACGCCGCAAGGCGTGTAGTCGAAGGATCTAGGCAGGGCTTTACCCTCATGGAACTGATGGTTTACATCGCCATCGTGGGTATTGTCGTTATTGTCGCTGGCCAGGCGTTCAGTAACTCCACCAAGATGCGCGTCCGCACGCAGAGCATGCTCAAGGCATCCGAGGTTGCCGAGAACGTGGCTGCGCTGTTCAAGCAGGATGTTGCGCAGACCGGCGCGAAGAGTTCGATGGAAGGCGGTGGCGCTGCCGGTGGTGATAACTTTAGTGCGGTGAAAGACAGTGTTTATATGGATCCGTATAATACCAACGATGAAAAAAAAGATTATTCCTCGTTCAGTGTTACTACATCGGATAATTTTAGCGACTTGAAGATTCGTCGTGTGCGCTACGATGAGAATGGGTATTTTGTGTCTGTGGAGGAAGTAAATTGGTTTGTTACAAATGGTAGACTTATGCGTAGTTGCCGTACAATTGATGGCACGGAAGATGCCGAAGATTGCAAGAGAGGAACTGTTGCCGAAACAAAAAATCGTGCGGTTGAAATTGCGACTGGGGTGAGCCGTTTTGAAGTGACTCCAGCAACACCTGGAGTTTCATCTGGTCAGATAGCGCAGGTTTTTCCGACATGTGATGCAACAGGAAACTGCTCGGATCAGTTCCAGATGATAGCTAGAGTGGACGGGGGGGATTTCCGGAGTTTTGGCGTAGCGTCTACTCAAGACCATAAAATGGTAACTCTTTCGACGTTTACTACTAACTATGATAAAAATGCAAATGACGAAAATGCGGCTGGACGACTACTTAACCAGGCTTTTGTAACGGACAATAGTGCTCTTTCGGCGGGTTCTACATGGAAAAATAGTTGCTACAGAATAACGCTTGAACCGCGAAGAGAATATGAACTGAGTTTCTCGTTGGCTGATGAAATGGGGTTGGTCGAGAATAAAAAAGCAAGACTGTTTGTGCCCGGCAGGGATCTGATGTCGGTCGGCTTCCGTTATGCAAGTAATGGGGAACGCCCTGCTGAAGTTAATGATTTCATGTTTTACCCTCCCGCAGACGAGAAAGCGGCAGGAACAAGAAGTATGCGGTTTAGTGTTCCGCAAAAAATTGAAAAGGTTTGCTTGGCATTCTCTTTCGCGAGTTATTCTCCTATTGCTGCGGATGGAACGGTGACGATTTCCGATTTGACATTGAAGAAGGTTGAACCTTCTAATTATAGTTTTGGCGATGCGGGAACCACGATGAATGTGCATGATAAGCAAAATGTTAAGGCTATGCGGATGGTTCTCAATATAGATCGTAATGGCGAAAGTGGTAATGATACTTTGATTATTCGCGTTCCGAGCAATGGACTTCCGAACTAGGAGAAGTTTATGTTTAAAAGAATGACTGCAAACAAAAAAATGAAAGCGGGCGTGTCCCTTGTGACGGTTCTGCTTTTTATGCTTGTAGCGACGATTGCTGCGACTGCAACCTATAAGTGGCTTACTAGCGAGGGCCGTTCTTCTGGCGCACGTCTCCAAAAGCAGGCTGCGTATCAAAGCGCAATGGCGGGTATTGAAAATGCCCGTGCCTGGATGACTTACAATGCGAATGATGTTGGCGCTCTTATAAAGCAGTATAAGGATAATGGGAAAAAGATAAAGCTCAATTCTAGATTGACCCCCTGGTCGAATGCAGACCATAATTACGATGTTTGGTTGGTTGGGGTAAATACTGGATCTGCACACAATTTTAAGTTGAAGGTTCTTTCTTCGGGAAAGGCGAATGGGGGTACAGTTCACAATGAGCTTGCGATTTTTAACGTGGATGGTCTTTACCAAATACAAGTGCCTTCTGAAGAAGTAGGCGGAGCGACATTTGACAAGGCTTTTGATGGAAAGATGACCGGTATTACCGGAAATGACACCTTGCAGTCGGGTATTATTCATGGAGATTTTGTTGACCAAAATAACACGCCGAAATTAAGTGGAAATTTTATTGTTTCGGGTGATATGGGCTTTGGTGGCACTGTTAAAGGTGATGGTGACATGTATATCAAGGGCAGCATCACTTCAAAAAACGGTGGATATACGTTTGGAAATGACTTGAAATCGGTCGGGATGTGGGGCTGGGTGACGGATATACCCGACACCAACGTGGTGTATGTCGGGGGAGACGTAGATTGTGCTGATAACCAGCCGATAAAAGTTTATGGTGACTTGTATGTTGGAGGCAGAATCAAGGAACGGTGTGCTATCGATGTTTCGGGAAACCTGACTATTGGGGGCGGTATTGACAGAACAAATACTGCCGCAAAGAGGTTTACAATCGGTAAGAACCTCGTGTTCAAGAAGGATGCGGAGTTCAACTACACAACCACAATAGGGTTTGGAATGGGCGGCACTGCTGGAGATGGTGTCGGCGAAAATACATACTTAGCCAAGCTTTTGGGACAAGACAAGAATGGTGGTCGTAAAGTCCATTTTGGTAAAAAGATTTACCTCTATGAGAATGTGACTTATAAACATTGCGCGAACAGGAATAAACCATCGTATTGGGATCCCTATGGATCTTATCGTCCTACGAACTGTTCCTACTGTGAGGGCTTCTATACCGAATGTGATGAAAGCGCTGATTATTCTATAGAAGATAACAGATATTTCTCGATTTATAATCCGTTAATATATAGCGGATACGGATATTATGCTACATATACCTATAATTCAAGGGTGAGCAATACGAGAATATCTGAATGGTCTAAGAACGATGAAGTCTTGAAAGATGTTGGTTTCAACTATTGGGACAACATAGAAAAAATGCAGGGCTACGGGAAGATCATTAAGAACGATGGGACTATTCCGCAGGCGATGTTGCTGAAGGATTCTCTCTCATGGATAAACAAGGCGAAAGAGAATGTTGCTCATTGTAAGATGCAGAAAAACTGGATGACGGAGCCCGCGCACATTAAGGCTCTGAACGATTGCTATAAGGATGCGAAGAAGAATCACCCTGAATGGTTGTATGGGGGATTTTTGCCGATAGAATGGGAATATAATCAGGACAAGGATCCTGGCCGTGAAAAACTGGATGGAAACTTCTTAATCTACGCATCTAAGGCTGTAGGCAATACGACTTTGCCTCCGACAACGGCTACTGCTATAGTAATGTTCTATTTTGAAAAAGGTGTAAATGGACAGTTGAAGGGAAAACATGATGATAGGCTCAATCGTGATTTAGTCTATAACTATTTCTTCTATTCCAATGGTGACATAAAGGAAATTCACGGTTTTAATATCAAGGGCAGTATTGTCATGTCTAATGGCACGACAATGCAAAAGTACCAGGGTGGAAACAAGGTCGAGTTCAGCTCGACTGTCATCAATGCCCTTGTCAATGCTGGTATTATCATGGAAAATCCTGAATTTACCAGACTGGTGAACGGCACGTCCAGTTCGTCTGGTGAAGGAACCGGTTCTGTTGGGGGCGCGGGTGGAGGCGGTACTGATCCTTATTTCATTGCGTCCTCCCCGCAATTACGCATTACTCTTGAAACGCAGTACGAGAACAACGAACCGTTACCAAGTGCGTCTGAAGATGAATCCGATGAGGTGGAACCATCATTTATGGTTCTTCCGCGAATAATCTATTTGCCAAAGAATCCCTATGGAAAGCTTACGGATTATTTTAGCGTTGTTCCCTTGAATGGCGCTGAAGTGACCAAGGATTTCGCCAAGATAACAGAGTGCAGTGGTATTCCCACATCAACACTTTTGTTTGATAGGAGTAATTCGTCTGCGGAGGCTCTTTCTCCGGGATTGCATACATGCAAATACACGGATCTTAGCAAGACTATACCATTCTATGTCTTTGTTTACGATAACGACATCGGGAACTTGCCTTTTGTGTCTTTTGAAACTGACTATGAGGAATTGGGTGTTGGCGATGAAGCTCAGGTGAAGATGGTTTGCCCGGCAGGCCTGTCAAGCCAGGAATTCACGGTGAAGGTTACGAAACCAAATGATTTGCCTGATATATGGACAATAGAACGTGAGGCGGGAACTACTCTTGAAGGGCCTGGGAGCTGCTCTGATACAGATGCGGAATGTACCTTCAAGTTTAATTTTAGCACGGATTGTGCTAGTCATAAACCGCTATTCAAAATATCAACTACGGCGACGGAGGGTACGGCAGTATTCCAGATGGTGTGCTTGACCGGTTGCATGACAGGTTCGCCTTCGACCGAAAGATTTGTGGCTTCAAGCTCGGTAACCATCAACCGTGCAGGGCTGGCTGAATACTGTGCTCTTTCTGGTGTGGATTGCGATGAGAGTATGAGGGCGATGGCCAGTCGTCCTGATTGCGCTGCCGAAGGGACCAAGTCTTGGGTGAGGGCCGTTGGAAGTGGTTCTACGACCAATAACTGCTCGATTACTGACCCGAATGAAGCTTGGACCTGCGGTGTGTCCTCTGCTATTGTGTTGAGTGGTGACGATTTGGATGCGAATGTCCCTGCAGGTTGTGAAGTTATAATCCCGTCGGATGAAGACCATAATAAAATTTCTAATCCGCAATCCAGTGAAGCCTATACGCTTTACGCATCGCTTAAGGCTAAACTTTATGACTTTACAGTCAGTTTTGCGGGCGAAAAGCTTAATGGCAAACAAATTCAGGTTTACTCGGAACGTTTTACGGATAGCCCCAAGACGTGTACGTATTCTTCGGGCTCTCCGAGCTGCACGTATCAGCTTTATGCGGGTGATAAGGTTGAAGTGGTAATTCCGTCTTCGGATCGTTCAGATTTCTCTTACTGGAAGTGTACTCCCGGTACAAGTAATGTGAATTGCCCGACTGATGAGCCAATGACGGGCACTACATATACTATCGAATCGGTAGGCGGTCAAAACAGCGTGACAGCCTGGTTCGGACAGAAAGACAAACACTGCTTCTTTGATGAATTTATTACATCTAAGGCCTGTAGCGACCATACTGCAGTAGGGGATAAGATGTATTGCCTTTCGTACTGCTCGACTGCTGGAGGTGCCGAGTGCACAATTGCTAATGCTGCGTCTGGTGCAAAGTGGTTTGTTTTTGGCGGTCAGAACGAACGCGATAATTTGCTGATGTACGAGGACGGAAAGGTCTGGCTCAAAGATTCTTATGTTCGTGGAAAAAAACAGTCAGAAGTGAATTCCCTGAAGATTTTGAGCACTCAGCAAGCGGGGCTTTACGGCACCCTCCGTGCGCAATTCCAGATTCCTCAGTTGGGCCGGGGAGGAAATGATGCGACTGCCCGTGTTTACAATTCTGGATTCATGTTGCGTTCGGATAATGCGGCAAATTCATACTTGATGCTGAATGTGTTTGCTGATAAAAACGGCAAGCTTGCCGCGAGGGCTTGTGTGGGCAATGTCTGCCGAGAAGAAAACTTGCTGTCGGAAATGGGTATGGTATCGGTACAGTCTACAGATATTGTAACGCTTTCGGCGACAATCAAGGCGGAAAATCGTAATGATGTTTTGGAAATTGAAGTGGTTGTTGGTAATTATGGGACTTACACAACGGCGAAAACCCGCTTTGATCTTTCTAGCATAGATGGCTTCTTGGGACTAACGACTCGAGGCGTTAATGAATACGTTGGTTTTGTTCTTTCGGATCCTGCTTTCAAGGTCTACGATGTTGGCTGGAAGAGTGATGACTATAATGCAACGTGTTGGGATACTTATCCGACGGTCAAGTGCTCGTTCCGTGTTGCGTATGTCGGTGGCATTGTACCGCTAGGTAAGCCCGCGAAACCTTGGATTGGGCTTTCTAGCTGGTTCGATGACAAGAGCTGTACGCCGAAGTACTACTATAATGGGGACGACGCCACTTCAGGCTGTTATGGCATGGAGTCGGAGGGCTATAAGGAATGCTATAGCCCGGACTACTACAAGTTTAGCGGTGAAGGCGCTTCCGGCTTGCATGGCACAACTGTAGGTAGCGTGGATACCAAGATGGCGATGGCCAGAATCCAGGATTGCGATGCATCGTACCTTTCTGAAGATAATCGCAATCTTCTGTATGCCGAATCAGCCAAGTGCGGCGAATTCTGGGTGGGTGACTTTACCAACTGCAACAAGAATGTTACTTTCTATAGTGAAGCTTTGGGTAGGACTCTTTCGAAACATTCGGGCGCAACGACTCCGGATAACATTAACTCTACGCCGAACGAGTTGTTTGCTTTGGGTAGCAATACTGTTGCCAATCTCAGAGCGGCGAATATAAGGATTATCCTAGACAATCCGAACGCCTCGGAAGTGGAAGTGTATCTGCGTAGCACGACAACGGATGGCTATGGCTACTATGGCGCCAAGCAGGTGTTGTTTAGTACCTCGGCCACGACGACGGCGAATGGTGTCGTGAATATAAGTGTCGAGGACTTGGCGAATGAAGTCGGATTTGATGTGGAACATGTAAATGGTGTTGTTATCAGGAACCTTGGTGAAAACGATGTGACAATCAATGAAATCAGGAGTACCTGTGATTATGTGACGAGCATCCAGTGCAAGAATCTTGAATATACTGGTGGAAAATTCAAGGTAAATGCGGTCGTAAAGCAGGCGCAGAATGTGAGTTCTTATAGCATAACAGGCAAGAACGAAAATGGAGAGACAATCCTTACTGAAAAGACATGGACTTGTGGCAATGACGGAGTTGATTGCCCTACGGGAGATAATGAGGGCAAAATATTCTTGGAAAGCGAGGCCTACAATCCCTATGAAAACGCTTTCAATACAGAAAAGTCATATGTGTTTACTGTAGAGATGCGAGATGCGAGCGGACATGTGGAAGGGTCTCCTTGTACGACATCGCCTGTGCTGAAAATCCAGCCGATTAGTGGCGAATGCAAATGGACTAGTACTAACGATAAGCCCAGTGTTCAGCAGGGTAATGGCCTGCCAGATTTCCAGTACAAGCTGGCTGATTGTGGCGGCAAGACATGTGCATGGGAAATCTATTTGGATAACGTGAAGATCTATGAGGGAACAGGTACTGTTGGCGGCTTCACAAGCCTCCCGAGTGAGAAAAAGAACGAATACAACCAAAATACGGATGACCCTGTAAAGGGAAAGCTCTCTGCTGGGGATCATTCTATTTACTTTAAGAATGCTACTGGTGACGATTACGCACAGTTCAATGAATGTTCCAAGACGTTCACGGTTGTGGAAGCAGGTAGCGGCACGGGTAATTTGACATGCTCGATGCCTGCGGAATTCTTAAAGGGTAAAGAACATAGCCGAATGACTTCTATTTACTCCTCTCTAGAAAATCAACAATTTGATCTACATTTTGATAATGGTGCGGTTGTATACACACAATGGATAAATAACGGAAATAATAATAGTTGGGGCGACTTCACCGTGCCGTCGACTATTGGTACGCACACGTATCAAATTACAAAGAAGGGTAAAACTGAAGTTGAATGTAGTGGTTCGTTTGAAATTGTAGAACCATTGACATGTTCTGTAAAGAATACCCCAGTTGAATTGAATGCTGCGAATGAGTTTACGGTTACGAAGCATTCGTCGGTAAATAGCTGCTATGAATGTTCATATACAGGGGTGAACTGCGGAACACAATGTAATAGTGGAAACCTGGCAAGTTATCCGTTTACAGTTACATCCGCTGGAACAAAAACGTTGTCTGTCTCTTGTAAGTGTGATGGTGTTTCCACGAGTTGTTCTAGGACTGTTGGTGTTGATGTGGCCACGCCTACGGTGGGGTGCTCTGAAACACCGATTGCAGTGGGCTCTGGAGCTTCTGTTTCGTTTACGCCGACAAGTTTGACAAATTGCGAAGTTGGCTGCGATTATGCTATTTCGTATGGTGGTTCTGATGTAAAGACGGGAAGTTCCTATACGTCTGCATCGGCAATCAGTTTTGACGGAAGAGCTGGTGCAGGCGAGAATACTTACACGTTTACCGTCTCTAATCGGAATGGGGAAACAGTGCAAAGTGCGTCATGCGATTTTGTTGTCGATTATAAGGACCCGTCGGTAACTTGTACTGATGAGTATTCTGTTGAGCCGGGTGCATCTGTACCATTTACTCCGACGACACTGAATTACTGTGGTGGTGGGTGCAAGGATACCGTGAAAATCGGCAATACAATTGTGACTGGCATTAATACTTGGGATTATACTAGCCCGACGGCAGTTTCGTTCACAACTCGAAGGGTCGATAATCAAGAGACTGATACTTACGTCTTTAAGGTAACGAACCAGGCAAATAGAAGTGGTTCGTGTGACATTACCGTAAACTACTTGAAGCCGACTGTTGGATGCCCGGCTGGTATGGAGAAACCCGCTAGCGCTACGGTCACGGTGACTCCTACCAGTGTCTCTAATTGTACGCAAGGATGCAAGTACAAGGTGACGAAGGGGAGTGCTAGTGGAACGACTGTTATCTCGGAACCTTCGGATTATTCCTACACCGTTGCTGCAGGAGGAACTCCTGGGAGTTTGGGTGATGGCTTTACCGGAGAAGCGGCTGATGACGATTCTGTTCATTATTATGTGACGCTGAGCAATCCTGCGGGGAGTACAACATGTAATTTCGGCGTGATGTATAAGTCTGATGAAGATTTGTGCCATTGTACTTGCGGTGATTGCTCAAATGTGAGGTCCGAGACCTACTCTGAGAATCGTAATGGTCCTGGTATGTTCTGCTTCTTTATTGATAACGAGAATGTAAAGCTTAGAATGGATACTTACACCAAGGAAGATGATTCTCCCAATACAAAGCCGCACTGTTCTGTAGTAATAAACGGAGTTTCTTTGAAAAAATTTAGTGGGACTGAGTTGAAGAATCTTGTCACATCAAAGGTTGATGGTGGGTATTACATCTATGTCGGTAATGATGCTTCTGCCGTCACAAATACTGATTTCTGTTCGTTCCAATTCGAAACAAGCCACACTTCGACGACGAATCATTGCAGCAGTGGTGGCGGTGGCTCTGGTGGCGGCGGCTCCGGTGGTGGTAGTGGTACTGATGTAGAATTGTCTAGTCAAGGAATGGATTCTTATACAAAGGGAACATATACCTTGAAGACTGGCAGCGGTCTTGGAAGCGGACCTGTTCCAAGAACATTCAAATGTAGAACAGAAAATATTAGACCGAGTACAATACGAGTTGTAGGAACAATATATTTGGGTGATGAGAAAAAATATGATATATCTATTAGTGCCTATAATGATTATTCACAAGGCTACGATTTGAATAGTGAAACGACATACACGTTTAATGTGGACAATTCTATCGATAATTTGGAATGTGGTTTATGGTTCTAGCTGTTTGATATAAATGAAGGCCTTTTATTAATGATTAAAGTTCCTTTTATACTTCAAAGGTTGTGCTTCACCTGTTTGCAAGAAACGTGATGCTTGCTTCGATATAAGATTTAGAAAACAAATCAAAGCCCCAGGACACACCGTCTGGGGCTTTTGCCTATGAATTGATTTTGTGAATCCGCGCCAAATTTGGTGCGCTTCGGCAACACTTCGATAAACTCAGTGCATCGGCTCAGCGACCTTATGACGGGCGGGGATGACAAAAGAATGGGGTGGCTTACGGTTTGCTAGGGGTTTCCTTGGCCTTTTCCGCTGCGATTTTCCGGGCTTTTTCGATCAAATCGCTCGACACACCTAAAGTTTCCAAGATGTCGATTCCTTCGGCGCGGCCCTCGGCCAATCCTTCGGCACGGGCGTGCTTCTTTTCTACGTACATTTCGTATAGGCGGTCGCTTATGTTCATTGCCTCGCTTACCAGGAACTCTTCGGTAAATATACTCAATTTGGCCTTCTCCTGCAAGCGGGCGGACAGCACTTAGCAACTAGTTGCTTAGTGTGCATGGCCACCAAGGTGGGAATTTTTTTTGCCCCTTTTGGCTCATTTTTCATTTTCGTCCGTTTATATAGGTAGATAGGGAAGTCCCCTGTTCGCCTTTGCGGGGGCGTTCCCGCCATAAAACGGAAAATAAATGACTGAAAACGAAAACCACACTGAAAATGAGAACTTTGCCGAATCGACTATTCGCGATATTGCCCACGAATTCAACGTAATCGTAGATTCCGTGAAGGATGACAATAGCAATTTCGTCCATGATCGCTACTTCAGGTTCGCCTTTGCGAAGCCCTCCCGCATGGCGGAGCTCCTGACGCTATTCTCGCGGCACAACTCCTCGCTCAAGGCGTTTCTCGACACTATCGACCTTGCAAGCCTGCGTGGGGCAAGCGAGAACCACTCCAGTGATAAGCATGCAGGCTCTGCGGACCTCGTCTTTGAGGCGAATCTCAAGAACGGCGGTGTTGCCGGGCTCTACGTGGGTATTATCGCTGAACACAAGTCTGATAAGGACGATCTAGTTATGAACCAGATTTCGGAATATTACCATCACCTGTTCCTGGAGTGCAAGAAGGATGTTCCCGTGGTCGCCTTCATTGTCTATAATGGAGAGAGGGGGTGGAATCCGCTTGCCGATGTTCATTTTGCGGAATATCCCGAGTTCTACCATGACATCGGTTACCCCTTCAAGGCGATTTATTTGGATGTAGGCCATGGTATTGATGATGTGGAATTGAATGACCTTTCACCCATCACCCTTGTCGCCTTGACCGCAATGAAGTATATTTGCGCTAAAGCGCAATATACCGCGCCTCGGTCATATCGGCAAGTACACTTGCCGCTGCGACTCTCGGCTTAGTATATTTGGGATATGGAGAAGTTCTCCGTGTCCTTCCGCGAGGCGGCGAAGCATCTGCTCAAGATGCAGAATACCGAAGAGGGAAGGGATTTCATTAAGCAGTCGCTTTCTTACTTTTTCTGGAAGTGGCCCTACAAGAGCGAGGTAATCAAGATGGATAGACCTGAAATTATCGCGAACAAGGGTTACGAGACCTTCGGCGAGCACTTTATGAAGAAGGGTGAGTCCAATGCTATCAGCGTCTTCGAAAAATTGGGGGCCTCTCCGGAAATGATTGCCGAGGCGAAGGCGATGCTGGCTGAGCTTGCAAACAAGTAGTCTTTGCAACCACAAAATCTCGCACCCCGCCCATTCGGCTTGCTCAGCGCGCATGGCCACCAAGGTGGGATTTTCTGTTTGTAGAATGCAAAAAGCGATCGACAGAGCGACCGCCTTTGTCTATCACTTTATGCTATAACCTACAATTTTCCGAGTTCACGGAGCATCTTCTCGTACTTGTCGGCACGAGCCTTTTCGTCATCAGCACGAGCTTTTTCGGCATCTGCCTGCTTCTGGAATTTATCAGCACGAGCCCTTTCTTCTTCGGCAATGGCTTTCATGTCGTCGATTTCTTCTTGCCAAGTCATGTAGCGTATCCTCGTGTTGCTGTCCGTCTGGTACCACTTCACCAGCCTGTCGATATCCTCGGTTTCCGGAGAACTTGCCTTGTTGGTGGCGAAATACTCCATGTACTCCCTAATTGCCTTCTCGGCGACTTCGCGGTACTTACTGAATATATAAAAATTTTTGAAGGAAAGGTCTCCCATTTCGATTTTCGGGTCATCGACTTCAAGATTCTTGAACCTGTAGACAGCGAGTCCTTTTCCGAAGATGTCATCGGGGCAAAGGAAAATGATGTATAGTTCCTTCAAGTCGCGGTATTTTTCACCCCTGCTCAGGGCTTCGCAGTCGCGCATGGATTGGTAGAAACGTGCGCGTTTGGGAATTTCCTTGGTGTCCTCCATTTGCATTTCGATATCGAAACTGCGGAGGGTTTCGCCATCGGGACCGGATTCCTTCACGAAAACATCAAAGCGGACGCCCTTGGTGACCGGGTTGACCTCAATTGTCTTTTCTGGTTCGGGTTCACGGAGTTCGTAAATCTTGATGCCGAGAACTGCTTCGAGGAAGGGCTTGGCGATTTCCTTGTGGCTAAACACCATCGCGAACATAAACTTGTTGGTGATGGTCAACTGTTCAAAGGGGGTGTGTTTTGATTCCATTTAATTTCCTTTCCGCCGGTGGTGGGCGGGGTAGGCGACGCCCCGAAATTGGGAGGTTCCTACCTATAAAACGGTTTTGACCCCCAAAATGAGCCAAATCGCCTGTTTTTTATAGTGTATTGCCCTTGCGGCGCAGTATTCCTGTTGCCGCGGCCTCTTTATTTTTCTATATATGGACCCGCTCGGGCAATTTCGCCCGGGTAAAAACCAATCACCGGTTTGCGAGAGTCGCTTCGGTGGCGCGGTCCTGGGCCTGAGGTTCGCCCCAAGTCAGGACATCGCTTCGCGGCTTATTTGCATGCCGGGTAGTAACAACCGAAAAGGAATACATTATGGCAAATCTGCCTTCCGTTGAAGACCTGCTCGCTGCAGGCTCCCACTTCGGCCACCAGACTCAGCGCTGGAACCCGAAAATGAAACCCTACATCCTGGCGGAAAAGAACGGCATCTACGTTCTCAACCTTTCCAAGACCCGCGACCTCCTCGAGGAAGCCGCCAAGGCCGCCGCCAAGATTTCCGAATCCGGCAAGACGGTTCTCTTCGTCGGTACCAAGCCGACTGCCCGTCAGTGCGTGCTCGATGCCGCCGCTGCCTGCAACCAGTTCTCCGTCACCAACCGCTGGCTCGGTGGTATGCTCACGAACTTCCAGACTGTTCGTAAGTCCATCAAGAAGATCGACAAGATCGACG
>JAEEGG010013349.1_pt1 | contig 17588 bp, 20 predicted proteins | sample 9134161 | NCBI WGS metagenome assembly JAEEGG01 (sample SAMN16246543, study PRJNA631951) | gut metagenome | biome: gut microbiome; feature: rumen; material: CR-attached | host: Bos | place: Iran: Karaj | collected 2018-10 | reverse complement strand
ATAGTAAGACAAAACAAAGGACGAAAGTCCTTTATTTTGCTACAAGGAAGCTTTCAGTCTTCCTCCTTAGCTCAGTCGGTAGAGCATGCGGCTGTTAACCGCAGTGTCGTTGGTTCGAGTCCAACAGGGGGAGTACCCAGCTTAAGAACACTTTACGGTGTTCTTTTTTTTGTCTCATTTTCCGGATAAAGTACTTGACATCATAATATCAAAATGATAATATCAAAACATAAATAAGATTTATGCGGAGGGAAGACTTATGAGAGACGATGATGACAAAACCTTATTAACCGTTGCAACACTGGCGGTTGGTGCACTGACTGCCTTCGGCGCATTTATGGCACTTACCGACCGGGTGGAAAAAAGCCGCGAGTCCGATAAGAAGGACGCACATGGGGCCGGTAAGAATGTGTCTAAGCTTCCGAAAATCTATTCCTTTATTAAACTGGGCGGGAAGGACTATACCGTGCATATAGATCCGTATAATCTTGAGAATACAACGCTTACGGAACACGTCAGCGAGGAGCATTATTACAGACAAGGGCCTCCGGAACCCCGTAAGTGCACGAACACCGAGTTAAAAGAAGTCTATAAATGTCTGTGGTGCAACGAATGGCGTGCGGAAGGTGGACAAACTCTCGACCCGCAGACAAGGGGCAAGATTCTTACGATGATAGATGAGTACATTAAGTACAGATAGTTCGCGGGGGGTTCATATATGACAGACGAAGAACGCAAAGAATTCGAAGACAGATGCACGATTAAGTCTAAGGAGATGTTTATTGAAACCTGCCGGAAGAACGGTATTCCGGAGCGTTCCGACGAAACCCTGGAGGTTCTTTCCATATCCGTTGAATGCGAGCCTGTTACTGCAAGGGTAGCCAGACCATATCCGTTCATTGAAATAGCAGAGGGTTGGATTTATGAGAGAGATAAGAAGCTTTATGCCGGGGACTTTGTACGCGGCGGATATGACCAATATATGGGAGAGTACATTTATCACAAAGTGACAGATATCCGCCGGTTGATTACGGCGGTTAAGGTGGAATTCCGAAAACGCACGGATAGAAGGGATTGTACGACGGGCGGATCTACGAAGACATCCACGGCAGAGTATAAAATATACCCGATCCCTTCGGAACTGCGCGATGAAATCGGACGGGACATCTATGGAAAGCTTTCCTACGGAAAACCTCCGGAAAGAAAACGTTTCAAAGAACTCAAGGGTATGGAATTATCGAGTTCCGTCCAAAAGAAAATGATACCGTTTCTGATGGAGCAACTGATCGAGGAATGAGCGCAAGATTGCTTCCCATCGTGTTGGGGGTATGACCCGGAAAGGCGGAAAATGTAATGAATAAAGACCAATTGATGCAGATAATCACGAAGATTATTCAGAAGAATCCCTTCCCGAAGGGAGTGGAAGCGATGGCACAGTTTGAGGCGATCCTTAAGGAGCAGGGAGCCCCGAAAGAGTTTTTGGACATTGTCGAGACCTGTCGGGTATGCTTCTGGGAATCGCAGGAGATTGTTAGAGATGAGGATTATCTTACGGCAGACGACGTCCGGCGGATTGCGAAGCGCGAGGCGGAAAGAATTCGAGACCGGGAGCAGGGCAGGTGCTGACGGAAGCGCGTGGCAGTTTTTGATTAAACCGCGCGGCATATACGTATGCTGATGATGGAAGATAAAAGGATAACGACAAGAGGATATAACCATGGACAAAGAAACATTACTCCGTTTTATTAACACCCTAATTGACAGGCATTCGTCCGACTCCGTGTCGGTTCACCAGCTGCGGGATATTCTCGCCGAACAGCAGGCGCCTTCCGAGCTTATCGCACTGGTGGATCAGGTGCTTCACGCGAGCACTGAAATATGGCAGATGAAGCAGAAAAACATCACGCTCACGGAGGAGGACATCCGGGAAGCCGAGTGCCTGCACAGGAAACACGTAGAAGAGCGCGCCGGCAGATGCTAGTACTTCGGAAAGGAATTAACGGAAAATGGAAGAGTATATCGACAACAAAGCAGTAGTTCTTGACGGCTGCCTTTTAAGCTATGAAACGGACGGGGACGGCGAGTGTGTGATTGTCCCGACCGAAGCAGGCGGCATCCCGATTCACACAATCGGTTCGGGTTCCTTTTCTTTCCGTGACATGCAGGGCATTGTCATTCCGGATGGAATCCGGGCGGTCAACCGCAACGCGTTTATGGACTGCATGGAGATGGAGTATGCTACGGTATTTCCTTCCGTGAAGAAGATCGGCGAATACGCCTTTGACGCATCTCATAAGCTGAAGACGGTCTATCAGATTCTCATTTATACGGACGAGGAGTACATAAGGATTAAATCGGAATGCGCATGCAATGGAGGGACCCGGTACATGGCTTACGAAGTGCCGCAGATCGGAGACAATTACTATATCCCCGACAAGGCTTTCGGCATCCAAAAGACGAACCGGCTTCCGAAGGGAATCTCCCGGCTTTTCGTATCAACCTATGACACCTGGGGGTTCCCGGTGTCGTACAAATTCCCGATGGGAAAGGTTCCGGGAGCAAGGAACATCTTCTTCCCGGCCGGCTCGGAAGCAGTCGAAGACGAGCGGGATGCGGTGAAATTTCTTTTAAAGGAAGGCTATCCGGAGCCGGATCCAAGGACAGAGCAGAAGAATGTGGAAATCCGGACAGTATGCGAGCATCACGGCACCGGCTTCCACGCATATCGGACCCGTGTATTCCTGTTCGATGACAAAAACACCCGCCACGTAAACGGAAAGCATTATGTCATCGGGGAGCACAGCATCGGGTACCATTTCTGGCAGTCATTACTTCCCGTTACCTCGGGCGGAAAGACATTCTACAAGTACGGCCGCTGCGTGCTGAGCGTATCCAGCCCGGGGGTTCGATACGATTTGGATTACATCCGTTATAACGTCGGATTTGTCGACGAAAACGGATACATTGAGACGGAGTAGTACCATGGATAGATGCGACACCTGCGAAAACCGGACCAAGGTCATTGATATCCTCGGAAAGCCGGTTCGCGTCAAGAATTACATCTGCTCGACGGACGGCATAAACTACCGCCCGAAGCCGGAAAATGTGCAGCTGCAGCTTTCCGTGTGTCCCGTATCCTATTGCCCGGCAAGTTGTCCGTTCTGCTGCGCCAAAGGGACGAAGACGGGGCAAAGAATTGATACGGAACATTTTGCGTCGGTCATGCGGAGGCTCCGGGCAGAGGACCGCGTGCGCGGCGTGAAGATTACCGGCGGCGAGCCCTTCACGGATGTCGGGCTTTTAAACGAGGTCATCAGTATTCTGTTTGAAATCTTCGGATATGATCTGGAGCTTGCGATTTCGACGAACGGCATCGGGCTTTGCCACGTGCACGAGATCAAAGACCTTGTTCACCTCGAGACGATTCATATCAGCAGGCATCATTATAACGACGCGGTGAACCGGCAGCTGTTCAAAAACGCGGATATCCCGGGAACGGAGGAATTGAAGGAAATCGTGAATTCGGTTTCCTATAAGGACCTTTGGGTGTTCAATACGATGCTTCTTAAGAACGCGATTAATTCGGCGGAAGAGGCACATAAGTTTCTTGATTACGCGATAGAAGTCGGCGTCCCGAAGGTCGGATTTATGGTCTGTTCGCCGGTCAATGCCTATGCGGCGGCGCAGTCGATCCCGTACGAGTCGGTAATTCGTGAGGATGATCCGGATTTACTCTTCACAAGAGGCTATTACGACTACGAATTCTGCCACTGCAGCGACGGGGTTTATGTATCGCAAGAGGGCAAAATCATTCAGTTCTACGGCCGTAGTACGAAAATGGTTGACTATGGTTATTCAAGGGGGCTCGTTTACGGCGCCGATAACCGGCTCAGGGACGGCTTCGGCGGGGAAATCATCGCGTAAAATGCTACGAAAAGGCAGTTGGGGAGAAAGGAATCTGTTATGGAGAGATTGAAAAAGTATATTAAGAGCGAGCTGACCGGCTGGAAACTTTGGGAGATAGCGTGGCTCTTACTTGCAACGGGAGTGATTCTCGGACTCTCCATCTACTGGGGAGAGAACGCAATCGGACTGATCATGGCACTTACGGGAGTTTGGTGCGTCATTCTGACCGGCAAAGGAAAACGCTCGTCCTTCCTGTTCGGAACCGTGAATTCCGCGCTGTACGCGTTTGTGGCATTTGGCGCAAAATACTACGGCGAGGTTATGCTGAACGTTGCATACTATCTGCCGATGAACGTGGTGGGGTGGATTGTATGGAAAAAGCATATGAATGACGACACCGGAGAGGTTGTGAAGAAGCGGCTCAACCGGAAGAAGGGGTTATTGATTTATGCGGCGACGGGGCTTCTGATCTTCCTTTACGGCCTTGTGCTCGCAGCCCTCGGAGGAAACCTTCCGTATGTGGACAGCATGAGCACGGTCGTTTCGGTTGTCGCGCAGATTCTTTCCGTCTGGCGGCTGATGGAGCAGTGGGTGCTCTGGGTTGTCGTCGATATCGTTACGGTCATCATGTGGGCCGTGGATTTTGCGAAGGGCGGCGAAACGATTGCAACTCTCGCAATGTGGGCCATCTACCTGGTGAACGCGATTATCATGTTTGTGCGGTGGTATCGTGAGGCAAACCGGAACGAGAAGACTTCCGGCGCGGAGCAGCACACGGAAGAGGCCGTGTAACGGCAGAACGGAGGCATATATGTATCAGGTCGGAATGTACGGCGGATCGTTCAATCCGCTTCATATGGGGCACGTGGACTGCATCCTGAAGGCTGCAGCGATGTGCAAGGAACTCTATATCGTATTAAGCATCGGATATAAGCGGGACGAAATTGACGTAAGAATCCGTTACCGCTGGATTTATCAGCTGACAAAGCATATCGGAAATGTCACAATCCTGACCATCACCGACGATGCCGAAACGAAGGCCGGCTATGTGCGGGAGCAATGGATGAAGGATGCGGAAGACGTCAAGAGACAGGTCGGAAAGAAAATCGATGTTGTCTTCTGCGGAAGCGACTACGACGAGAGCAGCTTCTGGAACGTGTGTTACCCGGAGAGCGAGCTGGTGATATTCCCAAGGAACGGAATCAGTTCCACGGAGATCCGGAAGAATCCTTACGCGCACTGGGACTGGATACCGCAGGTGGCGCGCCCATACTACACGAAGAAGGTGCTTCTGATGGGCATCGAGAGCACCGGAAAGAGCACGCTGACGATCAATCTGGCGCACGCGTTTAACGCGGAATACATCGATGAGGCCGGCAGGGAGATTTCGGAGCGAAGCGGCACGGATACGATGATGCTTCCGGAGGATTATACGGAAATCCTTTTGCAGCATAAGTTAAATGAGAGGAAAGCCTTAGAGCGCGGAAACCGGCTCCTGTTCATCGACACGGATGCGCTCGTCACCCGGTTTTTCATGGATTTTCTAGACGGGGACGACCCGCGGATTGAAGCAAATCGCGTGCTTGCCGACGCCATCGACGCGCTGAACCGCTATGACCTGATCCTTTACCTGGAGCCGGATGTCGAGTTCTATTTGGAAGGCGGACGAAGCGCGGAAATCCGCGACAACCGCGAGAAGTACAGTAATCAGATCAAGGACCTGCTCCGTTCCCACGGACGCGTGTTCGTAAGCATCAGCGGCGCGTACGCCGAGCGGTACGAAAAGGCCGTCCGCGAAGTGAAGAAGCTGATCGGAGAGCAGTAAGGCAGGGCACAGAGTATACTCTGAAAGAAAAGGACATACTATGAAAAAGCAACTGACAGAGCAGGAATACCTCTCAAAATACGATATCAGTAAGTACCCAAGGCCGTCCGTGACGGCGGACATCGCGGCGTTTATGATTCGCTCGGAGGAAAATGACAACTACAAGATGGACTCCGAAAACAAACTGTCCATCCTCATTGTAAAGCGCGCAGTGCATCCCTTCAAGGACTGCTGGGCACTTCCCGGCGGTTTTCTGAAACCCGACGAAACCGTTGAAGAATGCGCTTTCCGCGAGGTGACTGAGGAAGCAAATGTGACACCCGTCTCCCTTATGCCCGTGGGCGTCTTCAGCGAGCCCGGACGGGATCCGAGAGGCTGGGTGATTTCGCATGCATTTGCCTCGATTATCAGCGAGGACTCGGTGCGCCAGGCAGGCGGCGACGACGCTTCCGACGCGCAGTGGTTCGATATCCGGTTTGATCAGGAGGACGGGGCAAGCATTCTGACGCTCGAGTACGGGGACACGAAGCTTCGTGCCGTGCTTCGGGAAGAGGCGACACGATTCGGAAAGACAACGTTTCAGATTGTCGAAAGCGGCGGTGTCGCATTTGACCACGCAAGAATTATCGCGACTGCGCTTACCGCGCTTCGGGAGGGCGCAAGGAATTATGAGACGCTGTTCGATTTCCTGCCGGAGCGATTCACTTTGACGGCGCTTCAGAAGGTGCAGGAGACCGTCATGAACATTCAAATTCTTCCGGCCAACTTCCGCCGGAAGGTCAGCGACTACGTTGTCGAAACCGACGAGTACACCCAGGGCGCGGGACACCGGCCGGCGAAGCTGTACCGAAGAAAATAAGACGCTGCCCGGCACGAAATCCTAATTTGCGAAAATTCCTCTTCCCACCCGGCGCAAAACTATGCTATAATCATTTGCATAACAGGTTTCGCAGTTTGAAACCGAGAAGGAGGTATGATTTATGGATATCGCTGCTATGGTGAAGGATGCGGTGGAGAAGATTACGAAAGACGGTGACCTTACGAAGGCTTTTCAGAAGGATCCCGCTGCGACCGTTAAGAAGGTTGCGGGTGACAAGGTTCCTGCGGAAGCAATCGACAAGATTGTTGACGGCGTAAAGGCCAAGATCAAGGTTGACAGCGCAGCGGGTGCGCTTGGTTCCATTAAAAAACTCTTTTAGGCGGATAATTGGGGAATCCCATGCGTGGGATTCCCCGTTTCAGTAGAGAGGGAACGGGTTCATGAGCAATTTCAATCATGCCATTCAATTCGCGGTTGACGCGCACAGCGGATATACAAGAAAAGGGACCGGCTCGCCGTACATCGTGCATCCGATGGAGGTGGCGGCCATTGTATCCACGATGACGCTTGACGATGACATTCTTGCTGCAGCGGCGCTTCATGACGTCGTGGAGGACGCGCAGGTTTCCATCGAGACCATACGGAATTTCTTCGGTCCTCGCGTTGCGGAACTGGTTGCGTGCGAATCGGAGGACAAGCGCCCGGACCTTCCGAAATCGGAGACATGGAAGATCCGAAAAGAGGAGACCATCAACCATCTTAAGGCGACCAAGGACATGGCCGTGAAGATGATTACACTCGGCGACAAACTCTCCAATCTGCGCGCCACGTACCAGTCATATCTGCGCATCGGAGACGCGGTGTGGAACCAATTTAACATGAAGGACAAGCAGCTCCACGGGTGGTATTACACCGAGATTCTTGAGGCGATTTCGGAGCTTTCTGATTATCCGGTGTGGAAAGAATACAAATGGTACGTGGAAACACTTTTCGGATAATCACGAAGCCGAAAGGAAAGTGAGGCGGGTGAAAAGTTCTTGTTGACTTTTCGCGAGTTTCCGTATATAATCAATCAGTGTTCGGCTCCATGGTCAAGCGGTTAAGACATCGCCCTTTCACGGCGGTAACAGGGGTTCAAATCCCCTTGGAGTCATAGATGAGGGTTCTCCCCGATTCGTGGGTCCCCCCTATCTACATAAGCCGATGTGGCTCAATTGGCAGAGCAGCTGACTTGTAATCAGCAGGTTATCGGTTCGAGTCCGATCATCGGCTCTTTGGACCCTTAGCTCAGTCGGTTAGAGCAACCGGCTCATAACCGGTCGGTCCTGGGTTCGAGTCCCCGAGGGTCCACTTCTTCAAAAATTCTTATCTGGCCCGGTGGCTCAGTTGGTTAGAGCGCCGCCCTGTCACGGCGGAGGTCATGGGTTCGAGCCCCATTCGGGTCGCTTCCACCATTTATCGGTGGGAAAACAGTATATTTTTCTACGGGGTCTTAGCTCAGCTGGGAGAGCATCTGCCTTACAAGCAGAGGGTCATAGGTTCGAGCCCTATAGGCCCCATTTTTCTTATGCCGGCGTGGCGGAATTGGCAGACGCACAGGACTTAAAATCCTGCGAGTAGTGATACTTGTACCGGTTCGACCCCGGCCGCCGGCAATAATTTTGAAAAATTCAAATTTTTAAAGTGAGTTCGGGAGACCGGACTCTTTTTTTGTACGGCGTTATATTTTATTATGCATTTTCTGCGAAAAATCGAAAGAAAAACCTTGCCTTCTTCATGATAATTCTGTATAATTATTCTTTAGGGAAATGCTGACGGAGAAGGAGCATTTTATCATTTATGTGCAGAGATTCCGAATTGTACAATCGGTTTCTATCCGGGGACAAGACTGCGTATGACGAATTGATGATTCGTTACGGCGACAGTCTTACGAACTATTTGAACGGATACCTGCACAATCCCGAAGACGCCGAAGATCTGATGATTGACACCTTCGCGAGAATCATGGTGAAGCGGCCGCAGATCGGAGAGGGCAATTTCAAGGCATACCTCTATAAGGTGGGGCGCAATCTGGCGACCAGGTTTCATTTGCGGCGGTCCCGCGCCGATGTTTTCAGCATTGATGATATAGAGGAGATTTCCTACGAGACCGACTACGGCGAGGATGTTTCATCGAAAGAACGCGCGGCAGTGATTCGCCGCTGTCTTGCGAAGATTGAACCGGAGTACCGCGAGGCGCTTTGGCTCGTGTATATGGAGAACATGAGCTATGAAAAGGCCGCCGAGATTATGAAGGTAAACTATAAACGGATGGATTACATGCTGCAGAGAGGAAAGCAGCGCCTCCGTGCAGAACTGGAAAAAGAAGGAATAACAAACCCCGATGATTGAACTCATAGACAACGCAATAAATATGGCAGCGGCGGCAATCTGTACCGTTGTTGCCTTTATTTATATGGTTCGGACGAACAAGCGCGCATGGGTGCTCCTGACGCTGTCATCCGGGGTATTCTTCCTCGGGGATCTTTACTGGCAGCTTTATCTGCTTTTCTACGGGGAGACTCCGCCGTATTCTTATATCTCGGATTACAGCTGGTATGCCGCTTCTCTTCTGATGTTTATCCTGCTGACCGAAATCCGTGCAATGCACGGCAAATGGTACTGCTACCGCATTCTCTGGATGATCCCGGCATTCACGGTGGGCATGGCAATATTCTTTCTTCAGTGGGGAGACCCGCTCGGAAACCTCGTAACCGTCGGAATTCGAACGTCACTGTTATGGAATGCGTTCGGCGGATTGCTTGCGTCGCGGACAGTAGAAGAAGAGAAGCCGAACCGCATGTTCTATGTCCTTTCAGCCGTGTACTGCCTCAGTGAGTACTGCACCGAGCTTTCATCCTGCTTTTGGATGGGTGATACCATTCGGAATCCGTACTTCTGGTCTGACACCGTCATGTCAGCGGTACTTCTCCTGTTGCCGATTGGGCTTCGAAAGGCGGTGGACCGATGACAGTAATTGAAAATGTCTTTATCTGTATCACGGCTCCGATTCTTTTCGCCGTTATCTGTTCGCGTTACCGTGCGCGCCGGATGATGCTGTTTTTGCTTGCCGGAATGTCCATGTGTCTGCTGTCTTCGTACATCAGCGCATTTCTGGCGGTTGCACAGGGGGCGGACATGACGCTTGCGCAGGTTGAAATTTCGCCGCTTGTGGAAGAAGTCATGAAATTCCTTCCGATGCTGTTTTACCTTCTCGTTTTTGAACCGAAGGGCGAGGAAATAGCACCTTACGCACTGATGATCGGTGTCGGATTTGCCACATTTGAGAACGTATGCTATCTGATGCGGAACGAGTCCGACCAGCTGGTAAGTCTTGCCATCCGCGGCTTCTCCACCGGAGCCATGCATGTGACGTGCGCATACATCGTCGCAGTCGGTCTGATGCACCTGTGGGACCGTGACTGGCTTCGGATTGCCGGAACCGTATCGCTTATCGTAATTGCCGGTTCCTATCACGCCGTATACAACATCCTGGTTGCCCAGACCGGAATTGCGGCGATTATCGGATACTTTATCCCGCTGGTTACCGCCGTAATCGGATTGATACTCCGTACAAGACTCCGGATTCGTATGCCGAGTTTTCAGTAGAATACCTGTCTGAAACGGGTCATCGCGCCAAATGTGATGGCCCTTTTCTATGCAAAAATACGGTTTAAAATATTGAATAACTTTCACATTTTTCGCAAGTTGAAAAAATTTTCAAAAAATGTCGGGAGATTTTCGATTTTATGTATCTATATAGGTGAAGGCACCAAAATGTGTGGGGGAGATTAATCAGAATTCTCCGGTACCGGTGCCGTTTTAGAAGGAGGTTTTCGAATGAGAAACGCAGAGGAAAGAATTCAGCGTCTTCATGAGAGGGCGGAACAGCTTAGAATCCGAAAAGAACGGAGGATTACGGCAATGGCCGGCGCCATGTGCCTGGTGCTCTTCGCGGCGCTCCTCGGATTTGTCCGTGAGCTTTCCGGAGAGATTTCGGATGTGGCGGGTAACGCATTTACCGGTTCCTCGCTTTTGAGCAGCGAAGCCGGAGCATACATTCTGGTTGCGGTAATCGCGTTCATGCTCGGTGTAATCGTTACGGTAATTGTTCGCAAGTATATCAGTAAGAACCGGTCGGAAGGGATTTCGGAGGAAATTTTATGAAACGCTTGAGAAAGAAAGTGGTCGGATGGGTACTGTTCGCTGTGATACTTACCGGAATGCTGACGGTTACCGCGTGCAGCGTGATGGCGGCGGAATCAAAGCAAGACGAAACCGAAACCGTCGCGGTAGAGCCGGCCGAGAAGAAGAACTTTGCCGGCATCGGCGCGGACCTGATTCCCGATGCGGAAGTGACGGCGTTAACCGAGAGTTCAAGCCCGCTTCTTTGGGCAATTCTTTTATTCATTGCGGTGGCGGATTTTGCGTGCCTGCTTCGCATCGGCTACAAGAGCATGAAAAACAATTATAAGAATAATACAAAGAAATCTTGATTTCATCGCGGGTATAAGGTTACAATAGAATAGGATTCATATCCAAATACAATTCGGAGGAATTGCGCGATGAATATGAGAAGAATCTTGGACAAAGCCTATCAGATGACCGCAATGTACGCCTATCGCATTCGGATAGATGAGGAGAGAGAACCTTCCCTCACCGACAGTAAGATCGGCGGCATACCGTACTGGGACCCCGCGAAGGAATACCCGACGGATTCGAAAGGCAGGAAGCTTACGCTGCTGATTCAGATTAATTTTGCGGACCTGCCCGGGAAGGATGTCTTCCCCGCGGAAGGAATGCTGCAGTTCTTCATTCAGGCGGAATCGGAGTATTACGGATCCGACCTGTCGTATCTCTATAACGGGGATGTTTCTTCGCTGACTCGTCAGGACGGCTTCCGCGTCGTATATCACCCGGTTATCAATCCGTCCGTGACTGCGGAAACCATTGCCGATCTTGATATTCCGGCAAATGACACGGGAGAGCCCATCGACGGCGAAATGGCCGTCACATTTGAGAAGGCGGTTGTTTCGATGGGATACCATGATTACCGCTTTATGGATTCCGTGCGGAAAGCAGCGGCGCTTCTCGGGGAAGGCGAACCCATAGAGGAAGACGTTGCCGATTACTTCGACATTCATGAAGACGAGTACCGGCTGAACAACGGCCACTGGCTTCTCGGTTATCCGTCCTTCGCGCAGGAGGATCCGCGCGGCGGAGTGCGCCGGAGTTATGATTGTAAGAAACTTCAGAAATACGACACGATGCTTCTGCAGCTTGACACCGATGACAGCGACCGGATTATGTGGGGCGACTGCGGCGTGGCGAATTTCTTCATTGAGAAGGAGGCGCTGAAGCGCGGCGACCTTTCCGAAGTGATGTACACATGGGATTGCGGCTGAGATAATACAAAGATGACAGAAGGAGAGCCCCGGCTCTCCTTTTTTGTATGCATTGTCACTATTGAAAAAAACGGCGAAACACAGTAAAATAGCAGGCATAACAGTTAAAAGAGGTATCAACATGGATTACGTGAAAGAACCAAGAAAACGTCCGGTATTCCCGAAGCGCGCAGTCGTTACCGCGGGAATGCCTTACGGCAATAAAGAGCTGCACTTCGGCCACATCGGCGGGGTGTTTGTTCATGCCGATACATTTGCAAGATTTCTGCGGGACCGCATCGGTGAGGAGAATGTTATATTCGTCTCGGGAACCGACTGCTACGGCTCGCCCATTCTCGAGGGCTACCGCAAGGCGAAGGAGAGCGGCGCGTTCGACGGAACGATTGAAGACTACGTTCGGAAGAATCACGAAGCGCAGAAGGATACGCTTGACCGCTATGAAATCAGTTTGAACCTGTTCGGCGCATCCGCGCTCGGAAGAGCAGGCGAAATCCATAAAGAGGTTTCGAAGGAAGTATTCGAAGGACTCTACGAGAAGGGTACGCTTGAAAAGCTCAGCTCGCCGCAGTTCTATGATCCGAAGTTTAAGTGTCTCTTAAACGGCCGTCAGGTAATCGGACGCTGTCCCATCCAGGGATGCCAGTCCGAGAAGGCCTATGCCGACGAATGCGACCTCGGCCACCAGTATATGCCCACCGAACTCATTGATCCGCACAGCACCCTTTCGGGGCTTAAGCCGGAGCTCGTGGATGTCACCAACTGGTATTATAAGCTCGAGGACTGCATCCCCATGATTCAGGCGTATGTGGATGACCTCCGCGCCAACACGAACGCCCGCAAATTCATGCTCACGACGATTGAGGAGTTCCTGAAGCCTCCGTACATTTACGTGCAGAAGAAGTTTGTTGAGGACCTCGATGCTCTGAGAGCCAAGTTCCCCGCGCATGAGATACTCGACGACAACAAGAATTCGTACACATTTGTCTTTAAAAACCTCGATGACCGCGATGCCGCAAGAAACGTGCTTGACGGCATGGAAATCAACTACCGTACCGGTAAGACGCTCGTGCCGTTCCGGCTTTCCGGAAACATTGAGTGGGGCGTTCCGTTCCCCGAAAAGGAAGGCCTTAAGGACCTGACCTTCTGGGTATGGCCGGAATCCCTCTGGGCGCCGATTTCCTTCTCAAGAGCATACCTTGAGAGCAAGGGCGCGGATCCCGACGAGTGGAAGAAGTATTGGAATTCGGACGATGCGACCGTGTATCAGTTCATCGGGCAGGATAACATCTCATTTTACGGAATCGCGCAGCAGGCAATGTGGGAGACGTTAGGGCTTAAGAAGACGTTCCTTGTGCCCAACAACCACATCCTGTTCATGAATAAGAAGGCCTCGAGCTCCGGCTCGATCAAGCCGCCGATGGCGAAAGACCTGCTCGATTTCTATACGGCCGAGCAGATGCGCATGCACTTCTTAAGCCTAGGTCTCGCGAACAAGAGCGTAAGCTTCGATCCGCAGGTTTACCTGCCGGAGGAGGAGCGGAACGGAGCCGATCCTGTGCTTAAGGACGGCAACCTTTTAACCAACGTATTCAATAAGATTATCAGAACCTGTTTCTATACGTTACAGAAGGATTTCGAAGGCAGGCTGCCTTTGGTTCCGGTATCCGAGAGCGCACTTTCGGAAGCAAAGGAAACGATTCTCACCTATGAGCAGAACATGTTCGACCACCAGTTCCATAAGATTACCTACGTGCTCGACACGTTTATCCGGAACCTGAATAAGTACCTTGTAAACAACCTCCGCACGGCCGATATGAACGGCGATACGGCGCTGAAGGCGCAGGTGCTTGCGGATGCGTTCTACGGAATAAGGGTTGCGACCGCGCTGATTCATCCGATTGCGCCGTCGGGCTGCGAGAAGGTTCGCGAGTACCTGAATGTCGACAAGCGGATTTACAACTGGGATTACATCTTCTCGACCTTAACCGACCTGATGGAGAACCCCGAAACACACGAATTCAAATTCCTGGAGCCCAGAGTTGACTTCTTCAAGATGCACGAGACGCAGCTTGCGGCCAAGGAGAACTGATGCGGCAAATGCCATACCGCACGGCCAAAGAGAATGATACGGCCCAAGTAACACCGCACGGCCATAGAACCCTACACATAGAACCCTACACGAAATTGAGGAAACATGAGCAAACTTAGGAGAAAAGTGCATAGTCCGGCAGGAACCGACGTAAAGGTTTTTCTGAACGGGGCGGAGTGTACGGAAATCGAGACGAACGGACAACCCGTAACGGTACGGGTGGAACAGCAGCCGTTACCCTGCGGCCTCAGCCGTAAGGAAAAGCTGCAGGTGTATTTCGCCTCGGTATTCCGCAGGAAGCTTCGTTACGGAACGGACATTCCGACGCCCTTCCGCGCGCGTTTCACCGGAACCATAAGGGCAGCAGAGGAGGGAACCGTAGGATTCTCCCTTGCCTGTATGGAGGGGCGGTATCGGATTCTTCCGGAGCGGGACTGCTTTGTACCGGGCTCTGTGAAGAGTCAGGAGATTAACGAAGACAGCGGCTTATGGAAACTCGTTCTCGGCGCGGTACTGCTTCCGCTTTTGATTATTCTGGCCCTTGCAGTTTGGGCGCTGCTTCGTTCGGAAGCCCCGACCGTCGGCAAAGCGGCTTTCGGAATTCTGTACGGCGTCCTGATCATAGGAGCCGTCGGCATGTATCTAGAGAGAACGAGACGGACAAGAAGTTATCCGATGGGAGCGGAGCAAAATGAGTGATTATTCATCGGAAATCCGGGAAGCCTTCCGCGGCGGTCTCAGACGGCTTATATGCAGCAATCCCGCTGGGAAATCAGAGCCCTATCGTCGGATTGTATATGTTCGGAAGAATAAGGGGTTTCAGCAGGAATGCTATACCGAAAAGCAGGTCTTTCACAAGAATCTCACGCCTGACGAGGCGGCCGAATCGGTGCTTGCCCTGTTCGGGGAGCATATGCGCCAGCTGAATCTGGAGATTGACGAAGACGGCATGACAGTTTCCGCCGAGTACAAGATGTCAAAGGGCGGAAAGGTTTTCACGACAAGGAAGAAAGAAAAGGCAGCAGCCAAAGAACAGACCCTTTCCCATAACCGCGCGAAGAATTACCTGATCACGGAGGGGACCGACGTCCCGCCTCTTGTGGATATGGGTATCTTCACGAAAGAAGGCAAGGTCGTCAATTCGATGCAGGACAAGTTCCGTCAGATTAACCGTTTCCTTGAGATGGTGGACGACTGTTATGACGAGCTGCCCGCCGACCGTCCGCTTCGGATTGTCGATTTCGGCTGCGGCAAATCTTACCTCACATTTGTCTTATATTACTATTTCACCAAGCTTCGCGGACGCGAGACATACATATACGGACTTGATCTTAAGGAGGACGTGATTGCCGCCTGCAACCGCGCGGCGCAGGAGTACGGTTATACGAATCTTTCCTTCCATGTCGGGGACGTGAGTGACTACGAGGGCGAGGCAATCGACATGGTTGTCACACTGCACGCCTGCGACACCGCTACCGATTACGCGCTCTACCACGCGGTACGCCGTGGCGCGAAGGTGATCCTTTCCGTGCCGTGCTGCCAGCATGAGCTGAACCGTCAGATGAAGTCGGACGAGCTTTCGATTTTCACGAATTACGGGATTATCAAGGAACGGACGGCGGCGCTTCTTACGGATGCCATCCGGGCGGACCTTCTGACTGCGAACGGGTACAAAACCCAGGTGCTGGAATTCATTGATATGGCGCACACCCCAAAGAATCTGCTGATCCGCGCGGTACGCTGTTTCCGTCCGCCGGTATTGAAGCGGCATGCCCTTTCGGAAGCGGAGCGGGCCATGAACGCCTTCGGCGTGAAGCCGACGCTGTGGAAGCTGCTACAGGAGAATACAGACAACAAAAAAGGGACCTGATCAGGTCCCTTTTAGCGTGCATGAGAAGATTCGAACTCCCGACACCTTGGTCCGTAGCCAAGTGCTCTATCCAGCTGAGCTACATGCACAACACGTCAACCATTTGCAAAGCAAATCGTTGACCTACGCGCGACGCACCGTCGAAGACGGTTTCTAATGCGTCGTGCTCAACACATTGCTTCGCAACAAAGTGTATTGTATATTGCTTTCTTCCAAAAGTCAAGAGCGAATTTCATAATAATGGGGAAGAATTCATATCTTTTGGATTTCTTTTGGAGCCCCCGCTTATGTTTTGGAGTCCTCGCCTGCTTTCCGGCTGATGGGGCATACCCGGGAGCTAATAATTCTCGTAGGTATGCCCTTTTCGCGGAGGCTTTACTTGCTATCTAGCTAGCGGGGCATACCCGGGAGCTAAAACGTCTTGTAGGTATGCCCTTTTCGCGGAGCCTTTACTTGCTATCTGGCTAGCGGGGCATACCAGGGAACTAAAACGTCTTGTAGGTATGCCCTTTTCGCGGAGCCTTCACCTGCGCTCCGGGCAGAGGGGCATACCTGGGAGCCTAAACAGCCTGGAGGTATGCTTTTTCACGAGAGAATGGCTGAATCAAACGGAAGAAGGGGCATACCCGGGAGAAAAAAGGTATAAACGGGATGAATCTTTTGCATTCTCAGGGGCTTTATGGTACAATGGCGTGGTAGTTGATTGGGAAGAACCGGCATTTCTTCGGGTGATGCATCTGAAGAAGCCTTTTTTGGAGTATATATGGGCAGATATGAATTCATCGCTCCCTGCCATTTCGGGCTTGAGAGCGTTTTAAAACAGGAACTTGCGGACCTCGGTTACGAGATTGTGCAGGTGGAGGACGGGCGCGTCACATGGGCCGGTGACGAGCATGCTTTCTGTCGCGCAAATATCGGGCTTCGGACAGCGGAGCGCGTGCTCTGGAAGATCGGCTCGTTCAAGGCAACGACTTACGATGAGCTGTTTGAGAGAACGAAGGCGCTTCCGTGGGCGGACATTCTTCCCGCCGACTCGAAGTTCTGGGTGGCGAAGGCAACGACCGTCAAGAGCGCGCTGTTCAGCCCCTCAGACATTCAATCCATCATGAAGAAAGCCATGGTGGAAAGCATGAAGGCGAGTTATCACATCGCATGGTTCCCGGAGACCGGCAACGAATATCCGATCCGTGTGTCCGCCATGAAGGACGTGTTCACAATCGGTATCGATACCTCGGGCGAATCCCTTCATAAGCGCGGCTACCGTAAGCTTGTCGGCAAGGCGCCGATCAGTGAGACGCTGGCAGCAGCCCTCCTTTCACTGACGCCCTGGAACAAGGACCGCATTCTGGTGGACCCGTTCTGCGGCAGCGGCACGATTCCGATTGAAGCGGCGCTCAAGGGGCTTAAGATTGCGCCCGGCGTGAGCCGGCATTTCCAGGCGGAAAGCTTCCGTGAGCGGATTCCCGCGAAGTACTGGGACGAAGCAAGAGAAGAGGCGAGAAGTCAGGAGATTCATGACGTAAAGCTGCAGATTCAGGGCTTCGACATTGACCGCGACGCGATTAAGATTGCAAGGCAGAACGCGGAGATGGCAGGTGTTGCGGACCAGATTCATTTTCAGGTGCGGCCGATGC
>JAEEGG010013348.1_pt1 | contig 17589 bp, 13 predicted proteins | sample 9134161 | NCBI WGS metagenome assembly JAEEGG01 (sample SAMN16246543, study PRJNA631951) | gut metagenome | biome: gut microbiome; feature: rumen; material: CR-attached | host: Bos | place: Iran: Karaj | collected 2018-10 | reverse complement strand
AGGGAGTGGAACTGGACATGATCTGGATCGAGCCGGGTACCTTTACGATGGGCAGTCCGGAAGACGAACTGGGCAGATATTCTGATGAAACTCAGCACGAAATCACTCTGACCCAGGAATACTGGCTGGGTAAGTTTGAAGTTACCCAGACGCAGTATGAAGCCGTGATGGGAACGAATCCTTCTTGGAACAAAGGAGCCGATCTGCCGGTGGAAGGTGTGACCTGGTATGACGCGATGGAATTCTGTGCCACACTGACCAAAATCGAGAAAGCGGCGGGCCGTCTGCCGGAAGGTTATGAATACACACTGCCGACCGAAGCGCAGTGGGAATATGCCTGCCGTGCCGGAACAACGACCGCCCTGAACAGCGGAAAGAATTTATCAAATGTCTTTGAATCTCCCGAAGTGAATGAAGTGGGATGGTATATATACAACAGCGATGTGACGACTCATCCGGCGGGACAAAAACAGCCGAACGCCTGGGGACTCTATGACATGCACGGAAATGTGTATGAATGGTGTCTGGATTGGTATGGAGCTTATCCGGCAGAAGCGGTGACCGATCCCACGGGACCGGAGACAGGCTCGAACCGAGTAGTGCGCGGCGGCGGGTGGAATGTTTTCGCGAACGGCTGCCGTTCTGCGTATCGGGACAAAAATACCTCCGCTCTGATCAGCAGTAATTACGGCTTCCGTGTGGCGCTGGTCAATAAGAATATCACCATTCCGCTGTCGGATAAGGTGGATCTGGATATGGTTTGGATCAATCCGGGCACGTTCACGATGGGCAGTCCGTCAGACGAACTGGGCAGATATGATGATGAAACGCAGCACAAAGTGACCCTGACACAGGGCTACTGGCTGGGCCGGTATGAGATCACACAGGCGCAGTACAAAGCCATCATGAAAGTCAATCCTTCCAAGTTCATAGGAGCCGATCTGCCGGTGGAAACGGTCAGTTGGAATGACGCAATGGAGTTTTGCAAGAAGCTGACGGAGATCGAGAAGGCGGCGGGCCGTCTGCCGGGAGGTTATGAATACACTTTGCCGACTGAAGCCCAGTGGGAATACGCCTGCCGAGCCGGGACAACGACCGCCCTGAACAGCGGAAAGAATTTGTCAGATGAGGTCCAATGTCCTGAAATGGATGAAGTGGGCTGGTATGGGTACAACAGCGATAAAACGACTCATCCGGTGGGACAAAAACAGCCGAACGCCTGGGGATTGTATGACATGCACGGGAATGTATATGAATGGTGTCTGGACTGGTTTGGAGATTATCCGACTTCATCCGTAACGGATCCCACAGGACCATCCACAGGCTCGGGCCGCGTCCTTCGTGGCGGCAGTTGGAGCCGCAGCGCGCGCTACTGCCGTTCGGCGCTTCGGGGCAGCGACTACCCGGACGACTATTGGGACCACTTCGGGTTCCGTGTGGCCCTCTCCCCAGTTCAATAGATCCGAATCCTGAGTCTTTTTGAGCTAAAAAAAAGAAAAAGCGAAGCCCTCCGGCAAGGGTGCCAAGGCGGAGCCGGGCACCGGCAAGGAGGGCGAGCCAAAAACAAAACCCCCGACGGTCCACCCGCCGGGGATTTTTTTGGAACTGCGGATCCTGCTATTTTTCCAACGCGGCAAAGAGCTTGTCCAGGGCTTCATCCGCGTTTTTGCTTTCGCTGAGCAGGGTGACGAACTTGGAGCCGATGATGGCTCCGGCGGCGTTCTGCTGAGCGGCTTCGAGGGTCTGCTTGTTGGAAATGCCGAAGCCGATCATGCGCGGATTGCGGAGGTTCATGGCATTGATGCGGCGGAAGTAAGCCTGTTTGGCATCGTCAAAGGAACGCTGGGCACCGGTGATGGCGGCTGAGGAGACCATGTAGATGAAGCCATCGGTGTGTTCGTCAATGAAGCGGATGCGTTCATCCGAGGTTTCCGGGGTGATGAGCATGATGATACGCAGGTCATAGCGGTCGGCAATGGGTTTGACGACTTCCAGATAGTCCTTGAAAGGCAGATCGGGGATGATAGCGCCGCTCACACCGCTCTCGACACAGCTGCGGCAGAACGCTTCGATGCCGTACTGCATGACGGGGTTCAGATAGCCCATCAGCACGAGCGGGATCCGCACCTGATCTTTGATGGCGCGCAGTTGTTCAAAAAGTTTGCGGAGCGTCATGCCGTTCTTGAGCGCCCGGGTGGCGGCGTTCTGGATGACGGGACCATCGGCCATGGGATCGCTGAACGGGATGCCGACCTCGATCATCGAGATGCCGCGGCGCTGGAGGGTCAGGATGACATCCCCGGTGCTGTCGAGCGCAGGAGTTCCGGCGCAGAAATAAAGTGACAGGAGTTTTTTGTCCTGGTTTTCTGAGAATAGTTTATTGATCTTGTTCATGTTGATTTGATTTAAAAGGGATTCATAACTGTGAAAGGAACCGGGCAAGGAGTTCCGTATCCTTGAGGGCAGGGGCGGTTTCAAAGCGGGAGTTGAGGTCGATGCCTGCCAGTTTTTCATGTTTAAAAGAATGGATCCGCTGAACGTCATCGGGTGCGATGCCGCCGCTGAGGATGAAAGGGGTCTGCCCCCGGTATCCGGTCAGTACGGTCCAGTCGAACTTTATGCCGCTGCCGCCGGGCAAGGGAGTTTTTGTATCAAAAAGAAAGTAGTCCGCGATGCCTTCGTATAAGGCGGTGCGGTCGAGATCGGCAGGCTCCGCGATGCTGAAAGCCTTAATGATCAGAGGAGGATCGCTGCGGAATACGGAGCGGAGTGAGCGCAGATCGCCGGGGCTTTCGTGCCCGTGGAGCTGGATCAGATCCAGACCGTAATCGCTGGTGTGCTGACGGATGTCATCCGTGCCGGCATCCACAAAGACACCGACACGCTTTGTTTTTTGAGGAAGGTATGACGGCGGAGCGGAGACAAAACGGCTGGAACGCGGCCAAAAGATGAATCCCATCCAGTCAATGTTTGTCTGCTCGACCGCGCGGATGTTTTCGGGTTCGCGCATACCGCATACCTTGATGATCATAGTTTTGAAATGAATTCCGCCAGCGCGTCACCGGGGGAATCTGTTTTCATGAAAGTTTCGCCGATAAGGAATCCCCGGAAACCGGCCTGACGAAGTTCACGAACGGTCTGAGGGTCGGAGATGCCGCTTTCGCTGACCTTGACCGTATCGGGCGGCAGGAACCGTGCCAGACGATAGCTGTTCCGTACATCGGTGACGAATGAACCGAGATTGCGGTTGTTGATGCCGCACATATCGGGCTCCAGTTCGGCGTATTTCAATTCCGATTCACTGTGCATTTCCATCAGCACTTCCAGACCGATGTCGTGAGCCGTTTTCAAAAGAGCCCGGCATTCCTTGAGCGGAAGATCCGCGGCGATAAGCAGAGCCGCGCTCGCGCCGCAGAGACGAGCCTGAAAAAGCTGATACTCATCAATGACGAAATTTTTATAGAGGACAGGGATCGTCACACCGGCTTCACGTGCCGTGCTGATAAATTCATCACGGCCGCCAAAGTATTTTTCATCGGTGAGGATGGAGAGAGCCGCCGCGCCGTTCTGCTGATAACTCAGCGGTATCTCCTCTGCGCGGCCTTCTTCTTTGATCCAGCCCTTGGAGGGGGAGCGGCGTTTGAACTCGGCGATGATGCCGCTGGCGGAATCCCGGAGTGCCTGTGACATGGATGGAACAGCGGAATCGAGCATTTCTTCCACACGGCGATGGATCTCATGCGGACTCATCTGTTCTTTGAAGCGCTCCACTTCAATGCGCTTATGGGCGACGATCTCTTCCAGTATATCCGGCATTATGAATTCAATTCTACAAATTTCCTGAAGGTCTTGAGCGCCGCACCGCTGTCAATGGATCTGCGGGCGATCTCGATACATTCCTCGATCTCTTTCTGACCGCGTTCCAGCACCTGGATGCCGAAGGCGGCATTAGCCAGCACGATATTTTTCTGAGCCGGCAGAGCGTGGTTTTCCAGGACGGCATCGAAAATGGCAGCCGCTTCCTCTTCGGTCGCACCGCCCACCAGTTCTTCGGGTTTGGCGATCTGGAAGCCCAGGTCGGATGGTTTGAAGATGCGCTCGTATTTGTTGGTCGTGACCTTGAAATCACTGGTCAGAGAGATCTCGTCATAGCCGTCGATGCTGTTGACGATCCCGTAGTCGATACCGATGCGCTGATACACCTGATGATAGAGGCGCATTTGGTCGAGATTGGCCACTCCGAGCAGCTGGCATTTGGGCTGGCTGGGATTGACCAGAGGGCCGAGCAGATTAAAGATCGTCGGGAACTGCAGCGCCTTGCGGATAGGACCGACGAATTTCATGGCCTTCGCGAAGAGCTGCGCGTGCAGATAGACAATGCCCACCTCATTGAGACAGCGGTTCAGCTTGTCGATGTCATCTGTGAATTTGATGCCGTGATGCTGGATGACGTTGGAGGCACCGCTGACAGAGGTCGCGGAGTAGTTGCCGTGTTTGGCCACTTTGTAGCCTGCACCGGCGATCACGAAACAGGAGGTCGTGGAAATATTGAAGGTGTTCTTGCGGTCGCCGCCTGTTCCCACAACATCGATATAACGATCTGCGCTGAGGATGGCGGGAACCCCTGTTTCCAGTATTCCGTCACGAAAACCCAGCAGTTCATCCACAGTGACACCGCGCATTTGCAGACCTGTCAGCAGCGCTGTGACCTGTTCGTTTGGGAATTCACTTTTGGTTATCCCGATCAGGATCTCTTTCATTTCTTCCCGCGAGAGTTCCTCGTGGCTGAGCATCCGGTTAAGTATATTTTTCAATGAATGTTCCATATTTTTAAATGATTCTCTCTTTATAAACGCAGCCAGTTTTCCATTATCCTGCGGCCGTCCGGAGTGAGGACGCTCTCGGGATGGAACTGAATGCCGCGGATGTCCAGTTCTTTATGCCGCAGTGCCATGATTTGGCCTTCATCGCTTTCGGCCGTGATTTCCAGACAGTCGGGGAAGCCGTCTTTGCTGACGACCCAGGAGTGATAGCGTCCCATCGTGATGCGTTTGGGCAGACCGCTGAATATCTCGTCATTGCCGAATTGGGTGCCTTCTGTGGCGACACCGTGAAACACATCGCTCAGGTTTTCCAATTTTCCGCCGAATACCTCGCCGATCGCCTGATGTCCCAGACAAACTCCCAGGATCGATTTCTTGTCCTTGTATGTCCGGATCACATCCAGCAGCAGTCCGGCCTCGGTGGGGATGCCGGGTCCGGGGCTGAGGAGGATCTTATGGAAGGGCTCCAGATCGTTCAGCCGGAACTGGTCATTCCGATAGACAGTTACTTCCACGTTGAATTCTTTTACCAGATGGGCCAGGTTATAGGTGAAGGAATCGTAGTTGTCAATGATCACGATCTTCATATTTTTACATCCTTTCTGCCATGTCGATGGCGCGGCGCAAGGCACCGAGTTTGCTGTTCACTTCCTGCAGTTCGTATTCCGCGTCACTTTTCGCGACGATGCCGCTGCCGGCCTGGAACCAAAGTTCACCGTTGCGCGAAACAAAGGTCCGGATGGTAATAGCCTGATTGAGCGAGCCGTTCAGACCGATATAACCGATGCAGCCGCCGTAAGCGCCGCGGTTGTGCGGTTCATATTCCGTGATCAGCTGCATGGCCCGGACTTTCGGGGCTCCGCTCAGTGTGCCGGCCGGGAATGTATCAATGAAAGTCTGGATCGGGTCGGCATCGTCATTGAGTACGCCGCTGACCCGGGAAACCAGATGGATCACATGGGAATAGTATTGGAGTTCTTTATAGAAATCCACTTTCACATCGTGGCAGTTCCGGGACAGGTCATTGCGGGCCAGATCGACCAGCATCACATGCTCGGCATTTTCTTTGGGGTCGTTTCTCAGGTATTCCGCCCCTTTGCGGTCGGCATCAGCGTTGCCGGTGCGTTTGGTAGTCCCGGCAATGGGATCGATATAAGCTTTACGGTCATTGATGCGGCAGTGAGTTTCCGGGGAAGAACCGAAGATGCGGAAACCGCCGAAATCAAAGTAGAAAAGATACGGACTGGGATTGATGCTTCTCAGCGCGCGGTAAAGTTTGAAATCATCGCCTTCATAGCGCTGCATGAAACGGCGCGAAAGCACGATCTGGAAGACATCGCCGCGCAAACAGTGCCGGATCCCGCGCTGGACATTGATTTTGTGTTCTTCATCTGTCAGCGTGCTCGACACATCCCCCACGGGACGGAAGCCGTAAGCCTGGATGTTCGTCTTGTTCATCTGCTTGTAGAGCGTATCCAGTTCTGACTCGCTGCCCAGGGTGACGATCGTCAGCAGATTATTGAACTGATCGAATATGATGATATCCCTGTAAAGGATGTAAAGCATATCGGCTGCGTCATTTTGCTCCTGTGTCTCGTCTTTGACCTGGATATTCTCAAAGTAGCGCACGGCATTGAACGAGGTATATCCATAAAGACCGCACATATCGGAGTGTTCACCCGTCACTTTTATCCGGTCAATGAGCGTGTGGATAGCTTGTGCGGTACCGTACTTGTCACTGATCGTGTGCTGCTCCGCGGTGCCGTCGGGAAAGGTGATAGTGACCTGCCCGTGATCGATGGCGACACCGGCGATCGGATTGATGCCGATGAAGGATCGTGAGTTATCTTTTTCATGATAATCGGAGCTTTCCATCAGCACGCTTTGCGGATAGATATCGCGCAGCCGCATATAGACTCCGACCGGTGTGTACATATCCGCCAGTATCGTGCGGACAGCCGTTTTGTAATTAAAAATTTCCATATTCTCCTGCCATTTCTTTATGTGTCAGATAGGTTCCTATATCTTTATCGCCGCGGCCGCTGACTGTCAGGACCACCACTTCATCTTTCCGGAACTGTATTTTGGACAATGCTGCAATAGCGTGCGCGCTTTCCAGAGCCGGGATGATGCCTTCCATGCGGGTCAGCTCATAAGCCGCCTTGACCGCTTCATCGTCATTGATGCTGTAAACAGTGGCCCGGTGCTGCGCGGCCAGATTGGCGTGCATGGGGCCGATGCCGGGATAGTCCAGACCGGCGGAGAGACTTTCCGCCTCGATGATCTGACCGTCGGGTGTCTGCATGACGAGTGTTCTGGAGCCATGCAGGATGCCTACACGGCCGGCGTGGATTGTTGCCGCGGTATGTCCCGTATCGGCACCCTGACCGCCGGCTTCCGCCAGGACGATCTTCACGCGCTCATCATCAATATAGTGGTAGATCGTGCCCGCGGCATTCGAGCCGCCGCCCACACAGGCCATCAGCATATCGGGATAATCGCGGCCGATCTTGGCCTGCAGCTGTTCCTTGATCTCCGACGAGATGACGCTTTGCAGGCGGGCCACCATGTCGGGGTAGGGGTGAGGTCCCACCGTTGAGCCGATGATGTAAAACGTATCAGACGGATGACAGCACCAGTCGCGGATGGCTTCATTGGTGGCGTCTTTCAGTGTCCAGTTGCCTGTTTTCACCGGACGCACCTCCGCGCCCAGCATCTTCATGCGTTCCACATTCACATGCTGGCGTTCTACGTCCAAAGCACCCTGATATACCACGCAGGGCATATCCATCAGCGCGCAGACCGTAGCGGTCGCCACACCATGCTGACCGGCGCCCGTTTCGGCAATGATGCGCTTCTTGCCCATCTTTTTTGCCAGCAGGATCTGCCCGATCGTGTTATTGATCTTGTGCGCGCCCGTATGGTTCAGATCTTCACGCTTCAGATACAGCCGGCAGCCGTATTTGGCGCTCATGCGCCTGGCCAGGTAAAGCGGTGACGGTCTTCCCACATAATCGCTCAACAGTTCCTTGTATTCCTTTTGGAACTCTTCTGACTCGATGATCGGCAGATATTCCTGACGCAGCTTTTCTACAGTAGCGTAGAGTATCTCCGGCACATAAGCGCCGCCGAACTCCCCGTAGTATCCTTTTTCATCTAATAAATATGTTTTTTTCACACTCGTATTCCTCAGAAAGAGAAATTTTGAACGATCCCTGTTGAAAATATATTCTGTCCGGCATCTGTCAGTGCCGCCTGATATTCATTTGATCCATTATATACATTCATATTCGTTCAAAAAACAAACCGCATCCTTTTTTCATTCCGAGGATGCGGTTTTATGTAACAAAAAAGACGGATTAAACCATTATTGATAGCCTAAACCGCCGACAAATCTCTATGTAAACACAAACACAACAAAGACCTCGGCAGAATCATCGCCAGGACCACCATCTCATTGTGCTAGTGTTGTACATAATCATATTCACAACGCCGCTCAGTGTAAAACATCTCCAAAATAAGACAAGCATTTTTTTAAATCTTTTATTCGGGGTACACTGTTTTGATTTTAACTTATTGATTTTCAAAAAAATGGAGCGGGTGATGGGAATCGGACCCACATGGCCAGCTTGGAAGGCTGGAGCTTTACCACTAAGCTACACCCGCTCTCGGAAAAGAGGACGTTCATCAGCATGAACGCTGGGGGGAATTATAGCATTTGCCGGTTTTTTGTCAATGAAGGAGGTCAGATTGTCTCATTTTTTCTTACTTTCTTGCATGGGAGAGCATAAAGAGAGATAATAACTTGTGCATGAGTAGTGCGTTAAAACCGCTGGTAGATGGTTTACTGGAGTCCTACGCTAAGACGGGGATCATCAACAACGTGGACGGTGTCAATTTACCGTCCAAGGTGGTCGTGGGTGAAATCACTTCCGACCTGCTGCGTCTGTTGATGCCCGGTTTTTTTGAGGGGTATCCCGTTACGGTAAGGGATCTTCGGCATAAGACGCAGACTCTGGCCAGTTCGGTCAGTGCCCGTTTGGAGGCCGAGGTGTTCAAGAGTTTGTATTTTTTCACGGAGGACAAGGAGAAGGCGCATTTATGCGAAGATCTGGAAAGCGCCGCTTTTGAGACGGTGAACGCTTTTCTGTGTTGTCTGCCGGCCATCCGTACTTTGCTGGAGACGGACGCGGAGGCCGCGTTCGAGGGCGATCCGGCTGCCAAAAGCCGTGAAGAAGTGATTGTAGCATATCCATTTATGGAGACGATTGCAGTGCAGCGGATGGCGCATGTGCTGTATAGGATGAATGTGGAGGTGATCCCGCGTCTGATGACGGAGTGGGCTCATTCCCGCACCGGCATCGATATCCATCCGGGGGCGGAGATCGGCACTCATTTCTTCATTGACCACGGAACGGGGACGATCGTGGGCGAGACGTGCCGCATCGGCAATCATGTGAAGATGTATCACGGAGTGACGCTGGGGGCCAAATCCACGGCCGCCGGGCAGAAGCTGCGGGATGTCGTCCGCCATCCGACGATCCACGATCATGTGACGATCTATCCGGGCGCTACTATTTTGGGCGGCGACACGGTGATCGGGGAGTACAGCACGATCGGCGGTAATGTGTATCTGACTCATAGTGTGCCCTCTTATTCTCTGGTCATCCAGAAAGGGGTATCCGTGGAGGTCCTGGATAAAGGCCAGTCATCGAACGAGAATCTTTTGGATCAGTGATCATGTTGTCTTGGCTTTATAAGTATTTGGCACGGCCGGTCTTGTTTACTCAGGATCCGGAGCTGGTGCATTGTGTGACGGTAAAGGGGCTGGAATGGATCAGCCGTTCTTCGCTGCTGTGCGGAGCCATGCGGGGTATCTGCGGTTCTCCCGGTCTGCCGGTCTCGTTGTTTGGGTTGGATTTCCCCAATCCGCTGGGTTTGGCCGCCGGTATGGACAAGAACGGTGTGGCGCTGCGTGCGTGGGATTCGATGGGCTTCGGCTTCAGTGAGATCGGGGCTGTGACCCTGTATCCTCAGCAGGGCAACCCGGCACCGCGTGTTTTCCGGGCGATCCCGGAGCAGGCCATCGTGAACCGGATGGGCTTCAACAACGCGGGCGCCAAGGCGTTAGTGGAAACTTTGACCCGCTGCAAAGACCGCGGGGACTGGCCCCGGCATCCGGTCGGCATCAATCTGGGCAAGTCCAAGATCACACCGCTGGAGGACGCTCCCCAGGATTATGCCCGTTCTTTCACGGCTCTGCGCGAGCTGGGCGACTTCTTTGTGGTGAACGTCAGCTGTCCGAACCAGGCTAATTTGAGGAAGTTGCAGGACAAGGATCCGCTGAAGGCGATCCTGCATCAACTGCAAGAGGCCAACCACAAGGGCAATAAAGCGGTCAGGCCGATCCTGGTCAAGATCTCTCCGGAGCTTTCGGATGAGGCGCTGGATGATATCCTCTCTTTGGTGCCCAAGCTGGAGATCGCCGGCATGATCGCCACCAATACGACTGTCACCCGTCCGGCGACCACCCATCCGAAGGTCAAAAAGATCTATGCCGAGCAGGGCGGTCTGAGCGGCAAACCGCTGAAGCGGCGCAGCACGGAAGTCATCGAGTTCCTGTACCGCAGGACCGAGGGCCGTCTGCCCATCATCGGCGTGGGCGGTATCTTTACCGCGGAAGACGCATGGGAAAAGATCACCCGCGGAGCGTCTCTGCTTCAGATCTTTACCGGTTTTGTTTATGAGGGGCCTCTGGCCGCGCGCCAGATCAATCAGGGACTGGAGCGCCTGATGAAAACTCATGGCTTCCAGCGGCTTCAGGACGCGGTCGGCAGCGCTGTCGATCTGAAAAAATGATTTATAACAATTAACCAACTAAAATAAAAATAATTATGAGTGAAGAACAACAACCTCCTGTGTATGAAACGGCGACACCGGCACCTGCTGTTGTCCATGTTGAAAAATGCGGCGGCAGCGGCTGGAAATGGTTCTGGATCGTCTGCGGCGTCTGCTTTATCGTGAGTATCCTGGCTGCGGCTCTGGTCGGCTACGGCATGATGACTAGGATGACCGATCTGCTGAAGGATCCAAACTTCCAGACAAAACGAGCCAACGCCTATCAGGTGGATGAGACTCTTCAGTTTACGGAAGTCCTTATGAAAGAGGGCAGATCTACCGCCGACAAAGTCCTGATGATCCCCGTTCAGGGCGTGATCATGGATGCCGGTTCACCCTACGTCGAGGGCATCCAGCTGAGTTCCTTCAAGGGCCAGCTCAAGAAAGCCGGCAAGGACAGCGACGTGATCGCGGTCGTGCTGAAGATCGATTCGCCGGGCGGTGACGCTTTCCTGTGTGATCTGATGGCGGACGCCATCCGCGAGTTCCAGGAGCAGTACAAGAAACCGGTCATTTCCTGGATCGAGAGCATGGGCGCTTCCGGCGGCTATTACATCAGCGCGCCGTGTCAGTGGATCGTGGCGCACGAGATGTCGCTGACGGGCAGCATCGGTGTCATCAGCAGCTCGGTGAATTACCGCGGTCTGATGGACAAGGTCGGGGTCAAGCCGGTCGTTTACAAGAGCGGCAAGTTCAAGGATATGCTCCGCGGCAGCAAAGCCCCGGACGAGATCCTGCCCGAAGAACAGGCGATGATGCAGGGCCTTATTGATAAGATGTATCTGCGCTTCAAGAACGTGGTCAGGAACGGCCGCGGACCGGAAGCCCGCAAAGAGGTCGAGAACGCCCGTCCTTTGGCGGATAACTGGGAAAGTTTTGCCGATGGCCGCATCCTGATGGGCAGCGAGGCTTACGATGCCGGTCTGGTGGATGAACTAGGCAGCGAAGAGGAAGTCATGGCCGCGGTGGCGCGCCTGACCAAAGGGGAGGGGCGTCCCCAGGTGATCCGCTATGAATCCCCGATGGACTGGCGCGGTATCCTGAAATTCTTTGCCCAGAGCCATACTCCCGGCGTGGTCAAGGTCGAGCTCAACGGCCTGAACATAAACGGCAGCAGCGTCATGGAACCGGGCAAACTGTACTTCCTGCCGCCCGGAGAATAAAAACATATTGCCCCTTTACGGGTTATAAACAGATCCCCCTATAAACCCAAAACTGTCATAAAGATGGTTTTGGGTTTATTGATGAAGTTAGGTGGACCAAAAAGTGAATTGCTTTATAATTTAATACAATCACCTGGAATGAAACTGAAACTGAAAAGAAATTAGAATGAAGAAAAATAATGGATTTGTAACATATGGAGAAAATCCTCCAAAGTGGCTGCATATAGATTCCAGTCGCTTAGATGAATGTCTAAAATACATGTATGAAAACAATATCAGGCATATTGATATTAATTGCCTATTTTACAAAGAGAAAGATATTAGTTTTTTAGATGATCTGAAGGATTATCTTGAAGGTTTATCTATAGATGCACATGGTTATCGGTACGATGTAATCAATAAACTGCATCTTTTAAAAATACTCGCAGTTGAGGATAATAAGCAAGATGTCGTTGATTTTAGTAATTTTCCGGATTTGGAGGAATGCCGAGAATTTTATTTTAACAAAAGACTAATCAATATCGAATCTTGTAAAAAATTGAAATCTCTTAGAGCATTAAAATACAAACCAAAGAGTGGAGATTTCTCCGAATTGCCTTTTATTCCTAGTTTGGAAGTGTTGAAGCTGCTTTATTTAACACCTACATCCTTCAAAGGTATAGAAAGGTTTACTCATTTAAAAAACATCTTGCTGTATCGAGCTCATAAATTGGAGTCTCTGGATGATTTGGTTTCTCTGGCAGATGTATTGGAAGAGTTCGAGTTAGAGGGGAAAACAAAGATTTTTGATTATCAGGCGTTAGGGAAATTGCGGGTGATCAAACGGCTCTTTTTAAGTAATGTCGGAGACATCAAAGATTTATCTTTTTTGGAAACAATGCCCAGTTTAAATCATTTTGTCTTTAGTCGTTCCAATGTAGTAGATGGAGACCTGAGCTATTGTAAAAAAGTAAACGGCTGGGTTGCATTTACGGACAAAAAACATTATTCAATGACGATGGAAGAACTTCATCCGGAGGAGGTCGCAGAACAAAGAAAACGACTCAAAGAAATAAAGGAGGAATTGATATCAAAGTATGGAGATTTCTAGATGATAAATCTTCCGAGCTAACACGCATTGAGAAAACAAAAAGACGAGGTTTGAACGCCTCGTCTTTTTGTTTGTTTATTCCTCAATAAGGAGGAGCCAGCCTTCCTTGGGTTTGACGGGGATGGGCTCATCGGCTTTGAAAGAACGGGCGCTTTGGAAGTCTTTTACTTCGGGAGCGGTGATCCGCGCTTTTTCTGGATCCAGACCCAGGGCTTGCCAGTCAATGCTTAGACGAGCTTCCTGTTCCTGAGTATCAAAGTTGCCGATGGAGACCAGTGTTTTGCCCGGTTTGACATAGGCGGTGGCTTTGACAATGGGATTGTCGGTCCGCACAGGGCAGAAGTCGTTCCAGTAGCCGATCATTTTGGCGTCTTCGATGCCGAAGGATTTCCAGAGATCCCAAACAGGAACGGGCGAGAATGGACCGTAGGAGTGACGCGCCGTTGCGCCGTAAACCATACCGAGGAACCGGTTGCCGCCGTCCTGAAGCATCTCGCTCATGACGCCAAAGGGGATCCCGGAGAAGGTAACGAACCATTCATCGGGATTCATCTGGTTATAAAGGAAGCCTTCACCGAACCAGAGACGGTCCACGTAGGGGAAGAAGCCGGTGTACTGGTTCATGGGGCCGGCGGAGTACTGGCGGTGAGAGTGGAGATCAATAAGCGCGCCGGGATTATTGGCGTACATGATCTTGCGCATCCGTTTGAGGACAGGCCGGTCAAAGGTGACATCGTCCATGTAGATGCCGTCTATTTTGTAGTTCTTCATCATCCAGTCCAGACCTTCCAGATAGTAGTTGATCCAGCGTGAGAAGGGATTCAGGACGAGAGCGGCATCGGAGGTCTCTCCGGGCAGCGGAGTGTACCAGGCGGGTTTGTAGTCGTCTATTAAATGCTCGCAGTCCCAGGGGATGCCATAGCCGGCCCCGCCCAGGAATACTTCATGATTGAGGCTCTTGAGGGCATAGACTTCAACGGTGTGCGTGGTCAGCTCGCGGATGGTGTAGTAGAGTTTGACTTTGCGGCTGTGTTCATGCTGTTTGGCGACAAAATCGATCAGCGGCTGCCGGACGAGGAAAGGATAATTGATCACGGGATTGAGGGATCGGGCGTGATGGATATTGGCCACATTGGCACCTTCCCCGGCGGCTTCATCAAAGCCGGAAGGATCGGCGTGGTAGTAGCGCTCGGAAAAATGTTTGGCGGTATTGAGCGGCTTGAGCGGAGTGATCAGCAGGGCAAACTCGAAATCCTTCTCACTGTTCTTGAGATCGAATCCGCCGGTGGAAACCAGGACTCTGGCTCCGGATTTGAGGATCGTCACACGGCCGGCCTTGACGGCGACCGGATCGTTCGAGGTCAAAGTCAACAGACCTTTCCCGCCATTGTTCCAGGAGGGAGCCGGTTCGGGTTTGTATTCATTGATCAGCGGCCCGTGATAAGTGCCGCCCAGAAATTCAGTGTGCAGGCCGGCCAGTTCATTGCCGATCCAGTAGCTGTCCCAGGGGCCGTTCCAGTCTTTGGAGTATTCGGTGGGCCGTCTGCCGCCGGAGAAGCCCGCGCCCATGAAATATTCCGAGGCGTAGGGTGTGTAGTTGGTCACAAGCTGGACATCATCTATCTTGACATCGGTCTCGGAAGAGACGGTGATATTATAATGGATGTAGCCGTCATATTCCATATAGCCCCGGCAGCGGAAGATGATGCCGTTTTGCTCGGAATCAGCCGTCCAGGTGACAAGGCCGTCATCGTCCTGCTGAATGGTGAGATCCTCCGCGGCGAAGGTGATAGCTTTGTTTTTGATTTTAACGATGAAATTGATGGTGGAATTCAGCACCTGACGATCATTGATGAGGATGCTTTGAGGCAGACCGTTCTTGGCGAGCCTCAGAGATTTGCCTGTGGCCTGAATGAGATTGCCTTTGACCTCCATCGCGCCGAAGGGTGCCACCGGGTGGTTGTCCATTCCCAATGTGGAATTGAGCCAGCGCAGACGGGAGTGCCGCCACAGTTCGCTGTCGCCTTTGTCGGCGATGGTCTTCTCCTGCACATCAATACTGATGTTCAAGATCTGCGGCGGAACAGGTTTGCCGGTCTTGGCATTGTTCGCAGTAAAGGTGATCTTGCCGGTATAAGTGCCGGGGACGATGTCTTCCGGGATCTGCACGCCGCACCAAAGTGCCTGCACTTTTCTTTCGGGTATATCCACATTGAAGCGGATCGGGCTGCCGTCCCAGTTCGTGCCTTCCAGATTAAAGCAGGTGATCTCTTTTTTGGCGATCCGGGCCTCGCTGTCGGCAGAGGTCAGATCAGAGAACTGAAGCTGGACATTCGTGATCGCGCCGTGAGCGGCCCAGGCTCCGATCTGCCAGACGTAGTATTCATTGCGCAGAGCAGTGCCTTTGAAATGCGTGTGTTGCCCGTTCTGGATCCAGCGGACGGGCAGTTGATGCTCCAGGCGGATCGGGAAAGCGCGGTCTTCCAGAAAGAGGACGGGATTCTCCGTATATTCCTTTGCCAGATCATTCATTTCTTTCTGGGTAGCGGCCAGTCCCATCGGGGTGAAAGCGTCAAACTCGGTACGGCTCTCAAAACGCTCCACCTTTGCGGTAGGAAGGGTGGTCTTGTTTTGAGACAGAGCCCGGAGCCAGTTGGTGTTGCCCAGGTAGGTCAGCGGCAGATAATCATTCCACGGCTCGCCGTAGCGGGCATCATCCCAATCCCAGCGGTAGTGATAGGGCAGATAATAGATTTCGTAATCCGGGTTGCCGCTGGGCCGGAAAACGATGGTCGCTTTCTCTGAGGAAAAGTCCGCAGCCGTCACTTCGCGGATGCGCGCTCTGGTCAGACTGTCTATCACGATGATACCCTTGGTTTCAGGTCTCAGGTCGGGGCGTCTCCAGGGCAGTTCCACGCGGACGGCATCCGCGTTTTTTGCGTCTCCGGGGATATGAACGATCGCACGGTGATTGCCGCGTTCTTCCACCTGCCAGGGTGTCTTCGCCACACAGAATGGGATACCGTCCGGAGCGAAAGGCTGATACTGGCTGGTGCCGTCGGGAGATTGCGCGTAGGAGGAAAAACTCAGAAGCGCCGAACAGAAAAGGATCGTGAAAATTTTATTCATATTTATTTTTTGTTTATTGTATCTAAATTGTTGATGAAGTCTTTCAATGTTTTCCAGTAATCATCGGGAACAGTCTGGATGATATTGCTGTGGCCGCAGTTGGGGACCCATAAGCTCTGTTTGGGTTCGTTGGCCAGCGAGTACATTTTTTCGCCGTGCCAGAAAGGAACGGTCGTATCCTGTTCACCGTGGAAGTACAGGACAGGGCAGTGAATGTTTTGTATCCGCTTGATGTTGGGAAAAGCGTCAAAGGGAAAGATGCTGTGGTTTACGCCCACACGGACGATGCTGGTGAAACCGCATTCGATGACCAGTCCGCCGACGGGATATTTTTCGGCCAGATAATGCGAAGGACCGCTTCCGATGGAGCGGCCGTAAACAACGATATCTGCCGGACGGATGCCGAGCTTTTCCGTCAGGTAGAGATAGGCCGCGTCTGCCGAGCCATAAACACCGGCCTCGGTGGGACGGCCGCTGCTGAAACCGTAGCCCGGATAGTCATAAGCCATCACGGAAAAACCGTTCTTCACATATTCCTGAAAGATCCAGTTGCGGCTGGCGATGTCCTCCGCGTTGCCGTGGCTGTAGAGGATCGTTTTGGAGGCGTTTTCATTTTTCAGGTACAGACAGGAAATCTTTTCACCGTTCCATTCCAGATCGAAAAGCTGTTCCTTCAGCTGTTCGGGGAACACGGTGTCCTGCGGATGGAACATGATGCTGTCCAGCCGCAGCCAGCATACGAATCCGATCAGGACGTACAGGACAAACAATGTCCCCAGTACCCGAAGCAGCACGGATTTGAAACTGTATTTACGTCTGCCCATACCGATCTCTGATTATTCCACAAAGTGACGGATCTTGAGCCACTCGATCAAGTCTTTAGCCCAGGGATGCGGCTCCTTGCCGGTCAGCTGAGGCTTGCCGTCCACGTTTTTCCACTCGATGGGTGAGTATCCGTGGCCGCCTTTTTCATAAACATGCAGCGCGAAGGGGATCGAGTTTTTGCGAAGCGCCTGGGCAAAGTCCAGAGCGTTTTCCACAGCCACGTCGTCATCTTCCAGCGTGTTCCAGATGAAGCAGGGGGGAGTCTTTTTCGAGACCATCTTCTCGCCGCTCAGGTAAGCGCATAATCCGTCAGGGAATTCGCCCTTGCCCAGCAGACAGTCTTTGGATTCCATGTCGGCAAATTCACCCGGAACAAATTCATTGCCCATCATCGTGATGACCGCGTAGCAAAGCACGCCGATATTGGGACGCGAGCTGAGACGCTCGATCGGATCCAGCACCTTGTCGTTTGCGTCTTCACCGTGGACGACCGCCATGCAGGAAAGATGACCGCCGGCGGAACCACCCATCACGCCGACACGTTCAGGATCCACTCCCCATTTTTCAGCGTTGTAGCGGACCAGACGGATGGCGCGCTGCACATCCTGGAGCATGGCCGGATGGCGGTAGGGATCCACACGGTATTTCAGGACAAAAGCCG
>JAEEGG010013347.1_pt1 | contig 17589 bp, 16 predicted proteins | sample 9134161 | NCBI WGS metagenome assembly JAEEGG01 (sample SAMN16246543, study PRJNA631951) | gut metagenome | biome: gut microbiome; feature: rumen; material: CR-attached | host: Bos | place: Iran: Karaj | collected 2018-10 | reverse complement strand
GGTCTTTTTGGTCTGATTTTTTGTTTCGCTCGCTCCGATAGCCCGCTATCGTCGTTCGCTCAACAGAAAAATCATCCTCAAAAATCCCTCTCAAATAAGCTCGAAAAAAATCAAAACAGCTTCTAAACGGTTTGGCGGATACGGAAAACAATTTCCAGTCCCAGAACTTCAAGGAGTTTCTCCACTGTTCGGAGGGAGGGGTTCCCTTTCCCCCGCTCAATGTCTTTCACCGTGGCAAGGCTTACGCCCGTCATCTCCGCGAGGTCGGCCTGCGATAAATCAAGCTTTGCTCGCCTTTCTTTTATGACATCACTCAAATACATATTGGTATATTATAATAGACTTTTCGGATGCAAAGATAAGAGTTTTCTTTAAATCACAAGGAAAAGTCTATTAAAATATACTTTTTGAATGAGATATACCAGTACGGAGAAGTAGAAATGCATTTTTGTTTCCTTCAGATTGGAAAAGATTTAAAAAGAGCGAGGGACAGGGGGCTTGCGAAAGTGTTTGTTATGGTGAACACAAACGCATGGAGAATGTTCACCAAGGATAACCCAACAGGTTTGAAATTTGAGAATCTGGAGTATTTTGCGGAAACAAATCGTGAGAATTTGAAAAATTGTGAGGAAATAGGCGAAATTATGGTTAAAAAATGTGAGGATTTCGGCAAGATTGACCCCACGGGAAAGGCCCCACGGATGTTTTATGCCGTGCAGACTCTCATGGGGAAAAGGAAAGGGAGAACCCCGGACTACCTCGCCCACATGGACAACAAGGACTCGCTCATCGGCCTCTACCTGAGGGCCTGCGCCTCGGTGGCAGACAAGCTCCGTGGACTGACCGACCTTGTCGTGGCCGACGCCTACTTCGCCAAAAGGACCTTCGTCATCGGGCTGGACTGCCTCGCCCTCAACCTTGTGAGCCGCTTCCGCGACGAAGTCAGGCTTCGGTACTTCTACAACGGGCCCAAGCAGAATGGACGCGGCAGGCCGAAGAAGTTCGACGGAATTCAAAGATCTATATTTATTTGCCTAAATCACAAAGCTTAACTTGATAAATTCTTGCTCTAGCCTCTGCTTCTGCTGCCTCTTTTTGGTCTTTAAAACAAAAAAAACATTCGTTCGGATGTAATTATGAAAATTCCAACAAAAATACATCAGTTCTGATATAATTTAAAAAAGAATTCTTATCTTTGCATCCAAAAGGATATAAAAAATGAAGAAAACACTGCTGACTGAAACCGTCAAACAGCTGCGGAAACAGTACAAAATGACGCAAGAACAATTGGCGCTCAAGTCGGGCGTCGGACTCAACTTCGTCCGCGAGATGGAGCAAGGCAAACCCACCGTGAGGCTCGACAAAGTTAACCAGGTGCTCAACCTTTTCAACTATGAAATGAGACCCACACCCAAACACCATGAATCATGAGAGCCGCCACAATTTACTACAAGAACCTCTTGGCCGGATTGTTGACCGAGTCTGACGACGGCTATGTGTTTCTTTATGACGAGAGCTACCTATCATCGTCCCTCGCCGAACCCGTCAGCCTGACACTCCCCCTTTCAGCAAAGCCTTATTATAGCAAGGTGCTGTTTCCCTTTTTCGACGGACTGATTCCTGAAGGTTGGCTCCTCGACGTGGCCATACGGAACACCGACATCAGCATCCTCGACCGGATGTCGCTTCTTCTCCTGTGCTGCAAAGACTGTATCGGTGCAGTAAGTGTCATACCATTCGAAGCATCAAGCCATGAGTAAATGCCTATATTGTTATCGTGAACTCGGCGAGAACGAACGGGATTTCCACGCTGCCTGCTCGAAGAAATTCTTCGGCGTGCCCGAATCCCCCGTCATGGAATATACCCGCGCCGACATGGACCGTTTGGCCGAACACATCATCCGATCACAGACAACGCTGACCGGCGTCCAGCCCAAGTTGTCACTAAACCTCCAACAACACAAGGGAACCCGACGCCTGACCATCGTAGGATTATGGGGCGCCTATATCTTCAAGCCACAAACCGACGACTTTCCCCAACTACCAGAAATCGAAGATCTCACCATGCATTTAGCTGAAATTGCGGGAATCAAAACTGCACAGCACAGCCTTATCCGACTCGCTGACGACAGCTTGGGATACCTCACCAAACGGATGGATCGGGATGCGCAAGGAAACAAACTTGCCATGGAGGATTTCTGCCAACTCACGGAACGCCAAACCGAATATAAATACCGAAGTTCCTACGAGCAAATCGCCAAGGCCATCGCCATGTATTCCTCAACGCCACAACTTGACCTGGTGAACTTTTATGAATCAGTAATCTTCTCTTGGCTTACGGGCAACAACGACATGCATCTAAAAAACTTCTCGCTGCTCTCCACCGAAACTGGCCATTATGGGCTTTCGCCCGCATACGACTTGCTAAACGCGGCCATCGTAAACCCGAAAGACATGGAAGAGCTGGCACTGACGCTTAACGGGAAAAAAAGCCGCATCATTTTGAACGACTTTAAGATAGCGGCAACCAAAGCCAACATACCAGAAAAAGTAATTGATAAGCTGGTGACACATTTCAAGAAATGCCTGCACGCATGGGAGGCGATGATTGCCCAGTCCTTTCTTTCCGAGGATTTCAAACAACGCTATCTCGACTTGCTTCGCGAAAGGCTCCATCGCTTAGGAATTTAAGGCTTACTGTTATCCCACCTCCCGCACCAAGCGCACCGCCCGACCGTCACCACAGTGACCACCAGTAACGAGATATAAATAACCACCAAATTGTAACAAATAGGAAGATTCCGCGCCAGCTGTGCGAGTTGGTCACCGAGGAAGTCCTCATGCTTCAGCTCGCCTCCCTCCTGCTCTATCCAGTGAAGCGAATACTGGAAGGGGACCTGCTACTTGGTCAGGGAATGTAGATACAGAAAGCAAAGAAGGAGCAAGAGACCTTCTCCCTAAAAGTTCCACTATGAGGCCGTGGCGTTATTTTTGGAACAGATCCTCCATCGTGACTGTCCTATCGAAGCGGGAGGCATATTCGTTCCGCTTCAGACCGTAGGTGGTAACCAGTACAGACATGACGGTTTTCTTGTCCCCGACAATCTCCTGCACCCGCTCCATTCGCTCAAGAAGGGTCTTGTTGTAACTCTTTGTAACCTCGAAGGCAAACCCCATCCATGAGATGACGGAGGGCGATTTCTCATGCGTCTGCCAGTATGAGGAGTTGTCGGTGTTACCTCGGACATGGTTCAGATAGAAGATACAGAATGGATCAGCAAGTTTATACCTCGCAGTCGATTCACCAAAAGGATTGTATTCCATAATCAGCTGCTAGTATTTATTTTCAGCCGCAAAGATATGAATAAAGATTCATTTGGCTAAATATTAAAACAAAAATCAGCCAAAATAACTTGTTTTTTGATTGCTTTGGCTGATTTTGACACGATGTGCTACAAGCAAACTTCTACATATCCTCAATGGACAGGCCCACGCCAGTCGGTCATCTATTCTTGTCAACTTGATTACGGTGCAAAATAAACAAAATAATTGGCGAACCACCAAGCATTTTGGACATTTATTTGTCCACGAAACATATAAAATATCAGTTGATTGAAGCTGCGGCTCACCAAAGGCCTGAAAATAGCAAGCCGTGTCACTCTCATCCGTAGTGAACTGTTTACCTTTTTCTTCATCGCGATAGGCAATATGAATGTAAGGATAATTCTCTCCTCGGACCTTCCATTCTCCAGGCTCATAAACAATCCGCATGGGTTTTCCCGTAAAAGGGGGTTACATTATTTTCCATAATAATTGAATTATTAAACGAAAAAGTTGAATTAATAGAATAAAAAAAATCTCCGTCCCAATCGAGGCGGAGATCTCTATCATAAAACACCTACTGGTGGGTTTCATGGATTGACTATTTATTTAGCCACAACCTGAATAACCTGTCTGAAATCACATAGTGTCCATCCTCTCTGGCAATCACCTTCTTTGACAGTAACCCCTTCAAGGATGATTGCACCGAACTCGAAGATTTCAACTCATGCTTTCGAATGAAATCGCTTGACAATATCTCAGTCGTCCTTCCCTCCTTTGCCAAGGCATAAAGCACCTCCTTTTGACGGAGAGAAAGGCCTCTCAGAACGTTCATGAAAACAAACGACTGCTTGTTTAACAAAATACTTAACGATTTATCATATAATTCTTGAGTCACTTTTCCACCCACTGGGACAACATGAAACAACTCGTTCATGATGAACTGCACATACAAGGTTACACCGTCCACTGATTCAAATGCCATTTTTACATATTCCTCACCTATGACTTTATCAGATTCCTTGAAAAGACTCGTCGCAAATGCCGCATACTTATCCAAATCAATACGCCCAATTTGCATGAAAGTGGCGCTTTTATAAAAAGGCTTGTCCTGCGAATTGAACATATTAATCAACATGTCGGGTTCGCTACCCGCGAAAATGAAATGACAGTTGGGACAATGCTGAATTTTCGTTCTCAACAATGCCTCAACATTCTTTTCCTCATACTCCCCTATCTGTTGAAACTCATCTATAGCGACCACACAAGGTTTATCAGCAGTGCCAAGATACTTGAAAATCTCATCCAAGGTGGCCTCCGGCGATTCAATCTCTCCCAATGACAATTCAAAAGCAGGTTCCCCAGTTACTGCATCCATCTTGAAACCACCTCTCAATGAAAAAAACACAGTTTTCAGAGCATCTGTTAATTTTTTACTCCTTGGCTTCAAACTGTTGATAATCTCCTTTCCTAACAGCATGACAAATTCACGCAAAGAGGATGTGGAAAGGATATCAACAAAGAACACATGGTAGTTCCTCTTAATCACTGGCTGATCAAAAACATGACAAATCAATCCAGTCTTTCCAATTCTCCTATGGGACACCAGCACCGTATTTCTACCATTTAACACATTATCCATCAATTCTTTGCTTTCTTCAGTTCGATCGCAGAAATAATGGGGGCCAGCGTAACTCCCGATGACAAATGGGTTATTCATTTTTCCCAGCTTTTATTAAGAATATAATTATTGCAAAAATAATAATTACTTTTATAATAACAAGTGGATATGAAAAAAACTTTCGTGGTCTTTGGTAAATGTCACATGTTCCTCTATAAGTTTTATATTTATCCCAACATTTCCAAATATCAGTTACATACACGTTATATCCCAGTCCTAACAACCCATGTATAATTAAACGATATACTTCTGTCTGAGGATAAAACTTTGGATTGTTGGACTTATCCATTTTATAATGAAACGCAAAAGGAGTGCCAACTATTGAAACGTGAAATTTTGAGACAAACCCATCCATCAAACACGAACCCCACGAACGGCTTGTAATTCGTGAGATTCGTGTTCAACGATCCTGTTGCGCGAAGCTACTGCGCCGGATAGGTGAAGCTCTTGGTCGCGGTACCGTTGTTCAGGTACAGGTAGCCTTTGCCGGGCACCAGCTTGCTGAGGCTCCCCGACCACTGGCCGGTGGAGGCGTCGTAATAGCTGAAGCCTTCCTGGCCTTTCACCATGTCGCCGTCATCCGGGGTGAGGTTCACCAAGGCCTGGCTCAAGGTCTTCTGCGTGGTGAGCAGGTAACTCATCCACGTCCATCCCGGACCGAGGGTGATGACCACCTCGTATGGTTGGGGCGGCGCCCCCGCCTCGGTGAAGCCCAGCACGTAGGGGTTCGACAGGTTGCCGTAACCGTTGGTGTTGAAAGTCACAGCCTCGGGCGAGTCGACATCCAGCTCGGCGCCCAGCTCGTGGTCGTAGAGCTTGAAGCTGAACTGGTCGCCCTCCTCGCCAAACACGGTGAGCCACACCACATAACGGTCGGCGGGCGCGAAATAGGTGAGCGTTTGGCTACCGCGGCACTCGTCGCCACAGAACGCCCCCACCTCAAGGGCGGCGGAACGCTGCTCGTCCCCGTTGACCTGCACCACCGCCGTCATCGTCATGTTGTAGGCGTAGGAGGCGCTGGCCGGGGTCCAATGGTTGGCCAATACATGATATCCACATACTGTCAGAACTAACAATAAAAACAACTTTTTCATTTTTATACTATTTGATGTTATTAACACAGGTGATTACTTCGTAATGACGGTATGGATGGAGACTCCTTGGGTGGTGACCACGCGCAACGTGTAAACGCCATGGGCTTGGGAAGTGAGATCCACCTTCAACCGGTCGGCGTGGGTTTCCTGCCTCAGGACCAGCTGGCCCAGGGTGTTATAGGCCTCCACCCTTTCGATGTCGCGGCCTTCCACACAGAACACGCCGTCGGAGGGGTTGGGATAGACCGACACTTGCGGCAGCGACATGTCCTCCACGGAAAGGGAACCGAAGCGCAGGACGCAGGGGTTGGTGAGGGAGCCACGCGTGCCGTCGATGCTGAAGGCCATGGTTTCCGCGGCGAGGGCCGTTGCGGTGCCGTCGGTGAGGCGGAAGGCAAGGGGCTCGTCCGGCTCTCCGAACACGGTGAGGAAGGCCACATAGCGGTCGAGGGCCTCCACGTGGATCAGCTTCACGCTGCCACGGCAATCATCGCCGACGAAGGCCGCCAGCTCGTAGAGGCCGGAGCGCAGCTCGGCGCCGTCGGCCTCCACCACGGCAGTGACGGTCATGTTGTGGGCGTGGTTGTCGGCGGCGGGCCGGAACACGTTGTGTTCGGGGGTGAGGTTGGCCCCGGTGTCCCCGGCGCGTCCGGTGTTATAGGTGAGCGTTTGGGCGGCATTGCTGTTCGACTGGTACATATAGCCTTGGCCCGGCTCGAGGGTGTTGAGGGTGCCGTACCAGTTGCCGTCGCCGGCGTAGTAGGTGGCGTAGCTATTGCGGCCTTTCAACACGTCGTCGCCTTCAGGTGTGACACCGCTCATGGCGGCGCCGACGCTCACGGGCTGTTGACCCATGAAGCCGATCCAGTTCCAGCCTGGGTTGAGGGTGACGGAATGGTTGGCCGGACTGGCGGCCTGGCCCGTGACGGCGGCCTGGCAGGCGGCGTCGGTGCGGATCATATACATCTGCTCGTTGCAGATGGAGGTCAGGTTGCCGTACCAGCTGATGGTGCCGTTGACGTTGTAGGGCTCCACAAAGCCGTTTTCTCTCGACTTGATCATCATTCCGTGGCTGCCGAGGCTGTTCTCCAATTGGGCAAGGCCGTCGTTGCCGTTGAGTTCAATATAAGTGCTCCACCAGTTCCAGCCGTTGGTGAGGGCGGTGGTGTGGTTGATTTCAGAACTATTCTGGTTGAAGTTCGCCACCAATGTCCTACCCTCATTCACGACAAAGGTATAGGTGGCATTGGTGGAGACCACGTTGTCGTTTTCCGTCCAGTTGACGAAGGTATAGCCTTCGTTAGCCGTTGCGGTAAGCGTGACGGTGGATCCGTTGGCATAAGTACCGGCACCTGTGACAGTGCCTCCCTCGGCCGGGTTGGCAGTGGCATTAATAACCACTGCATTGGAGGAATAGCCGTATTGACTTGTATTTGAGCCATGAGAAGGCAACACTGGAACAGCATCGCGGTTACGATGATTTGCGGTCGCTTCCACGGGTAAGGCATCGGCGGAAAGCACCAAGGCGAAGCGATTCTGACTGTCATGAGCGGAAGCCTTAAAGCTATAAGACGGCGTGGCCAGCAAATCGACCTCCTCACCCGTGAACGTGTCAATCAAGTGGAGATAGTCGCATTCCGTATGGAGCAGGTTACATTCGATGACGAAACTCCCCTCCTCCACTGGCACAAAACAGAGGTTGTAGGCTTGCCTCCCTTGAGGTGCCACCGCGTAGGGTTGCCCGTCCACGCTCAGATAAAGCAAGCTGGGATGTCCCTCCACAAAAGCCTTGTTCAAGGTTGCCCCATCGTTCATGCGAAGATAGGCGCGGTCCAGCATCTTTTCGTCCTTGTTCAGCACCAAACGGATATAACTGCCTTGTTCCTCGCGTGAAGGCGTGTTAAAATACACCGTACCGTCCGCAGGGACTTGCACAAAGAATCCCTCGATGGGTTGAATGGCATCGTTGTCAGCATCCGTGTAAGCCACTAACTGGCTACCGCCCACCGCCTTATAATAGGAGGTAATGGGGGTATTGTTGAATTTCACGCTGTTGATGTTGATGTTGTTGGTGTAGGGGTTCCCCAACAGGTTGAATCCCGGCAGGAGACCGTGTTGGCAAGTCACCGGCACGGAGATGTCCGCATTAGAGGGGTTGAGCTGACCCGCAAGCTGCATGGCAAAACCATCTTGATGGGCGTAGAGGTAGCCATGCCCTGGAATGAAGGATTCGAGAGCGGTGGCCTCGTCCCTCTGGTTAAGCCACATCGCAGTCGGCTCGTCGTAGGCGTAGAGGTCGTAGCTGCCAGTAGTAAGCGGGCTGACGGAGGCACCTCGATAGATGGGGGCACTGACCGTAAACCAACCTCCATTGCCCGAACCGTAACCAGGGATTTGCCGTCGCATCGTGCCATGAAGACCCGGAAGGTTGTTGATGAGTTGACTGCCCTCCTGTAAAACCAATTGCGAAGGTTGCAAAATACCGATGCCGTAGTTAGTATTGAGGGTATTGCCGCTGTTGACGGTGAGGACATCGTTGAGGTTGAGCACATAAATATGCAACACCTCAGCATCCATATCCAAGTGGCAGTTGCTGTTGACGCACACCACGTCGTTGGGGCCGGGCAACTCAAAAGCATACCAGTTCGTCTCGTCCGACCAAAGGTCGTTGTCCAACTGGTCGAACACGCACTGCTCCACATAATTGGTAAACTGGCTCCATCCAGCGGCTGACTGGTAATCAGGAATCATGGCGTAAGGCACATACGCCGGGATGGAGAAATCCATGCTCTGGAACGAATTGCTGCTGGCAGTAGGCGGCGTGGGGTTCTCAGAAATCAGCACCGAAAAACCGTTACAGTTTTTGAATGCATTGCTACCGATACTATTCACTTGGCGACCCACGATGAGGGAACCTTGGAAGCCCGAGCAATTTTCGAAAGTAGCATTGTTGATGGTTTGCACCCCGCTACCGATGACGAGGGAGCCATCGAAACCACTGCAACCACGGAACGCGTATTGCCCAAGTATGGTAACGGCATTGGGAATCACCAAATTACCTGAAAAACTGCTACAACCATCGAAAGCGTATTGTCCGATGGTAGTCATAGCGTCATGCAGGACCAAAACACCTATGAAACCACTACAGCCTCGAAACGCCGAATGAGCGACCTCCGTTACATTGGCAGGAATGGTCAAAGTCCCCGTCAAACCACTACATCCATTAAAGGTATATTGGTTCATGATGGCAAGAGAATCGTTGACTGGCAACGACAAATTACCGTTGAAGCCGCTACAATTGTTGAATGCATACTGACCTATGCTTTCTACTGAGTTCGGAATGACCAAATCGCCAATGAATCCACTACAACCATCAAAAGCGTACTGACCTATGGTAGCCACATTGTTACCAAGAAGCAAGGTTCGGCCTTGCCCCGTACAACCCGCAAATGCATATTGACCAATATTAGTGACGCTGTTAGGAATGTTAAGATTGTTAGACATATTGGTACCATTTCTAAAAGCATAGTCTGGAATATTGGTCACATTTGCGGCGATAGTTAGGGTAACAATTGGTGTGGCACCGCCATTGGTCGTTCCACTGTTGAACACGGAATACTGCAAGTTGGTAACCATGGAAGTACAATTCGTTGCGTTGAAATGCACCGTAGTCAAAGCGGGGCAATTCCAGAAAGCATACCCGCCAACAGTTTCCATACCTGTGCCAATGGTGACCGAAGGCAGATCCTCGCAACCATAAAAGGCATATTGCCCTATTGAAGTAACAGAATTAGGAAGATTGAGTGCGGAACGGAGTGCTGAACAACCATTAAAGGCATACTCCCCAATAGCTAGCAAACCATTGCCTTGAATCACCATCTGCACCAAACTATTGCAACCCTCAAAAGCATGATTTCCTATTTCTATAACCGAAGCGGGAATGACCAAACGCTGATAGATATCCACCGAGCCTTTGAAGGCATAGTCAGGAATACGCTGAACGCTGCCGCCAATTACCACACGGGTTAATGCCGAAGCCCCTCCACTGGCATCACTCGAAAACACAGAATAATTGGTGTTAGAATTATAGGTTGTCTGCATACTGGTACAATTGACGGCATTGAAAGTAACCGTTTGCAAAGCCGGACAATTCCAGAAAGCCTTGCTGCCCACGATGGTCACTTGCTCAGGAATGGTTATTTGGGTTAACTCTGTGCAACCATAAAAAGCTTGTTCTCCAATGGAACCAAGAAGAACAAAATGCTGTAATTCATTAAAAGAATGGATGGAGGTGTTGTTTTTGAACACATTGCCAAGGTTTGTCACTCCGGCAGCCTCGACATAGCTCAGCTCACCATCTCCGTTGGCATCCCAGTTGGCCACGCAAAGGGCTTTCACATTGGCATCAGCAAAAGTAATGTATTCTTCAGAAACAAAGTTGGCCACCAAGTTTCTACTGCGCAACACAGTAAAGGTATAGCTGGCATTGGTAGAAACAACGATTCCCGCTTCTGACCAAAAGGCGAAAGCGTAGCCTGCCGAAGGCATCGCCGTGAGCGTGCATACGGCGCCCGCAGAATAGGCGCCGACACCGCTCACCGCGCCGCCCTCCGCTGGGCTGGGGGTGGCGTTGATGCCAAAGGAACAATTCTGGGCAGGGCGAACCAAACGCACAGAGAGACCGTATTTGCGGTAGTTGCTGTAGCTGGCTAAGAGCTTGCCACCATAGAAGTACACGAAGTAGGCGTCGTCGCCATTGTAGTACGACGCCGACCAGTAGGCGCCGTTCGAACCGACATTGTAGACCGAAGTCCCATCCCGGTAGCCAGCGTCGGGCAGGAAGACAGCACCGTGCTGATCCAAGGCTCTCCACTGCCAGGCCATTATGACATTGGTGGAATAACTGGCGCCAGAACTATTTGTGCTGTTCAGCGTGTAGTACTCGGTGCTCCAGTCGTCAGGCAGCAAAACCACACCGTTTACGTTATTCACTTTTGCCATTGCATATCGGATACCACTCTGGGTGCTTCTTGAATTGAGCACATACTGCCATTCATCTTTTTTCAAAGTACGCCAACCACTGTTCTCTAAATTGCCGCCATTGATGATGGCGTTGTAACCCCAGTCGGCCTGACCCGTTTGGTCATACAAGTTATACGTGTAGCTGCCATAGGCATAATAGTCGCCAGAGTTTCCGCTGGTACTCCACGGCTGGTAGCAGGTGGCTCCGTGGTTATATCCACTGGTACCCCAGCCGAAGAGGTCGCGATCCTTGTTTTGATCAATGCTATTCTGACCCGTGTTTATTCCAAGATAATCCCATTGGTTGTCGGCAAACTTCCAATAGGGTGTGCTTGCACTGCCGATATATTGGAGATTTCCTTGGGAAAAAAAGACATAAGTGCTATCGGAAACCGAGAAAAGCCCGTGGATAGTGCCCTCTGGATATTGTGCACAAAGAGTTGTCACACTCGACACATTAATAAAAGTGATCAAGAATGCCAACAAAAGTTTGTTTTGTAAATACTTTATCATATTATTATTATTTTATGTTCAATAATTATTATCCAAGTTTAGCAAGTCCATCCAAAATTAGCGTAACTTGAATGATGTTTTGATTAATTCATAAAGCAGGATAACAGTTCCGTTTTCATGGAATCCGGTCTAAGACATATTTGACCTTATAGCAGGGAGTACATCCGCCACAATTCTTTTTCCAAGCACCGTTTGCTGTATTAGAAGGATGAAAAACAGGGACAACATCCATCTCTAACCCGCTAACAACCTTCTGAAATGCCACATCATTAAACAATTGCTTAGCTTGACCTCCCATCAAAATAACATAATCCGGTTTAATACAATTCATCTCCTCTGCCAAACAATCAAAGTAGGGGTTCCCGCTTTTCCAAGGCCCTCTACTTTTATTAAGGGCAATATTATTAAACCAGCATTTCCATATATCTGTTACATACACGTTATATCCCTTGATTAACAGCCCTTGAATGATTTTCCGATAGACCAGTGTCTGAGGACAACACAAAACATCGTTATGATAAGCGAAGGGAGTGCCAACAATTACCTTTTTAAGGTGATGTGATGGCAACGTTTTAGGATCGCGCAAAGGGTCTTGTGCCACAATGGCGACGGTCTTGCGTTGCTCTTCATCTGCTCTCACTAAGATGGGAATATCAACCCCAGTCAAGGAGGGAACAGATTTAGAAAGCACCCCATAGGTACCAGGACAAAAATGACATTCCGGAATCGTGCCGATTGTTTTAATAGAAGGGGTCAAACAGCCCTTTGAAAGTGTTGGAAAACCGCTGACCTTTGATAGTTTACCAAAGGCATCAATAAGGCATTTTTCCACTATGCCTTGTGTAGGAAATGACATCGTAATCATATCGCAGTTGTTTTTTTCGCCAGCCGACTCCAAACCAGCAGTTTGTATTATTGTATCACTGAGAAACAATAAGAAAACCATCGGGAATCACGCGTCCTTTCGCAGTAGGCGCGTCGCGGTTCTCTTCTTGTCCGCTTTTTATCTTGCGCCTACAAATAAATTAAAAAAAAACCGTTTTCCGCTGGTTCATTTTAGTTCATTTTATCGCTCCGGCGGGTTCCAACTCCTGCTGCCAATCGGAAGCGTTGATGTCGTTGATGTCGTTGCTGTTGAAAACCACCTTAGGCAACAAGCTTTTCTATTACACCTATAGATGCATGGTCATGCAGGCGGGAATGAGAAGGGTCTGTTCGTCACGGCGAAGATCTTTGGTGTAGATTAGGTAGCGGTCGCTGATACGGGTTCTCGGTGAGGCTCTTGTCCCAGAAGGCAAGGGTGACGAAGAGACCCGTGTCGCCAACGTACATCTTGTATTGGCTGTAGTCGGTGTTGATGGTGTCGAGATAGGTGTTCACGGCCTGCGGCATGCCGCCCACAAGCATATAGAGGCGGAAGTCACGCATGAGTTTGCGACAGACGGCTTCGCCAAGGGGCTGGCGGTTGCGGAGCGCCTCGCCCAGCAGGGGCACAGTGACAGTGTCGCCCATAGCCCAGCGGAACTCTTCGTAGTCCTTGGGGTACATGGTGATGCGGGTTTCCTCGCTGGGAATGACGATGCCCTTGGTGTTTTTCTTGATGGAGAGCAGGGAGCCGTGCTTCAGGGGCATCCGCGAAATCGACAACGATATATGTATGGAATCCCCAAATTATTTCTTTGAAAACGTATGGAATCCCTGAATTTTATCATAACACCTCCCGCACCAACCGTACCGCACGCCCGTCACCACGGTGACCACCGGTCTCAATATCAAGAATCTCCCCGCCAAAACCCAACATATAAGAGGATTCCGCGGCAGCATTCGCCAAATGATAAGCACCTATATTCATATACACTCCATCAATGGTGCGCATTCCCGCTAACGGCAAAAACACCGCTCCGGCGGGTTCCAACACCTGCTGCCAATCGGAAACACTGATGTCGTTGCTGCTGAAGACCGCCTTAGGCAAATTGACCGAAGCAAGCTGATAGGCCGTCACTTTCCAATCGTCGGGCAACAACAACAGACCCACCACCCCATTGACAGTGGCCTTGGCAAAACGGATGCCCGAGGCGGTGTTGCGCACAAAGAGCAGATACGCCATGTCGTCCCTGCTCAAGGTATGCCATAGATGCTCCTTGTTGCCGCCGTTCAAGATGGCATTGTAGCCCCAGTCGGCCTGGCCCGTCTCGTCAAAAAGATGATACGAAGGATTGCCGTAGGCGTAATGCAACGCATTGCTTTTCGTGTCTTTGTTGCCGCTCCATGGCTGCCAGTTTACCGCGCCGTGGTCGTAGCCGCTCGTGGCCCATCCAAACAGGTCGATCCAACCGCTGTAGGTCTCCGATATCTTGTCGTTTTCTTTCCCCAAAACGTCGTACTGATGCTCCGCGAAACGCCATGTCGCGGTGGTGGCTTGATACTGCAAGTTGCCTTTCGCGAAACGCACCTGCCTGCCCTCACTCACGGAAAACAGCCCAGGCAAAGCCCCATCCTCCAAAGAGATGACCGTATCAGAAGGCAAGGTGGTAAAGGAAACCTCATTACCGTAGGTGGTGCCCGCTGTGCTGGTCAGATAAGCCCTCACGAAATAGGTGGTGTTGGGGAGGAGCCCGTCGATGACCATACGGTCGGCGACTCCCTCTCCAACAATATGTCGGCCTTTGATGGTGGGATGATGAAGCATCCCCCAGCACAACCCTATCTCCATTCCGCCGCAATCCTCGTTCCTGAGCAGGTTAACCCCGCTCTCCGCTCCTGTGGCGGTGACGCCAACCGCGGGCCGGGTGCTCACGGTAGGCGAGACAAGCCATTCCAAACTGTCGTATTCCGCCTGGCTGATCCGATGCTTCCGATACGCTTCCTTGTACGATTGGCATCGGGCACTGATCTCGTCCATGATTTGTCTCTCGTGCACCAGCTGGAATTCCCTGTTCTGAGCGATAAAAGACAGCCTTTTCTGATCGTCATGCTGATAAAGGCAACTCATCTCATCACACATCGCGTTGACGGACTCGCGGGCTTTGCTGAGTCGCGCCATCAGCACCTCCCGGTATTCTTTCCCCTCTTCAGCCTCCAACAGGATCGGATGAAGGATGGTATTGGTTTTCCAGCCCGCCTCCTCCCCGTAGTTGATTTGATCCATCGACAGTCCTGCGTTGACGGTTTCAGGGGAACCGGTGGTTGGGACAGGTCTTCGCAAGGCCAGCAGAACGCTGAGCGCCACAATCACCAACAGCGGTAGCGTCCTTCGCGTTTGGTCGTTCCTTGCCAAGGCTTTGCGCACCGCCTCCATATCGGGATAACGCCGTTCAGGGTCTTTGCAGGTGCATTTGGCCGCAATGGAACGATATCGGTGTGGTAACAGCTTCCGCAGCAACAAGCCGAAAGCATAGATGTCGGAACGGCAGTCGATGACACCGTCGGGGTCCAGCTGCTCGGGCGCCATGTATTTCAAAGTGCCTGCCTTCTGTTTCAAGATGAAGTAATCGTCGGCATCGGACAGCCCGAAGTCGATGACCTTCACGTTGTTGCCGTTGCGGGTGACGAGGATGTTGCTGGGCTTCAAGTCGCGGTGAAGAATTTGTTTGCCGTGAATATAAGCCAGCGCGTCGGCAAGCTGGTCAATCATCTTGCGACGGATCTGTTTCGAGGGCTTGTTGGCAAGAAACTCGTCGAGCGGGATGCCGTCGATGTATTCCATCACGATGCAAGGACCCATCTCGGGGTTCGTTTCCTTGAAAAACGCCTTCACAATGTTGGGATGGTCGAATTGTGCCGCCAGGTCAAACTCCTTCCTCAGCAACTCGATATAGGACTGCTGGTCGCGATACTCGGGTTTCAAGCCTTTCAGGATGAACCACTTGCCCTGCCGACGCATTTTCACCACTTGGTTGAAGCCTCGCGACGACAACGGCTCATAAACCGTCATCATGTCCGTCGCGGTGATGAAATTGCCGTCAATGATACCCGATACGCTGTCTTTGTCCATAGCCAAATTATTTGCAAAGATACAGGAATTATGATTGCGGCGGCAAAATGAACTGAAATGAACTGCGGTAATTCGGAAAAGAAGTTGCATTTTTGCATTTTAATTCAAATCACCATGGAAAACACCAGTCCCGAGATCTCAGAACTCAAGCAGCGAATCGAAGCAAACGTCAGTCGCAAGATAAAGACCTCCGCTGATTTTGACTTCCTCAGCGGAGCCATCTGGGAACGCACCCACGAAATCGTCAGCGCCTCCACCTTGAAACGGATATGGGGTTACGTGGACGGCCCCGTCAGTGCCCGCCAAAGCACGCTTGACATCCTGTCGCAATTCATCGGGTTCAAAAACCTGGACGGGTTTCTGGAACACATCACGTCGGAAAGCGGCTCCGACCGTGTGACCGGCCAACACATCAAGACGGAGAACCTGAAAGTGGACGATCGCGTTTACGTGTCGTGGAAGCCCAACCGCCGCTGCACTTTCCGCTATCTTGGCGACTTCCGCTTCATCGTTGAGCAATCCGAGAACTCAAAACTGAAAGTGGGTAACACTTTCCGCTGCGGACTCTTTATCCTGGGAGAGCCGCTCTACCTGAACAACCTCGTGCAAGGCGACAATCCGCCGGTGGCCTTTGTGGTCGGCAACAAGGGCGGGTTGTGTGAGCTGGAATTACTTCACTAAGAGTTTACTCACACGGATGCCATTGCCGTTTTCCAAACGAAGCAAATAGAATCCAGCCGGCAAAGACAACGTCGTTTGACCTTCAATGTCACGAAAAAGTAGTTGCTGGCCAAGATTGTTCACGACCGAAAGCCTTCCCCTGCCCTCAACAAAGAAGGTGCCTTCTGAAGGATTGGGATACAAGAAAAACTTATCACCATCGTTTTCGTCAACACCGGTACCCGAGAATTGGGCTACCAAGTCCCTGTTTCCCGTAACAATGAAGGTGTAAGCGGCCTCTTCTGAGACCACCCCGCCATTCTCCATCCAGTACTTGAAAGCACAGCCATTGTTGGGAATGGCAACCAGAGTGCAGGTGTTGTTGGCGTAATAGGTGCCTGCACCTGTCACGATTCCGGCTCCAGTGGGGACAGCCGTGGCGGTGATTTCGTAGGTTTCTCCACCTTCACCTTTCATAAACACATAGCTCTGCGTAGCCGCCACATTGCTGCCTTCCAAATAGAAGCGAACGACATGCTCGCCGTCCGCAAGGGCTGTCACATCAAGCAGGAGATTGCCGTCGCCCAACATTCCCGTCTGTTGATGGTCATAATCCTCGTCGAACCAGCAGTGATAGTGGAGGTTGACACCCAAATCGGCCATTTCCGTCTTGATGAAGAGATAGCTTTTGACGGAGGAATAATTATCGTTTTTCAGCATCAGGTGAAGGGTATGGAATCCAGCAGGAATACTTTTCACATCGAACACTAAGATGCCATTGCCCAACGTGCCGCTCTGCATGTTGCTGTATTGATTATCAAACCAATAGAAATACTGTTGGTTCGTGTTTTCAATAGTTGATATTTTGTGGAAGAGAAAACTCTTTATGGGTGACAATGTGGTGTCCGACAGTTGGTAGTGCAGGACATGGAAGCCATCATTGAATTGACTCACATCCAATTCGGTGTCCCACACGTTGCCGCTGAAGCTCGTGTTCACGCATTGCCCGTCATTATTGTCGAACCAATATTTGATGGCATGCGTTTGGGCATTCAATCCACCCCACAGCATCAAACCGAATAGTACAATTAAGATACGTTTCATGGCTTTAACACTTTGGTTGTGGGCAATTTATTCTAACACTTCGATATGGACATTCAGTTTGCCTTCAGGCGTTGACTGTTGGTCCACCGTGCTGCGGTTGGGAACCATGTAGGTGGGACGGGCGTTATAAGGTGCGGCACCACCATAGATGCCTAACTGGGTACCGTCAGTACCCAAACAATGCTCAATGACTTCATCCT
>JAEEGG010013342.1_pt1 | contig 17595 bp, 11 predicted proteins | sample 9134161 | NCBI WGS metagenome assembly JAEEGG01 (sample SAMN16246543, study PRJNA631951) | gut metagenome | biome: gut microbiome; feature: rumen; material: CR-attached | host: Bos | place: Iran: Karaj | collected 2018-10 | reverse complement strand
CTTCGTACCGTCGCAATCGTGCTCGTCAAACTCATCTCGAAGTGAAATGTGGTACGCCCGATTCATTGCCTGGATGCGCACGCTGTACGCGCCTGCGCGCTGCCATTCTTCTGTTGCACGGAGAACTTTAATATCCATTGGGTTGCCTTTTAATCAAGTTTGTCGAAGAAAATCTCGCCGTCTTGCTGGACGATGGTGATGGTGTGTGTTCCTTTGTAGCCCATGTCGTTGTAATGGACTGTATATTTGCCGTCGCCAAGAGATTCAATCTTTTCGATTTCATGAATGTCTTCGCCATCCTGGGCATCGCTACGGAATTTCCAGACTGCATAGCCGCCTCCATCACTGAACTCGTTGTCGTATGCTTTTGAAAGTTCCTGGGCGAGATTCTTTGAGCAATACTTCGCAATGACGGAATCGTTCGCGAACTCGTTCCCGAAAATATACTTGCTGTAGAATGTCTGGATTTTTTCTATAGCCTTGGAGTCTGCGTCGTTGCCACTACAGGAAAATGCTGTTGCTGCCGCTAGTAAAATCAAAGACTTTTTAAAGGAATTCATGGAAATTACTTTTCCTTGCAGAACAGATCTTGTTTCTTCTTGTATTCATCTTCTTTTTTCGTATTGCCTTTTCGTTTGTAATATAGCGCAAGGTTTGATAGTACAATGCAATCGGTAGGGGCGATCTTATTTGCTCGTTCAAGAAGAGCGAGCGCACTGTCGTTTTTCTGAAGCATGTAGTGGATGCTCATGGCGTTCAACGCTTCGACGCTATTGGGAAGAAGTTTGTACATCTGGCGAGACATGTATTCGTAGCAGGAATCGTACTCCAGATCAAAGTATTTCCTTATGACAATGGTAAATTCGCCTTCGAGCAGCTTTTCGGCGTTGTCGATTTTTTTTCCGCCGGCAAGTTCGCATTTATCTTTTTTCGTTTTCAGCAATGTGTTAATCTTGTCAAAAAATTTAGATTGCATTCCGCATTCGTTTATTTCACCGAATAACTGAACTTGCCCAAGCCACATATCGATTCGGTAAGGGTATTCCTTGGTTGCGGAGTCCAGTATTGCCGATGCCTCAAATACGCTACTCGGTTCAAGGCCTGGGTAAATATACTTTGAAGAAATGCGAGGCTGTTCTTTCAGTACTCCGTTGGCTTTTGCGATCCATTGCTCGGGCGTGGCTTTGGCGGCAAAAGTTTGTGCTATGCAAATTGTGAATAGGGTAATTAAAATCTTTTTCATGATAAACAATATAGTTTATATTAAGGCAGAATTGTTATCGGAGTTCCGTCTTTGACGGCGTCATAGATTTCTTCGATTTCGTCGTTTGTGACCGCGATGCAGCCGGCTGTCCAATCCTTCCACTTGTGCCAAAATTTAAAGAGAAATGCTGGAATCTTGTTCGGGTAGCCGTGGATCATGATGTCGCCACCGGGTTCGTAGTTGCCTTCTTTCGCGGCCTTGATTTGCTCTGCGTTCGGGTACGAAACTTTTAGTGATAAATGAAAAATGCTTTTGGGATTGTGTTTCTCGATGGTGTATTTACCCTCGGGAGTCTTGTTGTCGCCGGATTTGACTTTTGCTCCGACCGGATTCTTGCCCAATGAAATTCTGTATGACTTGACAACGACATCGCCCTTGAGCAAGTACATTTTGCGGTTCGCCTTTTCAACGAGAATGTTGTCGATGGGTGAGGTGAGCATGGCTTTGGGGGATTCCTTTTCCGATGAACAAGAGAACAAAAGAAATGTTAGTACAAGTAGGAGTGTAGTTCGTTTGATTTTCATCAGAAGCTACATCCTGCATGCTTTTTTCAGATTGTCTTTGTCATCTGGGCAAGATGCCATTATTTTGCAGGCTTCTTCTTTTTTGTTATCGCGGTAAAGTTGGTAGGCGTAAATGCAGGCGGCTTTTTCGTTACCCGCTTCGATTTCGCTCATGAACAGGTTGTCCGCTTCGGCGAGCTTTTCGCTGTTGTTTTCGGCCTTGGCTTGCTCGCGGAGCACGATGGCGTATTCCGGGTTCAGGATTTTTGTATCGCCGCCATGGCTGAGTGCTTTTTCATAATAGTACTTAGACGTTTTGAGGTTGTTTAGGCGGCCTTCGGCGGCGGCAAAGCCCCAGTAGGACTCGTAGCGGGTGGAATCAATGAGCCAAGCCTGGTTGAATCGCTTGATGGCTGTTCCGATATCGCCGCGTTTGAAAAAGGACCATCCGACATTCATCATATGGTCAAAGGATTCTTTTTCCTTGCCTTTTGTCAGGGCTAGAAATTCCTGGTCTGCTTGCAATATTTCCGGGCTCTTGGGCTGGTTTCCATATTCCGGAATTTCGTTGATGTTTCGTTGACGAGGAGCGCTCGCGCAGCCGACAAGTGCGATGATGCTCAGTGCTGAAATAACAGTTGAAAATTTCATATAAAACCTTCTTAAACGAATGTAGTTTTTTAACAAATGTAAATGTACAAAATAAAAAAAACGCCCAGGCTTTGAACCTGGACGTTTTTGAAATGTGACTGGATCCTTCGCTTTAGCTCAGGATGACGCTTCACATCTTACTTAAGGAAGTTCATATACGGCAGCTTGCTAGCGAGTTCCTGCACCTTGTCGGCGTTGGCCATGAGGGCGGAACGTGCGTGCCAGGAACCGTCGAGGAACTGACCGCGGGGGCCGTCGGCAAGCGTGAGCTCGATGGTTTCGTCACCCATCTTGAGCGTACGGCTTTCGGTGCTCGTCACGAGTTCTTCGCTCGGGTGTGCTTCGATCCAAGCGAGGATCTTGTCGGCCACTTCGTGGCTTACCTTGTAGCAAGGAACGCCAATGGCCACACAGTTACCGAAGAAGATTTCGGAGTAGCTTTCGGCGATGATGGCGCGGATGCCCCAGCGCTTGAGAGCCTGCGGAGCGTGTTCACGGCTGGAACCGCAACCGAAGTTCTGGTTCGAAACGAGGATGGAACCGTTCTTGTAGGCCGGATCGCGGAACGGGTGGACCTTGCCCTGAGCGGCGAGGCCAGCGATATCGTCGGCAAAGGCGTTTGCGCCGAGGCCTTCGAAAGTCACGCACTTGAGGAAGCGTGCCGGGATGATACGGTCTGTGTCGATGTCGTTGCCGCGTACAGGAACGCCGGAACCTTTAACAATGTCGATAGAATTCATTTTTTAAATCTCCTTGCGTTACTTGATGTACTTGCGGACGTCGGTGATCTTGCCTTCGATGGCGGCTGCTGCCACCATGGCGGGGCTCATGAGGATGGTGCGGCCTGTCGGGCTGCCCTGGCGGCCCTTGAAGTTACGGTTGCTGGAGCTTGCGCTGACCTGGCGACCCTTGAGCTTATCCGGGTTCATGGCGAGGCAGAGCGAGCAGCCTGCTTCGCGCCATTCGGCACCGGCTTCCTTAAAGATCTTGTCGAGACCGAGCTGTTCGGCTTCCACCTTGATCTTCATGGAACCCGGAACGACCCACATCTTCACAGTCGGGGCGACCTTGTGGCCCTTGATGATTTCGGCGGCGGCCTGCAAGTCGGAGAGGCGGCCGTTGGTGCAGCTACCCACGAAGGCGATGTCGATCGGGCGGCCAATCATCTTGGAACCCTCTTCCCAGCCCATGTATTCGTAGGCTTCGGAGATGACCTTCTTTTCGCTGCCTTCGAATTCGTCGATCTTCGGCATGTTGCCGTTGAGCGGGATGGCCTGAGCCGGAGTGATACCCCAGGTGACCATCGGTTCGAGGTTGTCGCAGTTGATTTCGACTTCGTCGTCAAACTGAGCGTCGGCGTCGGTAGCCACAGACTTCCAGTAAGCAACGGCTTCGTCCCACTTGTCTGCCTTCGGGGCGTACGGACGGCCCTTGAGGTATTCAAAAGTCTTTTCGTCGGGGTTGCAGTAACCGACGCGGGCGCCACCTTCGATAGCCATGTTGCAGACCGTCATACGGCCTTCCATGCCCATTTCTTCGATGACCGGACCGGCAAATTCGTAAGCGTAGCCAACGCCACCGTTCACGCCGAGTTTTGCGATGTAGGCAAGTGCCACGTCCTTGGCGGTCACGCCCGGCTTCAGCTTGCCGGTGAACTTGATGCGGCGAGTCTTGAGCGGGCTCATGGCGAGCGTCTGGGTGGCCAAAACGTCTGCCACCTGGCTTGTGCCGATACCGAATGCGATAGCACCGAAGGCACCGTGCGTTGCCGTGTGAGAGTCTCCGCAGGCAACGGTCATACCCGGCTGGGTCACGCCTTCTTCGGGGCCCACGATGTGGATAACGCCCTGTTCGGCGGTTGCGGGGCCAAAGAACTTGATGCCGTTGTTCTTGGTGTTGTTTTCAATGTGGGAGAACATCTCTTCGGAAATGCCGTCCTTGAGCGGGCGGTTACGTTCCGGGAAGGTGGTCGGGATAATGTGGTCGACCGTGGCGAACGTGCGTTCCGGGAACAGAACCTTCTGGCCTTCTTCGCGGAGCTGTGCAAAAGCCTGCGGGCTCGTGACTTCGTGGCAGAGGTGGAGCCCGATAAAGAGCTGGCACTGGCCACTCGGGAGCTTTGCTACCGTGTGGCTCTCAAAAATCTTCTGATAGAGTGATTTTCCCATGATTATGTCTCTTTTGAGTTTGATTATTGCGGGCACAAATATAAAAAAAACGAAAATGCGCGTCTAGCCTCTTGTCGTAAACCACGAATCTCTAAACAAAAAAAACGCGGCCAGAAGCCGCGCAATCGTTGAATGTTTAATTTCTGAATTAGAATTGTTCCAGCTGAGTGTCGAACTTGTACTTGTCCTTGTAGTAGGCAAGCATTTCGCCGACGTTCTTGAAGCCTCCGTTGCGGGCGGCCTGGCGGATTTCGGGGTCGGAGCGCAACATCTTGCGAAGTTCGGCGTCGATATCCTTGAAGAAGAGGTCGTTGCTCGCCATGGCGACGTGGTTCTGGTTGAAATCCAAGTGGTAACGGCGTTCGAGAGTCTGGAAGAGTTCGGACTGGCAAGCGTTCTCAGGCGGCTTGCGGTGAGCGACCGGCAGGTAGCACTTTTCGATGTAGGCCTGCTTCATCTCAACAATCATCTGGTCGATGGCGGGGATGTTGTGGTCGGAGTCATGATTGGCGATTTCGACGGACGGCTTTTTGACGGAGGCGCAACCCATGAGGATTGTTGCGGAGATGGCAAGCGTTGCCAGGATGCTTAACTTCATTTTCAATACCTTTTTGACTTTTTAACCTTTCTATCAATCCCACATTCAAAGTTATTTAAAGTACGGGGAAAAAACGATAGTAGAATTGTAAAATAAACGCAATAAACGGCCCGAATTTGTGATTATTTTCTGTTATTTGGCGTTTCTGTGACTAGGCTCACGGAGTGAGTCTTTTAAGGGGCGTGACGGCTATCACGGAGGGGTCGGTTTGAACATGTAGAACCATTTCATGGGGTCAATTACTTTATACTTAACTCCGCCGATGGTCTTGTCTCCGTTCTTCGAAATAAGGCCTGTAACGATGTGGGCGTGAGGCCCTGTAGTGCGTCCCGTAACGCCAATGGTCGCGATGGGGTCGCCGGGCATAACTTCTTGCCCGTCCAAGTAAAGCAGCTGGTCGCAGTGCATGAAGAGGATGACATCTTTTTCGCGAACAAGCCCGATAATCGTTCCGCCGTTCTTATCGCGACTGGTCCACGCCTTTGCCGAGAACGGGGCGAGGATGCGCGCGCCCTTTTTGCTTGCAAGGTCGATGCCGTGGTGAAGCCTGTGCTTTGCTGTGGCTTCTTTGTAATAAAATTCAGTCAGGTAAGCGATGCTGTCGGTGACAATCGATGTCCAGTATTTCCAGGCGGCTCCGATGGAGTCGGCGGCTTCTTGGCCAAGGTTGTCCGGCCTCGAGAACTTGATGGTGGTGCCTTCGGGCGGAATATTGAAATTATCGGTTCGCCATGAATAGGTGGGGTAGTTGTTCTCTTCGAGAGTTGTTTCCACGTACTGCTGCACCATCTTGTCGGTCGTGATGATGGCATTGAAACGGCCAATGGCGTAACGGGCGATGCGTTGCAGCGATTCCTTGCCATCGAACGTAAATTCGAAAGACGGGGCGACGGTCAGGCTGTTGCGTTCCTGGATTCTGTTGCGCTCGTTCGAAATGGTTGCCGTGACCTTGGTAATTTTTGCGAACGGAAGCATGAACGCAATGAGCAAAAACAGTGGGAACAGCACAAGGAAAATCTTTGGAATCCCGTCGATCGGGTTCTTCTTGAGAATGCTTATCTTGTGCAAGTTGCTTACAGTATGGACAAACTTTTCCGGTTCGTTTGCGAAACGGCATCCCTTGAGTTTTTTCAACTTGAAGGGACTTCTCTTTACTGCTTTCGCAATCGTCGGGTACTTTTTCTTGTCTGGCTTTTCGGGCACGTCCCAGAGAATGGCGCATTTCCCGATGTTCTTTGCATCGGCAAGGTAATTCGATGCTGTTGCCGCAGAATTTGCAGACAAAATAAGGAGCCTGCAAATAGAAAGTATTCTGTCGCATCCGCCGTTGATTTCGTCTGTGGGGAGGACGGCAATGACGTGCGGAATTTTCTTCTTAATTTGTTCGATATTGTGGAAGAAATTCCTGAACGAGTTCTCGTCTTCGGGAACGTGGCCAATCTTGGGCGTGATGTAGCCGCAGCCTTCGTCTAACTGCGTCAATTCATCGATTAGCTTTTCGCCGAGGGGCTTCAAGAAAAGGTCGTCTGTCGAGATTGGGGCAGTCCCGTGATACCTGCTCGAAAGGTCGATAACAACAAAACGCGCGCCAGCGTTCAGCGCTAGCGCGAATTTTTGCAAGGCTTCGAAATCAATCTCCGTTTCGCCCGGGAAGGCAACTAGAGTCAATCCGCCTTGGTTATACAGGTAGTCGAGGACTTTCCTTTGCATAAATTAGGCTTTTGCGGAGCCCTTGGGATAAGTCACGCCAGAAGGGGGTGCCTTCACGAAGTTGTCCACCTGCATGTAGAGATCTTCGGGGGAGGCGGTCGGGTTGAAATAGATTTCCTGGTTGCGGTTCATGCTGCGGCCCTTGAGCGGTTCCTGGCGGCGCGGGCGAGAAACGACGCCCAGCGGGAGCACTTCGAGCAGCGGGAGCAGGCCGAAATAGCGGAACAGGCTGAAATTCTTCTGCCATGTCTGGCGTTCGGCGAGGATAGCGAACGTGCCTTCGAAAATTGTCCTGGACTGGAGCAGTTCATCGGAGGTCATGGTGACCAGTTCGTGGTTGGTGGGGAAGTTGTTTACGAAGTTGACGAGGTCGCCCTTGAGATAATTGGCGTCGCACAGAAAAACGAATTTCATTGTGTGTCCTTGTTTTTTGAATGTATGAGTGCAAAATAAATCTTTCTAGGGCATTTGTCACCTTATATAGACGCTTTTAACCCCTACTTTCGTCCTAAAAATTTTGATTTTACAAACATTTTACATATACAGCGATTTTTAGGGCGTAATCAGCCTAAAAATCCTTTATCAGTATTCTTTTTTACGGGGCTTGGCTTTGAATATTTTAAAAACTGCCTGAAAATTTTCGCTGTAAGTCGTTGAGTATCAATGAGTTACGCACAATTATAATTTGCATTTTTTACAAAAGGTGTCTTTTTTTTGCTAAAAACGAAACATATTTTACAATTTGACTTTTAAATACATTATATTTGGTGATTGTTATCACGTAACCGGTCAAGCGGTTCGTTAGAGTTTTTCTATCGGGTCGATAGTGTGAAACGATGGATTGCTTGAAATTATGTGTTTTAATGGGAGAACGTAAATGAATCGAATGAAGTCTATGGCCGCGCTGCTTGCCTCCGCTGGCGTCTTGGCATCTTTTGTAATCGCTCAAGATGGAAAAGGTGGCGCTGCTGCAGTTGAAAATAATGCTCCTTCCGTGAACGGCATTCCTGGTGAATCCATTCAGGAGGGCGGAAAGTTTGCTACGATCAAGTTGGATAGCTATGTATCTGACGATATGGACAAACCTGAACAAATCAAGTGGTCCGTATCCGGAAACAAGAAACTCAAAGTTTCCATCAAAGACCGCGTAGTGACGATTGAAACACCGGACAAATATTGGAACGGCACCGAAGATATCACTTTTGCGGCGACCGACACCAAAGGTGCGGTGGGTTCCGAAACGGTGAACTTCACGGTGGAGTCCGTTAACAATCCTCCGGTTGTCTCTGCGATTGCCGACCAAACTATTGACGAAGGCAAGCAGTTCAGCAAGATCAATCTGGACAACTTTGTCACTGACCCCGACCACCCGAAGGACCAAATCTTGTGGGAATTCGACATCCAACCGGTGGGCAAGGATCAAGCCGACGGCGACCTCAACGTTGAAATCGACCCGAAGCGCGTTGCGACGATTGTGATTCCCGACCCGCACTGGTATGGTACTGCAAAAATCAAGTTTACCGCGACCGACGGCGAATACGCAAGCGATTCCAAGACGGCGACCTTCACGGTCAAGCCGATTAACGACCCGCCCGTATTGCAGAAGATTCCGAGCCAGACGATCGAAGAGAAAAACGAATTCGAATCTATCTCCCTGTCCGATTTCGTTAGCGATGTTGATGACGACGTCTCCAAGCTCAAATGGTCTATCAGCGGCAACAAGGACCTCAAGTTCGATATCGACAAGTACGGTACCGCAAACATCAGGATTCCCAATGAATTCTGGAACGGTTCCGAAGCGGTGACCTTCACCGTGAACGACCCGGCCGGTGCAGCCGCCAAGACGACGGCAAACTTCACGGTCAAGTCCGTGAACGACCCGCCCGAGTTCATCAAGGACGTTCCCGACCAGACAATCGACGAAAAGCAAGACTTCAAACCGGTCCAACTGGACCAGCTGGTCAAAGATCCCGACCACACTTTCGAACAACTTAAATGGACAGTTTCTGGCAATAAAGATCTCAAGGTTGCCCTGAACGGAAAGACTGCCACCATCGGCGTTCCAAGCAAGCTCTGGAACGGTTCCGAGACGCTCAAGTTCAAGGTTTGCGACCCGGCCGGTGCCTGCGCCGAATCTGAAACTCCGTTCACTGTGAACTCCGTGAACGACAAGCCGGAATTCGTGAAGGCTATCCCGAACCAGAACATCGACGAAAAGAAACAGTTTGCAAAAATCAAGCTCGACGAATATGTGAAGGACGCCGACCACAAGCATTCCGAACTCTCCTGGGATGCCGACGTGAAGCACCAGGGCAAGATGCCGGAATCCGGCACGCTCAACGTGAACATCGACGAAAACCGCGTTGCTTCCATTGAAATTCCCGACACTTACTGGAATGGTGCTGCCGTGGTGACCTTCACCTGCACCGACCCGGATGGTGCCACTGTTAAGCAGGAAGTCACCTTCACGGTGAAGTCCATCAATGATATCCCGGTCTTCAAGAAGATTCCTGACCAGGCCATCGAAGAAAAGAGCGAATTCTCTTCTATTATTCTTGACGAATACGTGAACGATGCCGACCACGACCTCTCCAAGCTGAAGTTCGAAGTTTCTGGCAACAAGGACATCAAGGTCAACGTGAACCAGAAGACTCGCGAAGTTTCCTTCACGACTCCGAGCGAACTCTGGAATGGTTCTGAAACGGTGACCATCACCGCTACCGACCCGGAAGGCGGCAAGGCCTCCTCTGCATTCAAGCTCTCCGTGAAATCCATCAACGACCCGCCGGTCATGAAGGACATCGCCGAACAGTCTATCAAGGAAAAGGGCCAGTTCAAGCCGGTTGAACTCGACAAGCATGTCGAAGACCTCGACCACGGTAAGGACAAACTCAAGTGGACCATCACCGGCCAGCGCGAACTCAAGGTTTCTATCGATGCGAACCGCGTGCTCAAGGTGACTCCGCCGAGCCCGCAGTGGAACGGTTCCGAAACGCTCGTCATCAAGGTCACCGACCCGGATGGCGCTACCGACGAACGCTCTGTTGCTTACACTGTTGAATCCGTCAACGACGTTCCTGAATTCGTGAAGCAGATTGCTCCGCAGACTATCAAGGAAAAGGAACAGTTCCAGGTGATCAAGCTCGGCGAAATGGTTAAGGATGCCGATAACAAGCTGAGCGACCTCAACTTCGCTGTCACCGTGAGCCCGGCTCCTGGTGTGAAGAACAAGGGTGGCGACCTCACTGTTGAAATTGATGCTAACCATGTCGCCAAGATCCAGATCCCGAACAAGATGTGGAATGGCGCCAACGAAATTTCGTTCACCGTGACTGACCCGGAAGGTGCCAAGACCACTTCCAAGGCCGTGTTCACTGTGACCTCCGTGAACGATGTGCCGGTTCTCAAGAAGATTCCGGATCAGATGATTAGTGAAAAGATGCAGTTCAGCGACATCAAGCTTGCCGAACTCGCCTCTGACCCGGACCACAGCTTTGCTCAGTTGAAGTGGACCATTTCCGGCAACAAGGATTTGAAGGTTGAAATCAACAAGGACGGCGTTGCAACCGTCAAGGCTCCGAGCACCATGTGGAACGGTTCCGAAAAGATTTCCTTCGTCGTGACCGACCCGGAAGGCGCTTCTGCCAAGTCTGACGCTGTGTTCACCGTGAAGTCCATCAACGACCCGCCGGTCATGAAGGATATCCCGAGCCAGAAGATCAAGGAAAAGGAACAGTTCAAGACTATCGAATTGGATAACTTCGTTAGCGACCTCGACCACGACAAGTCTCAGCTCAAGTGGTCGTTCAGCGGCCAGAAGGATCTGAAGATTTCTATGGACGCCAAGCATGTCGTGACGATTGCGACTCCGAACAAGTTCTGGCACGGCACCGAAACGGTGAAGTTCACCGTGACCGACCCGGAAGGCGCTACCGACAGCCGCTCTGTCACCTTCACTGCTGAATCTGTGAACGACCTCCCGGTCTTCACCAAGCCCATCAAGGACCAGACCATCCAGGAAAAGCGTGAATTCGCTATCATCAACCTGGGCGACATCGTGACTGACCCGGACCACAAGCCGGAACAGCTCTCCTGGACCTTCAATGTTGACGGTGCCAAGGGTGCCCCGAAGGGTTACACTCCGAAGCTCTCCGTCAAGGTGGACGACAAGCGCATGGCTCGCATTGTTATCCCGGACAAGTACTGGAACGGTTCTGAACAGATTACGTTCACTGTCGTTGACCCGGATGGCGGCAAGGCCAGCTGCGTTGCAGTCTTTACCGTGACCTCCGTGAACGATGCTCCGACCATCGGCAAGATTAACGACCAGGCTGTTGAAGAAAAGCAGGAATTTGCTTCCTTCAACCTCGCCAACATTATCAAGGATCCGGACCACAGCTTCGGCCAGTTGAAAATCGAAGTGACTGGCAACAAGGACCTCAAGGTGAATATCGCCAAGGAAGGCGAAGTCACCATCAAGACCCCGAGCAAGATGTGGAACGGTTCTGAAAAGCTCACGTTCACCGTGACCGACCCGGAAGGTGCCAAGGCTTCTGCATTTGCAACCTTCTCCGTGAAGTCTATCAACGATCCTCCGATCATGAAGGAAATCGCGAACCAGACGATCAAGGAAAAGGGCCAGTTCAAGCCGATCGAACTCGACAACTTTGTCGACGATCTCGACCACCCGAAGAACAAGCTCAAGTGGAAGATTGAAGGTGCCAAGGAACTCAAGGTTTCTATGGACGCAAGCCACAAGGTGACTGTGACGCAGCCGAACCAGAACTGGCACGGCTCCGAAAAGATCAAGTTCACCGTGACCGACCCGGAAGGCGCTTCTGACAGCAAGACGGTTGCCTTCACTGTGGAATCCGTCAACGACGCTCCGGTGTTCGTCCGCGAACTCAAGGGCCAGTCTATCGACGAAAAGAAGCAGTTCATGACAATCAAGCTGGACGACCTCATCAACGACCCGGACCACGCCAAGAACGAACTTAAGTGGTACTTCGACGTGAAGCCGGTCAGGGCTGTTCCGGCCGCTGCTCCGACTGCCAAGAAGGGCAAGAAGGATAAGGAAGAACCTGCTCCGGCTCCGGCTGCGAACAACTCCCTCTCTGTCAAGGTTGATGCCCAGCATGTCGCTACCATCGTCATCCCGAACAAGTTCTGGAATGGCGCTGCCGACATTACGTTTACCGCCAAGGACCCGGAAGGTGCTGCTGTTTCCAAGACGGCTCGCTTCGAAGTCCGCTCCATCAACGATCCTCCGAAGATTTCCGAGAAGGCTCCGAAGGGTGAAACCATCCGTGAAAACGGCCGCTTCACGACCATCGACCTCTCTAACCTCGCTACTGACCCGGATCACCCGGCTGCCAGCCTCAAGTGGACGTTTACCGGTAACAAGTTCCTGAAGATTAACCACCGTAAGGACAACACGGTCGAAGTCGCTCTGCCCAACCCGCAGTGGAACGGCAAGGAAATGATTACCTTCACCGTGACCGACCCGGAAGGCGCTTCTGCCAACCACAAGATGACCTTCGAAGTCACTCGCGTGAACGACGCCCCGAGCTTTGTCAAGAGAATTCCTGACCAGAAGATCAAGGAAGGCAACAAGTTCAAGCCGATCCAGCTCGACGATTTCGTGAAGGACCCGGATAACAAGCCGAACGAACTCAAGTGGAAGGTTTCTGGCAACCAGAAGCTCAAGGCTGAAATTTCTGCCAGCCGCGTGCTCACGGTTTCTGCTCCGGATCCGCACTTCTGGTGCGCTCCTGAAATGGTCGTGATCGAAGCCACCGACCCGGAAGGTGCTACCACCTCCGCGACGATTACCTTCGAAATCACCTCCGTGAACGATGCTCCGGTGCTTAAGGACATTCCGAACCAGAAGATTCGTGAAAAGGGCGAATTCAAGGATATCGACCTGAGCAAGTTTGTGCATGACCCCGACCACCAGAACCACGAACTCAAGTGGAGCGTGAAGGTGACCAAGGTCGGCGCTCCTGAAAAGAAGCCGGCTCCGCCCAAGAAGCCTGCTCCGAAGAAGGTCGCCAAGAAGGGGGCCAAGGCTGACGAAAAGGCCGAAGAGAAGGAAGCTGCTCCGGAACCGAAGCACGACGATCTCGAAGTCGAAATCGACAGCAGGAACATTGCTCATGTGAAGCTCCCGTCCAAGTTCTGGAACGGCGAACGCAACGTCATCTTCACGGTCGAAGACCCGGAAGGTGCCAAGGCAAGCAAGACTGTGAACTTCCTCGTGGAATCTGTGAACGATGCTCCGGAAATGAAGGTCATCAAGACGCAGACCATCAACGAAAAGGAAAAGTTCAAGCCGATCGACCTGAACGGCATTGCTAGCGACCCGGATCACCCGGTCAAGAGCCTCAAGTTCGAAGTCAATGCGACTCGCCAGCTCAAGGCTTCTATCGACAGGCTGAACCAGTTGTGGGTCTCTACTCCGGACAAGTTCTGGAGCGGTTCCGAAAAGATTACTCTCACCGTCCGTGACCCGGAAGGGGCCAAGGCTACCCAGCAGATTCTCTTCGAAGTCCTGCCGGTCAACGACCCGCCGGTCGTGAAGTCTATCGCTGGCCAGAGAGTCAAGGAAAAGGAAAAGTTCGAGCCGATCGACCTCTCCAAGGCCGCTGTCGACCCGGATAACAAGCCGAACGAACTCAAGTGGAGCGTTACGGGCAACAAGGACCTCAAGGTGGATATCAGGGGTACTCGCGCCATGGTGCTCACCCCGACTCCGAACTGGTATGGCAAGGAAACCCTGACCTTCACGGTGAAGGATCCGTCTGGTGCCAGCGCATCGACCAACGCCACGTTCGAAGTGGTCGCCGTGAACGATCCTCCGATTCTCAAGCCTATCCAGCCGTTCATGATCGAAGAAAAGAAGACGTTCGCTCCTGTGGACTTCTCCAAGATGGTCAAGGATCCGGATAACGCTCCTGAAGAGCTGACCTGGTCTCTCGACGATGCAAGGCCGATGCCGATCAAGACCAAGAAGGGCATCGTGATGAAGATGGGCAAGCCCAGCGTCAAGCATGAAATCAACTTCAACATCGACGAAAAGGGTGTCCTCACCGCCGAAATCCCGAACAAGTACTGGAACGGTACCGAAATTGTCACCGTCAACGTATTCGACCCGGCTGGCGCAAAGGCCTCCATCGATGTCAAGTTCGTTGTGAAGCCAGTGAACGATCCTCCGACCGTGAAGGAAATCCCGGGCCAGGAAACTCTCGAAGGCAAGGGCTTCAAGCCGATCAAGCTCGACGAATTCGTGACCGACCCGGATAACAAGGTTCACGAAATCCGTTGGAAGGTCTCTGGTGCAAAGAACCTCGATGTGATGATTTCTGGTGGCCGCGAAGCCGTGATTAGGCCCAAGAAGCAGGATTGGTTCGGCGAAGAAACGCTCGTGTTCACCGCTACCGACCCGGCCGGTGGTACCGACAAGACTGTTGCCAAGTTCGTTGTCAAGCACGTGAACTCCGCACCTGTCATGCGCGATATTCCGGACTTCACCATCAAGGAAGACGACCGTCAGGGCGTTATCGCAGTCATCAAGCTCGACCAGTATGCCCGCGACAAGGATAACCGCTTCGAAGAACTCAAGTGGACCTTCACTGGCAACAAGTACCTGCAGGTGAACTACGAAAAGTTCAAGAAGACCGTGACGATTTCTCAGCCGCACGAAAACTGGAACGGCAAGCCGGAACGCATCACGTTCACGGTGACCGACCCGGAAGGTGCCAAGGCTAGCAGAGCAGCTCTGTTCACGGTGATTGCCGTGAATGACCCGCCGGTTGCTGTCCCGCACACCTACATGACCCAGGAAGGCGATGAACTGACTGTTCCTGCATCCGAAGGCCTGATGTCCGGTGTCAACGATCCGGATGGCGAAAAGCCGGTCGCTGTCGCTCTCGTCCAGAAGCCGCGCAACGGCAAGATTACGCTGAACGAACGTGACGGTTCCTTCACCTACATGCCGAACAAGGGATTCAGCGGCCTCGACGAATTCACGTTCAAGGTCCGTGACCCGGGTGGAATGTTCTCCAAGATTGAAACTGCCGAAATCAACGTCAGCTTCAAGATGAAGGACCTCCGTGGCGGCGACAAGAAGAAGGAAGCTCCGAAGGCTGAAGAACCGGCCAAGGACAAGGAAGACGAAAACGCCGACCAGCCCAAGAAGAAAAAGAGAAAGAAAAAATCCTAATCTTCGATAAAGCTATCGAAAAAGCCTTGCAGACTAAAAGTCTGTGAGGCTTTTTTTATAAGACACTTGTAGCGCGCCCCCGTGTGTCGCGTATAAAAAAGGAAGCCCGGCGCAATGGCCGGGCTTCGTGCATTCAATTTTTAGAAGCTTACTTCTTTTTCTTCTTTGTCTCGAGCCATTCGTCGAAGGTGATGCTCCTGTCGAGCACTCCGTTCGGCGTGAGTTCCAGGACGCGGTTCGCGACGGTCTGCACGAATTCGTGGTCCTGCGAGCAGAAGATGATCGGGCCCTGGAAGGCGGTGAGGCCGTTGTTGAGGGCGGTAATTGCTTCCAAGTCGAGGTGGGCGGTCGGTTCGTCGAGCAAGAGGCAGTTCGCGTTGCTGAGCATCATGCGGCTGAGCATGCAGCGCACCTTCTCGCCACCGGAGAGCACGTTTGCCGATTTCAGGGCTTCTTCGCCGGTGAAGAGCATGCGGCCGAGGAACCCGCGAATGAAAGTTTCGTCCTGTTCCTTGCTGTACTGCCGCAGCCAATCCACGAGGGAAAGGTCCGTGCCGAAGTAGGCGTCGTTGTTCTTGGGGAAGTAGCTGTAGCTGATGGTGTTGCCCCACTTGAGCACACCTTCCGGGCACTTGGTTTCTTCGGCAATGAGCTGGAAGAATGCCGTCTTGAGCGTGTCGTATTCGCCGACGAGCGCAACCTTGTCGCCGCTGTTCAGGCTGAAGTTCAGGCCCTTGCAGACGATTCCGTCGCCGCCGTCGATGTCGGCGTTCTTGACTTCGAGCACGATCTTGCCCGGTTCGCGGTCCATCTTGAAGTTGACCCACGGGAACTTGCGGCTGGAGGCCGGCATTTCCTCGACGGTCATCTTGTCGAGGAGCTTCTTGCGGCTGGTGGCCTGCTTGGCCTTGGCTGCGTTAGAGGCAAAGCGGCGGATGAACGCCTTCAATTCTTCAATTTTTTCTTCGGCGCGGCGGTTCTGGTCTTTGCGCTGCTTCTGGGCGAGCTGGCTTGCCGCGTACCAGAATTCGTAGTTACCGCCGTAGATGTTGATTTTGCCGTAGTCGATATCGCAGGTGTGCGTGCAGACCGCATTGAGGAAGTGACGGTCGTGGCTCACCACGATGACGATGTTCTCGAAGCGTTCGAGGTAGTCTTCAAGCCAGCCGACGGTTTCCAGGTCCAAGTGGTTCGTCGGTTCGTCGAGCAGGAGGATGTCCGGGTTGCCGAACAAGGCCTGGGCGAGGAGGACGCGGATTTTTTGGCCGCCGTCAAGGTCTGCCATGAGGCTGTAGTGGAATTCTTCGGGGATGCCGAGGCCCTTGAGGAGCACCGCGGCGTTGGAGTCGGCTTCGTAACCGCCGATTTCGCCAAAACGGGTCTCGATTTCCATGGCCTGCATGCCCTGTTCTTCGGTCATTTCGGGCAGCGCGTAGAGTTCGTCGCGCTTCTTGCCGAGTTCGTAGAGCTCGGGGAAACCCATCATGACGGTTTCGAGAACGGTGTTCTGTTCGTAGGCGAAGTGGTCCTGCTTGAGGACGGCGATACGTTCACCCGGGTCCTTGGTGACTTCGCCGGTGTTGGGCTCGAGTTCGCCAGAAAGGATCTTGAGGAAGGTTGACTTGCCGGCGCCGTTCGCGCCGATGACTCCGTAGCAGTTGCCGCGCTTGAACGAGAGGTTCACTTCCTTGAAGAGGACGCGGCTACCGTATTGAAGACTGACATTAGAGACGTTGAGCATGTTGTTTAGTAGGAAGTTGGAAGTAGGAAGTTAGAAGTAGAAAGTAGACAGGTTTGTTGGAAGTAGGTAGTAGGAAGTTAGAAGTTACTGTCTACTGTCTACTTCCTACTGTCTACTCTCCGCCGAAGCTATGCTTCGGCGTTCGCTTTTTCCAGTTCGCGGGCGTTGATGATGAGCATCTGCAGGCGGTTCTCGATGTTTGCGAAACTCGTATCGGGGTCGTAGTCAAGCGAAAGAATCTGCACGTGCGGGCAACGTTCCTTCACGGCCTTGGTTAGGCCACGGCCACTGATATGGTTCGCGAGGCATGCGAACGGCTGCAAGATGACGTAGCTGTTAACGCCATGCTTCGAGTTGTAGAGGATTTCGCCTGGGATGAGCCAGCCTTCGCCCGTGTTGTAGGTCGGGTCGATGATGTCCCTGACGTAGTTCCTCAGCTCGTAGCAGTCGGCATGGTGTTCGTAGAGCTTGAACGCTTTCATCAGTTCCTGCACGCAGTTGTATGCGTAAGTGTAAACCTTCGCTGTGATGCCTCCTTCGAGGCGGTCCATGATGGGGTTCGCGGAGAACCCGCGGGTCACCTTCTCGGCGCGCACCACTTCGTCGACGCGGAAGAAGTCGAGCATTCCCGGCAGGTAGACTTCCATGCCGTTGTCCATCAGGTACTTTTCCACGAAACCGTTGGCGCTCGGGTGGTAGTGCATGAGGATTTCGCCGAGCACGGCCACACGCGGCTTGC
>JAEEGG010013341.1_pt1 | contig 17596 bp, 10 predicted proteins | sample 9134161 | NCBI WGS metagenome assembly JAEEGG01 (sample SAMN16246543, study PRJNA631951) | gut metagenome | biome: gut microbiome; feature: rumen; material: CR-attached | host: Bos | place: Iran: Karaj | collected 2018-10 | reverse complement strand
AATATTCGCGACGGGCGTTTCGTCCGCCGGCGAGAATGACGTTTTGTACTGGATGATCGACTCTTCCGCGAAGGTTGAGCAACCTGACGGAAAGACGGTGCCGCTGTCGGATTTCTTCCGCGGCTATACATCGTCGACCGACTCAAGCTTCGCCGCGCGCGTGCGTGTAACAGGAGGCGGGATCACGGAGGATACGTTCCTTTCGCTTTACGTTCCAGAGGTGGGCACACACGACGGAGAACTTGGCGTGGACTTCGACAACGTCGGGGACTACTGGGGCGCGGGTGTTCCGGACGGAAACCAGTCGCCTTTGTCCACAGCGGACTATTCCGTCGGCTCCCCCGAATTCAGTTTCATAATTGAACTCGGAAACGTTGCCTGGGACAACGACGGCGGAACGTGGACCACGATCGCCACAAGCGGCGCGGCCGAGTCGTACCAGTCGCTCGCCAACTACATCCACCAGACATTCGACCTGAGCCCCGGACAGTCAGCAGTCTGGACTCCGACGCAGTTCGTTGCGGTGCCGGAGCCGTCCGGAGGGATTCTCGTCGTGCTCGGCGCGGCGTTCCTAGCGCTGAGGCGGAGGAGATTCGAGGAAGGCGCGTAACGCGGTGGCTGGTGTCAGACAGAGAGTTAGGGAATGTCTTTTCGTGCTCCTGTTCGGCGCCGCGCTGTCCGCGCTCGCTTGGGTGTGGCGGTTCGATTCTGTGCCGCCAGATATGATGGAAGACCTCGCAGTCGCGGCGGGCCTCAGGCCGCCTGCCACGCCGTTCGGACTTCTTTGGCAGTATCTCGCGGGGCCGTTGTGCCGGAACTTCGGTCTGGCGACCGCGGAACTTGTACTGGGACTTGCGGGGCATGTCGCGCTAGGCCTTGCCGCGGTCATATGCGTCTTTACGTTCGAGATGATGCTGCCGTCGTCGTTCCTGCGCGGATCGCATGTCGCCGCGTGGTGGAGAAGATTGGTTCGGTTCGTCCTTTGCTTCGGCGTCTTGCTGTTCTGCTGCTCTGAGCCTGTATGGCATGCCTTCCGCTGGCTATCCCCGCAGGCGCTGCAGGTGCTGCTCGCGCTACTTGCCGCAGCCGCGTTCGTCGCGCATCTTGCCTCCGACCGCCGAGCGCCTCTCTTCGTCGCGTTCATGCTCGTCGGGCTTCTCGCGTCCGACACCCCATCGGGCTTCGTTCTTATTGTCGCGGCGGCGGTCGCTCTTGGCGTCAGGCGCGAGATGCGGAAGGCGGGCGTCGCCGAGACTCCGGAGGAGAGTCCGTTCGCCGGAGCGCTGATGGCATGGCGGCTTACCCTCGCGTTCGGCTTCGCCTTTGCTGCCGGCATTGCGCTGGAGGTGCGGGAGTTCGCGAGGCTTGACGGACTCGCCGCGTTCGGCTGGACGTGGGGAGAGTTTGCTATCGAGGCTCCATTCGCATATCTGAGGGCGCTTCTCGCGTCCTGCTCGCCTGTCGGCGCCGCTTGCTTCGCCGCCATTGCCGTCGCACCCGTCGCGGTTGCGTTCTTTCTCATGCGCCGCGTTTCGGACGACGAGTCGCATCTCGCCTACATGCACGGCGCGATGTTTGCCGCGCTCGGACTCGTCGCGCTTACCCAGCTGATGCCGGTGAAGGCGCTGTGGTTCTGGACCAGGGGCGGCGGCGCGGGTTGCATGAGCGACGGGCTTCTCCGATGCTCTGCGGCTTTTCTCTGCGCGCTTGCCGCTCTCTGGACGCTTGCTGTGTTCACTCTCGAACTCTACATGAGAAACTTCCGCCGCATCGAGACGCTGCGTTTCCCCGACGCGGCCGAGAACGGGAGCGCGACGGCAGAGCTGTCGTCTGCATGGAAGATACAACGCAAGGTCCGCGCCGTCTTCTCGTTTGTCCCTCCGCTGCTGCTCGTCTGCGCGGTTATTTCCCGCACGCAGCGCACGGAGCGCGCGATGCTTTCCGTAGTCCGCGACGCAGCGTCCGAGACGGCGGAGGAGTGCAGGGATGTCCGGTGGCTGTTCACGGACGGCGGACTTGACGCCGCGTCGGAGCTCGCCGCGGCGGAGCGCGGCTGGACGCTTGTAGCGCTCTCGATGATGGGCGGCGCTGCGGATCCGCGCGAGGCGTATCTGCGTTCTCGCGGAGTCGGCGATGCCGCGGAAAGGGCGCTTCTCGAAAGCGGTGCGCCTGACGCGCTGAGGACGTGGGTGCGGACGCGTCCGGAGATGGCGCGCGACTACGCCGTCCAGATCGGTTTCGAGCTGTGGCGCCGCGACGGACGTCCGATGCCGTTGTGCTCCGGACTCGTAGCGCGGCCCGAGGGACTGTCCCCGGAGGAGGCCGAGCGCGGCGCATGTGCCGCGCGCGCCCTGGCGGGACGCGTCCTCGCGCTCTACGATGCGGGCGAGCCGGACAGGATCGCGGACCGACAGCTGCGCGACGCGTTCCTGTTCGTCCAGTGGCGGCTGGCGGTGCTTGCACGCCACCGCGCGAACGCGTACGACGAGCGCGGCGAGAAGGAGCTCGCGATGGAGGAGACGCGCCTTGCGGACGCGCTGGACGGGAAGAACGGCGCGCTCGCGCGGATACGCGCGACGATGGCCTGGGCGAGCCGCCGAAAGCTCGAGCGCATGACGCCGCAGGAGGGCCTTAAGGCGGCGCTAGCGAGGGCGGACTTCGCCTTCGGGCGCGTCTTCGCGCTGAAGGTGCTGGAGGTGACTCCGGACGACCCCGCGGCGAACTTCGCCCTGGGCATGGACTTTTTCGTCCAGAAGCAGTATGCGCGCGCCGAGTCGTATCTTTCGTGCTGTCTCGCGCGGCGTCCGGACGATCCAGCAGTCCTCAACAACCTCGCCCAGTGCCGTCTCCGCCAGGGCGACGCGCAGGGTGCGCTAGAGTATGCGCGCCGGGCGAGGGAGATTCTGCCTGATTCCCCCGAGATTAAACGTACGCTTGAGCGCATCGATGAGGCGCTTGCCAAGTAGCCCCCAGGACGGCGCGTCTCCTTGAGGTGCGAAGGCAGGCGGATGAACCAAGGAGATGCGGCGTCTCGCCGCGTCTGTATGACGCAGCGCATAATGGGCCGAGAGTGCCCGCAGGCGCAGAATAGCCGCACGATTTATGCAATGTAGGCGGAAATTATGCTATAATATCCCACAAAAGAGAAATAGTTATAGATAATCAAAGGAGGATTGATGGCAGTCGACACGCACGGCAAGGCCCGTATACTAATCGTCGACGACGAGAAGCTGATAAGGCTTACCCTCAGCGCGAAGCTGAAGAAGGTTGGCTACAACACCGTTGCGGTCGACGGCGTTGAGTCGGCAGTCGCGGAGTTCAAGAAGGACCCCGACTCGTTCAGCGCCGTCATAACGGACATCATGATGGGTGATATGGACGGGTTCATGTTCCGCGACATAATCCGCGGCTTCGACCCCACCGTGCCGATCTTCTTCCTCACCGCGCTCGACCCGGAGGAGGGCGGGGGCTTTCTCAAGAAGATTCTCGACGATCCGATAAGCTACTATCTGCCGAAGGCGGTCCCTACGAATGTGCTCCTCAGGCGAGTCCGCCAGGTAGTCGCCTCGCACCGAGTCGAGATGTTCATCCAGAACAAGATGGACGAGGACCGCAAGTCGCTGGAGCTGGCCGCGCACATCCAGCGAAGCCTTCTGCCGATCCGGGCGATCCAGACTCCGCGCGGCTTCTACTCGACGTACTGGCGTCCGGCGGACGTGGTTAGCGGCGACCTCATAGAGGCGATCCGCTACGGCACGGGAAGCTATCTTTACGTCCTTGGGGACATCCAGGGCCACGGCACGAGCGCGGCGCTCGCGATGACGGCGGTGCAGTCGTTCCTCAAGAACCTCCTCCGCAGCGACGGCGCGCCGCTGATGATGCCCGACATGATCGCCAACATGATGCAGTCGTTCTTCCGCGCAAACCTCGCGGAGGTCTCTTACATGACGGTGCTCATCTGCATCCACCGTCCGCTCCTCGGCCTGGTGCAGTGGATATCCTGCGGCGCGCCGGACCTGATCGTCGTAGAGAACGGCGAGGACCTGCCGATAAACCCGGAGAAGAAGGGCGGGCTCCCGATCGGGCTTTTTGCCGATACGGTATACACCCCTGACGACGTCGTGGAGACGAAGCTCTCGCGCGAGTCGATATGCATCGCATACACCGACGGACTCTTCGACATTTCGCGCGACGTGTCCGGCGAGGAGCGGCTGCCGCAGCCGCTTTCGCAGAAGATCCGCCGCGAGATCGCTCTGTCCGCCAGGCAGGAGGGTTCGCTAATGTCGGCTCTTCCGAAGTTCGTCAAGGCGCTTTCGGAATTCGGCTACGACAAGTTCCTGGACGACGTCACGCTCGTCACCTTCGGAGCGCGGACATGGGTGCCCGGCATCTACGAGGCGACGTTCCGCGTATTTGCGGACGAGATAGACGCGGCGTCACAGGAGATCGCGAAGTGGTGCCGCGAGCGGGGCTGGCCCGAGGAGGGCATCACGCGCGTTCAGCTCGTCTTCGAGGAGAAGCTGATGAACGTTCACGACCATGGCTTCGACGACCGCGACCGCCTGCGCGAGGTGGCGTCCGTGCGGCTCAAGCGGATTCGCGACAACGCCGTCCTCACCGTCTGGGAGACGGGTTCTCCGGAGCCGAGCATCGAAGTCGCTGCGGGAGATGCGTCGACGGCTTTCGAGATGGCGAACATGAACATGGCCGGACGCGGTCGCGGGCGGCTTATGGTGCGGGAGCTGTGCGAGGGCGTTGAGCGCAACCGCTACATGAACATGAACGAGACGACTTACCACATACCGCTGTTCGGCAAGGACAGTGAAAAGGAAAAAACGGAAGGAGCGAAATGAAGGAGAGCTGCAAGGTCTATCTCGACGAACAGTTCGGCGGAGACGCCGACGTTATCGGCGAGATATACAACGAATACGTTTCGTCGGTGCACGAGAAGCTCGCTGACGCCGAGCAGGCGCGCGCCGCGAATGAATGGGAGCGGCTCGATCGCGTTGCGCACACTGTCAAGGGCAACGCGCTCGCCGCTGGCGACAACGCGATGGCCGAGACCGCGATTGCGCTGCGCAAGGCTGCCGCGCTCAAGGACGCACCAGAGGTGGACACCCTCATCGCGCGCCTCCGCGAACTCGAAAAGGAACTCTGACATAGAACATGGCAAGTTTTCTGGACAGATCGAAGGACGCTGACCTGGATCAGCTTCTCCGCGAGTTGTCGGCGCGCACACACGGCGGCCGCCGCAGGAGTCTGCGCCTGCAGGCCTGGCGGATGACCGTGCGCGGCTCGTATGCCCTGAAGCGCGCGATCGACATCTTCGCGAGCGGACTCGGCATGCTCGTTCTTTCGCCTGTCTTCCTTGCCATCGCCCTTGCCGTGAAGTTTACCAGCAAGGGTCCGGTGTTCTTCAGCCAGACGCGTGTCGGGCGCTACGGGCGGCACTTCAAGTTCTGGAAGTTCCGCAGCATGAGGACGGACGCGGAGGCGCTCAAGGAGAAGCTCCAGGAGCAGAACGAGTCTACGGACGGCGTCATATTCAAGATGAAGGACGATCCCCGCATCACGAAGGTCGGTAAGTTCCTCCGGCGCACGAGCCTCGACGAGCTGCCGCAGCTGTGGAACGTCTTCATCGGCGACATGAGCCTCGTCGGGCCGCGTCCGCCCGTTCCGTCCGAGGTCGCGCAGTACACGCTCGAGGACCGCAAGCGGCTCGACGTCATCCCGGGCATAACCTGCCTCTGGCAGATAAGCGGACGCAGCGAGATTCCGTTCCACGAGCAGGTGAGGCTCGACAAAGAGTACATCCTCGCGCCGAGCGTGTGGAAGGACATCTCGATTCTTCTCAAGACGATTCCGGCAATCATCGGCGGAAAGGGGGCGTACTGATGGACAACATCCTTTTCGTTCCGGCCACGCACGAGCTCGAATGGGTCCAGGAGGTTCTTCCGGGAACGAGCCCCGCCGAACTTCCCGTCGCTGGCAGGCGCATAATCGACTACTCCTTCGAGTGTGCGCAGAAATTCGGCGTCATGTTCACAGAGGTCCTCGACTGGCACTTCTCGCAGCGGCTTGCGGACGACTTCAGCGACCTAACGCGCACGGGCTATCCGGTTTTCTACATGAAGGGCGAGGGACCTGTGCCGAAGGGACTGAAGGACATAGAGAACTATTCCAGTCCGCTCACCTCGCCCGTCTCCGACGGACTCGTCGTCGTCTGGGGCGCGGCGATCTCGACGCATCAGCCCGACGAGGTCTCGTTGGAGCCGGTTTCCGAGGCGGAATGCGAGGAGACGCCCGCGGGGCTGTACAGGCGCGAGGGAGGGCGGTGGATGCGCGTTTTGCCGCACGGGCTCGTCGCGCGCTCCGTCAAGGCCTGGCACGCGCTCAACTTCATCGTTCTCCGCGAGAGCGGCAAGTTCACGATACCCGGATATTCCTCCGAGAAGGGCGTCCACCTCGGACGGAACGTCATCATGGAGTACGGGACGGAGGCGAAGCCGCCCGTGCTGATGGCAAACAATACCTGGTGCGGACGCAACGTGCGCCTTGACGGCGACGTCATCGTCAACAGCGGCTCGTTCATCGGCGAGGGCACGCGCCTTAGACGCACCGTGGTGTGCCGCGACACGTATGTCGGCGTAGGGCTCGACCTGGACGGCAAGATCGTCGTCGGAAGACGAGTCATCGACGCGGCGAGCGGCGCCTGGGTGGACGTGGAGGAGCCCGGTCTTGCAAGAAAGATTCCTACCGGCCTCGGCTGGGTCAGGTCGCTCTGGCACTTCATCCGCGGGCATTCGTTCGGGAGGAGGGGCTGATGGGCAGGTTCGTTGCAGGAGAGTGTCCGGAACTCGACCGGCTCGTCGCCGAATCGCTCGTCGCGATAGGGCGCGAGGTCTCGGAGATGCGCATTCCGCTTCTCTCTGGCGTCGTGCTAGGCGGAGGCTATGGCCGCGGCGAGGGCGGAGCGAAGGGGAAAGGCTTGTCCAATGACCTGGATTTCTTTGCGATAACGAAGGACGGCACGACGGACGCCGACGCGGCGACGGTCGCGAAGGCGCTCGAGCCGGTCTCGCGACGCTGGACCGAAAAGCTCGGTATCGACGTTGACTTCACCAGCAAGACGCCGTGGCGCATCCGCCACGACCAGGAGCGGCTCATGGTGCAGGAGCTCATACACGGCTATGTCGACGTCGCGGGCGCGACGGGGGAGGAGCTCTTTGCCGGCATTCCGCGCCGCGAACCGTCGGAACTGCCGTGGATCGAGGCCGCGCGCCTTCTCATGAACCGCGGCATGGGGCTGCTTCTGGCCAAAAGCAAAATGGAAAGCGCCAAATGCGAAGTCGACTTCATAAACCGAAACATAAACAAGTGCATCCTCGGCGCTGGCGACGCGCGGCTCATCGCGAACCGCAAGTACAGATGGCGCGCGCCGGAGAGGGCGGAGGCTCTCCGCGACCAGATGTACCGCAAAGCCGTCGCGTGGAAGTTCCGTCCGACTGAAAGCGCCGTGTGCGACTGGAACACGGCGAGGGACGTCTGGCGGGCGGCGTGCGAGGAGGTCATGGAGAATGGTGCTTGCAGAGGGGCGCTCGGGCGCTCGTTGCGCGAGGCCGCGCGCTGGGTCGTGAGGCGCCGCACGCTCGGTGCGCCTGCGAGCTTCGGACAGAACTGCACGGTGCGTGTGCTTCGCGGCGTCGCGCGGTGCATCGAAAAACGCTTGCCGCTGCCGGAATCGCTCCGCCGAGACTGGGAGATATTCAACTGAACGCAGAATGAACTGCCAACTAACGACAATCGACTAACGACTAATAAAGGAGTAAAAAATGGCATGGAACATAAGTGAAGAAGGAAAGACGCTGAAGGTAGAGATCGACGGACGCCTTGTGGCGGCCGTCGCGCCGACGCTTCGCGAAGACATACTGGGCAAGCTTCAGGACGGGATGAATGTGCTCTTCGATCTGTCTGGCATGGTGCATGTCGACTCCAGCGGACTCGGCGTGCTCGTGCAGGTGCTTCAGAAGGTGAAGTCCGGCGGCGGCAAGGTAGTGCTGGCGGCGCTCCAGCCCGGACCGAAGATCGTATTCGACATCACGAAGGTGAGCAGAGTGTTCGAAATAGTGCCGACCGTTGCGGACGCGAAGTTCTGATAGAGGAGGAGGGGATGAGAGTTCTTGAGGACATGAGGGACATGCGTGGCATGGGGGACGAGAGATGTGTCTCGCGTCTCACTGGTCTCTTATGCTGCTCACGGCGTCTGACGGTTGTTTCCGCTCTTGTGGCGATTGCGGCGTCTTTTGCCGCCTTCGCCGAAAGCGTTAGGGTCGCCGACTGCGAGCGCGACGCGAAGCTGGACTTCTGGGCGGCGGCGGACAACGAATTCTGCGTCGCGGTGATGAACGACGTGTTCCGATTCGCCGGATTGGAGACGACGCGCGTCGAGTTCGGGCCGGACCATCTTCTCGATGTGTCGCAGACCGACGTGATCTGCTCGGCGTTCCGCACGAAGAAACTGCTCAAGGACTTCGACTTCCCGCAGCAGCCGCTCGGAAGGATGCATTTTGCGCTCTACGCGACGCCTTCGCGCGCGATGGAGCTCATGTCCACTAAGATCACCGAGTGGCCGCGTCTCAGGATCGGCTACTCGCCCGTCTCCCAGGGTCAGATATCGAACGACGACCGCACGAAGTACTTCGAGCACGCGAGGCTGTCGCCCACGTACGTGGAGATTCCGACTAGCGTCGGCGCCGTGCAGGCGCTGCACGACGGGGAGATCGACGCGCTCTTCCTCTACACGCCTTTCGGAAAGCGTCCGGAGGGCGTTGTCGAGGTTGTCCCCATCGGCTCGCGTAACGTCTACTTCGCTGTCAGCAAGAAGAAGCCCGAGCTCCTCAGGAAACTCGAGAAGGCCTACCGTTCGTGCTACATCGACCACATCGACATGTACGACGAGCTGCGCGAGAAGCACCTTGGGATACCGAAGCCGCAGAAGCGGGTGCGCGTCGCCGCGTACAGCCGAGGCGATCTCTTCGAGGTGACGCCAGACGGCGAGCGGTCGGGCGCGCTCGAGGTGTGGCTCAAGGCGATCGTCGGCCACACGCACTGGGCGGTCGACTACGTGTACGGCGACTACGACGAGAGCATTGCGGACGTCCACAGCGGACGCCTCGACGTGATAGGCGGAATCGGCTTTGCTGCGCAGCGGCGCGAAATGTTCCGCTATCCGCACACGCCGATGGGAATGCTGCGCGTGTACCTGTGGACGCATCCGAGCAGTCCGTATGTTCCGGGCGATCCGAAGACCTGGCACGGCATGAAGGTCGGTCTTCTCGCCAGCACCATAAGCGCGCAGCGGGCGCGCCGTCAGTTCGACGGCGACGAGTCGATATCGTGCGTCGAGTTCTCGTCCGACCGCGCCATGCTCAACGCCTACTTTTCAGGAGACGTCGACGCATGCGTCGACGTCGAGATGCCGGAGCTAAAGGACGAGAAGGCGCTCCATCTCTATGCGTCGCATCCGATGTACATCTGCACATCGCTCCAGCGCAAGGACCTGTTCCTCGAGCTCGAGCAGGCGATGGACGAGATATGCGACGACTTCCCGAAGTACCTGAGGATGATTAGCGAGCACCACTACGGCAGGCACAGCGACATGGCGGCGCTTTCGCTTGAGGAAAGCAACTGGCTCTCGCGCAGGCTCGGCAATGACAGTCCGATAATGATCGACTTCTCGCCGTGGCCGTTTCCGCTGAAGGACGACAAGGGCCGCGCCGCCGGTTTCGTCGGGGACCTCCTCGCCGAGCTCCACAACAGGACGGGGCTAAGGTTTTCGCTTGCGCCGCAGACGGATATCAACACGGCGGAGGCGAAGTTTCTGCGCGGCGACACGGATCTGTGGATTCCGTATCCCGTCAAGGCCTCCTCGGCGACTTACGGCGCGACGTCCGTCTTTGCGGTTCCTGTTCCCCAGAGCGTCGCGCAGGAGATAGGCGCGGAGGACATGTACCAGGAGTTCGAGATGTTTGCGCGTCCGAACGTTCCGAAGGAGCTCGTCTCAATCCTCAACAAGGTCATGACGGGCGTCGACCAGACGCAACTCCAGGAGATGTTCATGGCGGATTCGGCCGAGCGGCAGGTCGTCCACCGCGTCTTCGGCCTCACCAGGGAGGAGCTGACGCACAGGATCGCGTTCGTGTCGCTTGTGGTCCTCGCGGTCGTCGTGGTGTTCGGCTCCGTGATGATTGCGCTTCTCGTGAAGCAGACGAAGCGCGCCAACGCCGCCGCGGCCGTCGCCGAGGAGCACGCGCAGGCGAAGACGCGGTTCCTCGCGATGATGTCGCACGAGCTCAGGACGCCGCTCAACGCGGTCGTCGGCTTCGCCGAGTTCCTGGCGCGCGGCAATCTCGACGAGGAGCTCAGGCACGACTACACCGAGGGCATACTGCTCAGCTCCAACGCGCTCCTCGAGCTCATAAACGACATTCTCGACCTCTCGAAGCTCGACGCAGGAGCGATGGACATGCGCTCCGGGCAGTGCGACCTCAACCAGCTTCTCAAGGAGCTTCCGGCAATATTCGGCTACCGCGTCCGCCGCCACGGCGTGAAGCTGCGCATCGACGTACAGGGGGAGATCCCGGTCGTCGCGCTCTACCAGCAGGGGATGCGCCAGATACTCATCAACCTCGTCGGCAACTCCGCTAAGTTCACGGAGAAGGGCGAGATCGCCGTCTTTGCCCGCTGGGTGCCGGAGAGCCGCGCGCTGCACGTCGAGGTGTCCGACACCGGATGCGGCATGTCGAAGGAGAAGATGTCCAAGCTGTTCGATCCGTTCGTGCAGGACATCGCCTCGCGGATGAAGTCCGCCAGCGGCGAGCAGAAGGGAACGGGCCTTGGGCTCCCGATCGTCAAGCGCATGGTAGAGAGCGCGGGCGGAACGATCATGGCCGAGAGCACTCTCGGGAAGGGGTCGCGCTTCATCATCGAGATCCCCGGGCTCGACACCGTCGAGGTTGTCCACACCGCCGCGCAGTCCTCCGCCGAGACTATGGCCGCCGCGCTTCCGGAGCGCGTCCTCGTCGTGGACGACATGATGATGAACCGCAAGATCCTCGGCATCCACCTCGGCAACCTCGGGGTGAAGGAGGTGCGCTACGCCGAGAACGGCGTGCAGGCGCTCGAGGTGATGCACGAGTGGGTTCCGGACGTGGTGCTCACGGACATGTGGATGCCGGACATGGACGGGACGCAGCTCGCCGAGGCGATGCGCCGCGACCGCCGCCTGGCGGAGATCCCGATCGTCGCCGTTACCGCGGATGTCGACGTCGGCTCCACATACGACATGTCGCTTTTCTCAAAGGTCATCTCCAAGCCTGTCACGGGCGAGAAACTGCGAATGATGTTCGGGAGGATGTAGCAATGAGACTGCTCGTGTCCTGCATACCGTACGACTCCGGCAAAAGCGGAATCTCCACGTACGTGCGCGAGGTCGTCAAGGCGCTCGCGGCGCAGGGACACGAGCTGACTCTTCTTTGCGAGCCGGAAGAGACGGGACGTGGGAGAGATTGCGGCGTGAGTGACGAGGGGGGCAAGAGGGGCTCGAGCAGTCTCGCGTCTCTTGTGCCTGCCGCGTCCGATCAAATCAGCATCCGCTCGGTTTTCGCCCCGCGCTGGACGCGGCGCGCGGTGTTCTCGATGCTGTGGCATCTATTCGTGCTGCCGTTCAAGCTGCGTCGCTGGAGGCGCGACTTCGACGGATTCGTCATCTGCGCGGCGAACAGGCGCGTCTGCGCGTGGTATCCGATCGAGACGACCGCGACTGTCCACGACCTCGCGAATTTCCACATCCCCGGGAAGTACTCGCGGCTTAGGATGTTCTACCTCGCGCACGTCCTGCCGTTCTTCGCGAAGAGGGCGCAGCACCTCGTCGCGGTGAGCGAGGCGACGAAGATCGACATGGTGAAGTACTGGCACTGCCGCGAGGAGGACGTCACGGTGCTATATAATGGTTTGGTGGTTAATCAGTTAGGTGGTTTGGTAGTTAAGGAGATGCCGCTCAACCACCCAACCATCCAACCACCAAACCACCAAACTATTCTCTACATCTCCCGCATCGAGCACCCCGGCAAGAACCACGTGAGGCTCATAGAGGCCTACGGCAAACTGCCGCGGGAGATGGCCGAGGCGCATCCGCTCGTGATCGCGGGAGCGGATTGGAAGGACGCAGAGGTCGTGCACGAGGCGGCAAGGAAGTCGCCGCACGCCGATCTCATCCGCTTCACCGGATTCGTCGACGCGGCGGATATGCCGCGCCTCTGGTCGGAGACGGGCTTTTACGTGTTCCCGAGCCTCTTTGAAGGCTTCGGCCTTTCGCTCGTCGAGGCGATGGGCCGCGGCATTCCATGCGCGTGCTCGAACAACGGCTCGTTGGGCGAGATAGCCGGAGACGTCGCGATCACCTTCGATCCCTGCGATGTGGATTCCATTGCAGAGGCGCTAATGAGGCTGCTGTCTGAGTCGCGAGAGACGCGCGAGGCGCGTGTGGCGAGAGGGCGCGAGTGGATCAAGCGCTATTCGTGGGAGGACCATGCGAAGGGGATCGCGAGGCTGCTGGGGCAAAAAGGCGTCGCCCGTCTCTTCGGGATTCCCGTCGCGCGGGTGACGGAGACCGAGGCCGTCGAGCGCATAATCTCTTTTGCAAAGAGGGGAAAGTTGGAGCACATGGTAAAGTTGGAGTCTGAAGTTGGAGTGGAAGAGGGGAACAAATCCACTCTCCAACTCCAACTCGAAACTCCAACTCGAACTCCAGCTCGGAAACCGGCCTTCATTGCGACATTGAACGTCGACTTCGTCACGAACGCGGTGAGCGGCTGGCCGTTCGGCGGCAACGACGAGCTTTGGGGATATCTCAGGAACGCCGACTTCGTGACTGCCGACGGAATGCCCATCGTGCTTCTTTCGAAGCTGCTGCGCCGTCCGATACCAGAGCGCGTGACGGGTGCGGACATGGTTCCGCGAATCTGCCGCCGCTGCGCCGAGGAGGGGATGTCGGTCTACGTGCTCGGCGGCGACAGAGAGGCGATAGAAGAGGCGTTTGGGAAGTTGGGGCTTGATGGGCGTGAGTTGAGAGTCGCCGGCATCGACCCGGCGTTCGTGAAGCTCGACGAGGAGCAGCCCGACATAGTCGCGCGCGTAAACGCGGCGAAGCCTGATGTCCTCTTCGTGGCGCTGGGGAACCCGAAGCAGGAGCTGTGGATGGGAAGGAACGCCGCGAAGCTCGACGTCGGCGCGATGATCGGAATCGGCGGGACGTTCAACTTCATCGCCGGACGCGTGAAGCGCGCGCCGAAGTGGATGCAGAAATCGGGGCTTGAGTGGATATACCGAATAATCCAGGAGCCGGGGAGACTGTGGAAGCGATATGCCTACGGACTCGTCAAGTTCGGCTGGCTGTCTCTGCGGGCGATGGCGGGAGGTTATAGATGAAAAGAAGAACCTTGCTGGTTCATCTGTCGGCCTTCGGGGCGTGGGCCATAGCCTTTGGATGCGCGGTCGGATGGGATGTGCTTGTCTTGCCGTGGACGACCTTTCTGCCCACGGCGGGTCCGCTCGGCACGCTTCTTGGTCTCCTCGCCGGCGCGCTCATCATGGTCGTCATTGCGTGGAACTTCCACTATATGATCGGGAAGTGCCCCGGCATCGGCGGGGTCTATTCCTACGCCAAGATGGCGTTCGGGCCGGACCACGGGTACATCTGCGCATGGTTCCTGTTCCTTGCGTACGCGGCGATAGTGTGGGCGGACGCCACGGTGCTTGCCGTGATAGTGCGCTACATGGTCGACGCGGCGTCCTTTAGGGATGCGTTCTCGTTCAGCGTCGCGGGGTGCAGCTTCTATTTCGGGGACATGCTGATCGTCGCGCTGGCGATGGTAGTCGTCGTCTTTCTCTGTATCCGCCGACGCCTTGCGGCGGCAGTTCAGATTGCCTTTGCCCTGATGATGGCGGTGGGAATCGCCGCGTGCTTCGTGTCCGCGGCGTCCAAGCACATTGTCGTCGGCATGTCGATGTCTCCGTCCTTCTCGCCCACTGGCGGTTCGCCGGTTGTCCAGTTCATAAACATCCTGACGATTTCGCCGTGGCTTTTCGTCGGAATCGAGGCGATGTCTGCAATGACCGCCGAGTTCGGCTTCCCGCGCAGGAAGGCGTTCGGGATCATGCTCGCCGCGATTGTCGCCTCGGTGGCGGCATACATAGCGGCGATGCTGATTCCGGTCTTCGCCTACAGCGACTCCGCCGCTGGGTGGCCCGCCGCACTGGAGGGGATTGGCGGCGACGCGAACGTCCGAGCATTCGACGTCGTCAAGAGATGCGTCGGCGGAGCGGGTCCGTTCGTCCTTGGGGTGACTCTCGTCGGCGCGCTGTTCACGAACCTCGTCGGGAACACGATAGTTGCCAGCCGTCTTGTCGCCGCCATGGCGGAGGACAGCGCGATGCCCCAATGGCTCGGCAAGTGGCACGGGAAGCTGTCCGCGCGCAGCGGCATCATCGGGATAGCCGTGCTTGCCGTCGTCGTCTCCTCGCTCGGCGAGGCGGTGGTGAACGTCATCGTCGACATCGCGCTTGTCGGCGCGGCGATAGCGTACGCCTACACGTCCGCTGCGACGTTCAAGGTCGCGCTTGGAGATGGCAGGCGGGTTTCTGCTGCGCTGGGGTTTGTCGGGTTTGCATCGTCCGTGGCGATTGCGTTCATGTTCATCTTTCCGACGCTGTATTCCGAATCCACATCGATGGGGACGATGTCCTTCCTCTTCCTCGTCGCCTGCTGCGTCGCAGGGCTTGTTGCGTTTCTGTTCGTGTGCAGGCACGACGATCGGCATCGGTTCGGACATTCCTCTGCAGTGTGGATCGGGCTCTTCGTCGTCATCATCGTGGTGTCGCACCTGTGGGCCAGGCAGACGGCGCGCGACACGATGATGAAGGCCTACGCGGACATCGTGGAATACCACGCGACCGAGTGCCTTCCGTCTGCCGGCGAGACGGCTGTCAGGCGCGGGGAGGACTGGCACGTGGCCCTCAAGGGCAAGCTGCAGTCCGTGCGCAGCGCCATCGTGAGGAACAGCTACGTCCAGAGCGGGATCGACCTCCTTGCCCTTGCGTTGATGTTCGCCGTATACAGGATACTGCGCAGGCGCGAGCTCGCCATGGAGCGGGAGAAGGCGAAGGCCAAGAGCTTCTTCTTCTCGACGGTTAGCCACGACATCAGGACGCCCCTGAACGCGATCATCGGCTTTTCCGAGATGCTGAAGTCCGGCTTCGCGACAGATGCCGAGCGCGATCAGGCGGTTGACTCCATAGTCGCGAGCGGCAAGACTCTTCTCGGTCTCGTCAACGACGTCCTTGACCTCTCGAAGCTCGAGTCTGGGAAGATGGAGATAGTGCCGGAGCCGACGGACTGCGTAAGGCTGCTTCGCGACGTTACGGAGGCATTCAGGCTTGCGGGCGGGGAAACGGGTGTCGAGGTCCGCTGCCGTGCGGACGCCATGCCATGCCTTGTGGTCGATCCGCAAAGGCTTAGGCAGATTGCGTTCAACCTCGTCGGCAACGCGGTGAAGTTCACGCACGAGGGCTACGTCGAAGTGCGCGCGTCGTTCGTTCCGAACGAAGATGTCCAGTCGGGAACGCTGCAGCTCACCGTGGAGGACACGGGCTGCGGAATATCCGACGAGGATTTGAAGCGCATAGGCTCGGCGTATGTGCAGGTTGGCGCGAAGGAGTCGCGCAACGGCGGCACGGGTCTTGGGCTTGCGATATGTCGCCAGCTCGTGACGGCGATGGGCGGCAGGATGGATGTCGAGTCGGAGCTCGGGAAGGGGTCCACGTTCACAGTGACGATACCGGGGGTGAAAGTCGTGGAAAGCGGAGAAGTTAAGAGTGGGGGAGTTGAGAGTGGGGGAGTTGGGAGTGGAGGAGTTAAGAGTGGAGGAGTGGAGGAGTTAACGCACCCACTCACCCACTCACCCACTCACCCACTCAACAACTCACCCGCTTGCCGCCGCATCCTAGTCGTGGACGACACAAAGATGAACGTAATGGTCATGAAGGCACAACTGAAGAACATCGGGAAGTTCGAGGTCTCGTCCGCATCGAACGGTCAGGATGCGCTCGAGTTGCTCCGCCGTGGCGCGGAGCGGTTCGATCTGGTGCTGACGGACATGTGGATGCCGCTGCTGGACGGCGAGGGGCTCGTAAAGGCCATTCGGGCCGATCCCGCGCTTTCGGGAATGTGCGTCGTCGTCGTAACGGCGGACGTGGAGTTCAGGGCAAAGTTCGCGCAGGTCGGATTCGACGACATACTCCTCAAGCCTGTTACAAAGGGCAAGCTCGTTGAGTTGCTGTCAAAGGAGGGAAGATGAGGATTGCCCATGTTCTGAGGAGGATTTCGTTCGACGACTGGGGAGGGACCGAGCAGGTCGTCTGGAACCTCGCCAAGGCGCAGAGGGAGGCGGGCCACGAAGTGCGGCTCTTCGCCACGACGGCGCTATGGAGGGGATTAGATGATGACAGGCGAGACGGGCGTGACAGACGGGACGGGAGTCTTGAGGTCGTCGATGGCATTGAGATCGTCAGGTTCAAGCCGATCTATCCGTGGTGGCCGATGCCGAAGGCCCTCGTGGACGAACTCGACAGGAAGGGCGGCAATCCTTTTGTCCCTGGGCTAGGAAAAGCCCTTTGCGAATGGAAGCCCGATGTCATCCACTGCCACGCCATGGCCCGCATCGCGGAGCTTTGCCTTCGAACCGCCCAAAAACTTGCAAATCCCAACTCCCAACTCGCAACTAAAACAGTCGTCTCCCTGCATGGCGGCGGGGCGAACGTTCCGGGCGAGGAGGCGAAGAGCCTAAGGGCTCCGACGCGCGGGAGGCTTCCGTGGGGGAAGGCTATCGACATCCTCATGGGCTGGACGCGCCGCGTTCCGGAGGACTTCGGCGGCATAGTCTGCGTAGGCGAGGACGAAGCCGAGAAGTACCGCGGCAGGCACAAGCACGTGATGTATCTTCCCAATGGGGTGGATTGTCGCCTTTTTGAAGGAATGGCGCGAGAGTCCCGAGAGGCGCGAGGGACGCGAGAGCCTGGCCACGCGCCAAGAGCCACGCTCTCCCTCCTTTGCGTAGCGCGCATCGACAGGCAGAAGAACCAGATGATGCTCGTGGAGTGGCTGGCGCGAAACCCCGGCGCGACGGTCCGGCTTGTGGGCCCTGTGACGCAGCCCGACTACCGCGCGGAGCTGGAGGCGCGCGCGGCGGAGCTGGGCGTTGCGGACAGGCTGTCGTTTGCCGGGGCGCTGAAGCCTGCGAGCGAGGAACTTCTGCGGGAGTATGCGAACGCCGACGTGTTCGTGCTGCCGAGCAGGCACGAGCCGTTCGGGATTGTCGTCCTTGAGGCTTGGGCGGCGGGGCTTCCGGTTGTGGCGAGCGACATCGGCGGACTTGGAAAGCTCTGCGCGGCACATCCTGGGGCGGCGCAGACGTTTCCCCCGGGCGATATAGATGCGCTAGATGATGCACTGCGGCGCGTCGGAAGCGACGCGCCGCTT
>JAEEGG010013340.1_pt1 | contig 17596 bp, 10 predicted proteins | sample 9134161 | NCBI WGS metagenome assembly JAEEGG01 (sample SAMN16246543, study PRJNA631951) | gut metagenome | biome: gut microbiome; feature: rumen; material: CR-attached | host: Bos | place: Iran: Karaj | collected 2018-10 | reverse complement strand
CTTCCGCCCCAGTTAGGATAGTGCCAGATCTGGCTTTCATATACATCTCGGGCACTCATAAGCGGTGCGCCCGTTTCTTCTCCCATTGTGGCAAGGGTTGCCAGATTGTTGGCATACCACAGGTCGTCCATCATAAAGACGGCAACGCGATGTGCCAGGAAAGAAATGACTATGGCAACCGCCAATATAAAAAATGCGGTAATACTTTCGTAAAGATTCTTTTTATTCTCCATACAAAAGATAATACCGCAAATTTAATGATTTTTCTATTGTTTTATCTGTAATGTTTTACACATGTCTTGAACACTTTGGGAACCTCAACATCTACTGAGATAAATGTATATTAGATAATACAAATGAACCATCTGTATTATAGATGATCTCTGCCTTTACGAGTTTACCTTCGTCGTATTCCGGCAATACTTTATCTTCTTCCACGCGCCCAACATGAAATGTCACTTCTATAGCAGTTCCCGCCACCTCGGTTTCATATATATCTCCCAACATATAAGTGCCATTATCTTTCGTTTGAATTGCATAATAAAGTGTAGCCTCTTCAATAAATGCTTTATAATCGGGCGAACAGCGCTCGTATATGCCGTTTTTCTTCTCATACATAGACAATTCGGTTTTTAAGCAGCTGCTCCCCACATCTCGCATTGTAGATAAGGCAAATTCTATGTCACCGTCTCCATCGTAATCATAAAACCCGAAAGACGGTTCGATATACTGTGGGCCACCGAGGCAATCCTCCAAAACATAAATCTCGTCACCGTTTCTGAGAATTATATTGCCTGTACTGTTTGAATAAATCAATGTATCAGTAGTTTCATCTTTTCCCAATAATAGAAACATATCGTCATAATAGTTACCTAGAAATGCTTCTTCAGGCGGCAAGGCGTTCTCCAGATCTTCAAGTGTTATATCATCATTCTTTTCAGTTTTCTCCTCATCAATCTCACCGTCAGCACTTTCAATGAAGTTATTACTTTGACCCTCATCTTGAGTACGAATATTTGAAGAAAAATTATCATTTTCAATCAACCGATCAGTCGAAGATTGACTAACGCTACTATTCTTAGAATCACACCCTGAAACAAGTATGGTAATACTAGCCATCAGTAAAATTAATAATACTTCTGCTATCTTTCTTTTCATCCTACACCTATTTCTTCATCATAACCCCCTCACGATTTGTTGGTTTTTTATGTCATGCTAATTTTAGCCTATTGTTATAGTGTAATCAATAGGGTTTATGATGTGTGCTTAGCGGAAATATAGGCTTTTTAAGAAACCAAATAATCAATGCGCGTTTTTAGCTACCTTCTTTACCCCCTTGTAACTAAGGAGCGTAAAAAGAAGGTAGATCACGCTAAGTGCCAAAGCCGGAAGCTTGGTATCCATCACCAATGCCAGCCCGCCGAGAGCAGAAATGATAAGCATGAGCGGGAACATGTTGGTAAGTACGTAAAGAGATGCTCCGGGGCCCTGCTTTACGACCTGGATCTCGTTGTCCCAGTCAAGACGGAGTTTTCTGGCGCCGCAATACATTCCGTACACTGTCGAAAAGAGCACCGACGATACTATAAGGCATATGTTTACAACATAATCTATAAGCGGAAGTCGTAAGCTGAAACACATGCACACTACCGCGAATACGCCGACAGGGATCGAAAGAAGATTGTTGAATCTCATCTTTCCTTTGTAAACCGTGAGCATATCGATGGGAAGGGATTTCACGATCCAGTAATTCTTTCCTTCAAGGGAAGGCGACGCGGTCGTAGTGGGCATCATTCCCACAAATAAATAGATAAATAAGGTCACGCAGGGAACCAGTCGGAAAATATCAAACGGAACATCGGTAAGTGCCGTTACAAACTTGTTTAAGTTAAACACAAGGCAAGCGACACCCACCAGAAACGCCATTACAGCACCCATCCCGTCGTTTACCACATATGTCACGCAGCCGGTGAAGGTTTTGAACTCTTTGAAAGCTATGCTGTTAACGACGGTTCTTTCTTTGTACTCTTTGTCCGTAAGCTTTTTGTGCTTTGAGGTACTCACGGCCATCCTTGAATTGATCATTCGATAAGAGCGGCTTACAAGTACAAAGAAAACGACATACAAAGCCACGGAAACCGCTATTAGAAGCAGCATGCTCACAACAGAGCCCTCGTTTACGGCTTTGACAAACCACGATACTCCCGGAATGTATCGGCCCGTCGTGTTCAAGGCATTAAGCGATGTGTTCACGATCTGACCCACTTTATCGTTTCTTACGACATACTGGATGATGGCGTTTAAGAACATACACGGGATAACGAGTATGAACGTAAGGATGATCGTCAGAAGCTTCTTGTGCTTAAAGGAAGTAGTCACGCGTAAAAGCAACGCTCCCAGTAAAGCCGCGATGATCATCGGTATGATGACCACAAAAAGTGAAAGTATCATCCAGACCGGATAGACCCAGAACGCAGGCTTAACCACGATCGCGTATCCGGCGAGTGCCGATGCCGAGATCAGCAGATTGAACGGAAGATCCTTTATGTACATAAGTAAGAATCTGTTGGTGACAACGGTGCTCACTTTAAAAGGAAGTGCCATCACCATGTCGTATTCCTTAAATCCGAAAAGGTATGCGTTGGTTTTAAGAAAAGTAAAAACAAGGGCAAACAGCGCCATTACGGTACCCGCCAGCGCCGGCACGGCTTCGGGAAAGCCAAGATATGCATAAAGATATGCGATGCCGCCTGCCATTATCACGATGATAAGATCCAAAAAGGCCATTCCGATGAGGTTTCCGACAGCTCTGTTTTTTGCCTTTTTGTCGCCGGAGTGCCTGATGATGTTAAAGAGGCTTCTCGACTTAAGCATCGTAGAGAGCAGTAACAATTTTTTATCAGTCATCTTTTACAGCCTCCAGGAATACTTCTTCAAGGGAATGCTCGCCGATGAGATCTTCGATCTTTCCGTTTGCGATTATGCGGCCCTTTTTGATGATCGCGATCTTGTTACAAAGTTTCTCCGCCACATCAAGGACATGGGTTGAAAAGAAAACAGCCGAACCTTCGGCACACATCTCTCTCATGATCTCTTTTAATGTGAACGAGGCCTTGGGGTCGAGTCCAACGAAAGGCTCGTCGAGCACAAGGAGAAGCGGCTTATGGATGAGCGCCGAGATGATTGCGACTTTTTGCTTCATACCGTGTGAATAAGAAGAAATCAGATCGTTAAGGGCATCCGAAATTTCGAAACGTGCGGCGTATTCCATGATACGTGATTTTCTCTCGCTCTCGGAAAGTCCGAAGGCATCTGATATAAAGTTAAGATACTGGATACCTGTCAGGTTTTCATACAGATCCGGGTTATCGGGAATGTAGGCCGTTACCTTTTTGCAGGCAAGGGGCTCTTTTTTGACATCGTGTCCGCCGATGGCGATGGTTCCTTCTTCATAATCCAGCACACCTACCACCGCACGGATCGTGGTACTTTTGCCGGCTCCGTTATGACCTATGAAACCGAAAATGTCTCCGGCTTCCACTTCAAGGCTTACGTCATCGCAGGCCTTCTTATCTTTTCCGTACACCTTTGTGTAATTTTTGATACTAAGAATACTCATTTCATCCTCCAAATCTTTTCCGGTTTTCTCCCGGACATATCCATAAAATAGTCCTTACACCTAGTGGAAGGTCAATACTGTTTTTAAATTTTTGTGAAAAAAATAAAAATCGGTTGCCTTGTCGCCTAACTGATGTCACACTATTATATGTCACGGTCCATTAACCGATGATAACACGGCAGGAAAGCCCGTAATATCAATAAATCTGTAAAGGAAGTTTTACTTTGAACAACAAATACGATAAGCAAAATCGAATGCTCATAGCCTTTATTCTGGCACTCATTTTGGCGATAATTTTTCTTCTTACAAAGATGCACCAACGGGATACTTTGGAAAAAACGAAGACGACACAAGTGTCAACTGTCTCGACGGAGACTTCGGTTTCGACTGAGCCCGAACCTTCTGTGGAGGAAGAGAAAGCTCCCGAGCCCGATCCGGAACCTGTGCCCGAAGAAAAAACTCCCGCTTCCGTAAAAGAAACGACTGAGCCGGAGAAAAAGGAAGTCGTTAAAGAAAACAAGTATCCGGGAGAGCCCACAAAGCTTCCTGCGAAAAAGGATGCTTACGAGCCCATAGAGGTGCCCGAAGAAGTAAGGGGCGTATGGTTCTCGTATCACGAATGGGAAGACGCTCCCAAGACCGAGGCCGAGTTTAAGGCATACGCCGATGAGGTAATGAACAATCTTACAGAACTTCACATGAATACGATATACGTTCATGCCAGAGCCGATTCCGATGCGATGTATCCTTCAGATATTTTTCCGTGGTCTAAATATCTGACGGGAACCCAGGGTGAAGATCCCGGATTCGATCCTTTTAAATGTATGGTCGATGCCGCTCATGAGTACGGCATACGGATACACGCGTGGATCAATCCTTACAGAGTCACTCACAAAGACTGTACGTGGGAAGAGGTTTGTGCCGACAATCCCGCAAGGATATGGTACTTCAGCGGTGAACCCGGGAATGACAGACTGGTCCTTCTTCACGACGGACAATACTATTACAATCCCGCCAAAGAAGAAACGAGAAAGCTCATAGAGGACGGCGTAAGAGAGATACTTGAGCACTACAGTGTGGACGGCATACATCTTGACGATTACTTTTATCCGACACTTAACGACGGCGACAAGTCGCTGAGCTTTGACTATCCCGATTACTTATCTTCCGGCTCCGAGTTAAGCGCGACGGAATACCGCCGAGAGAACGTGAACATTCTGGTAAGAGAGCTTTATTCGATAGTTAAAGAATACGATGAGAATATAGAGTTCGGAATAAGTCCCGCCGGCAATCTGGACAATCTCTACAGCGACAGGCAGTATTTCACCGATGTGGAAAAATGGATGAGCGAGGAAGGATATGTGGATTACATCATTCCGCAGCTCTTCTGGGGATTTGAGATAAAGACAAAAGACAAGAAATCCGCTCCCTGGGCCTACAAAGCAAACCTGACACGTTGGAACAAACTTAAAAGAAACGACGACGTGGCACTCTACATAGGACTTCCCATGTACCTTGCGGGAACGGATACCTTTGATAACAACAATACTTCCGAGTGGTTACGTCACGACGACATCATTTCAAGACAGGTAACAACCGCAAGAAAACAAAGCAAAGCGACCGGATTTGTGTTCTACGCTTACAGCTCCTTCTTTAAAGAATCAAGCGAAACAGAAGTCGAGAACCTGGCAAAAGTATCGAAATAGAACAAAAAAGCACGACCTTTCGGTCGTGCTTTTTATATATCAAACTACAGTGTATACTTCGCCAGATCGGTTTCGATGTCTTCTGAGTACTTGTTTAAGTTCTCGGATATGTTGGTCACATTTCCGGTCTCGGTAAGAAGTTTGTCGCTTTCCGAAACGATGGAATCCGAAAGCTGAAGTATCTCTGCGATTGTGGATGCCTGCTCCTGAGTGGTAGCAGCATTGTTGGTGGCAACATCGTTGATGACTTCGATATCGCTTGCGATCTCGAGAATGCCTTCGGTAGCCTTTGCAACATCGCCGTAAATCGAATCAAAGGAACTGTTGGCGCGTTCAACACCCGAAAGACATGCTTCCATATCGCTTACGCAAATCTCAGCCTTCTTGCTGATATCTTCGATGTTCTTGGTGATGCCGTTAACAAGGTCTCTGATGGTATCGGTAGCTTCGGAGGACTGTCCCGCAAGGCTTCCGACCTCACTTGCAACAACCGCGAATCCGCGTCCCATCTCACCTGCTCTTGCGGCCTCGATTGAAGCGTTAAGAGAAAGAAGGTTGGTCTGCTCGGAGATGGCGTTGATGGTATCGGTGATACCCGAGATCTGTTCAACGCTTGCTGCGGTCTCACGGATAAGCTCGGTAAGATCTTTGATGGTCTCGTTAAGAGTTGATACGTTGGAAGTCATCTCTTCCATCTCTGCCTTACCGGTCTTTGAAGAGTTCATGGTCTCATTGCAAAGAGTTTTAACTTCGTCGGCGCTTACGGAAAGCTTACCGGAAGTCTGGGCAAGGTTCGTTGCCGCATTTGCAATGTCGTCTATAGAGTGGTTCATCTGATTGAGAACACTGTTAAGTCTTTCAATTGAAGCACCCTGAGTCTGGTTCGCATCGGAAAGAGTATGTGAGATTTCGAAGCATTCGCCCGCATTCTCGCTCATGTTCTTTGAGATGCCGGCAAGATTAAGAAGCATCGATCTCATATTCTCGATATAGTCTTTTAAGCTCTCGCTTAAAGTAGTGATCTCGTTGTTGCCTTCGGGCTCGATGGTTACGGTGAAATCGCCGCGGCTGATGTCGGTGATCTTCTCGGTTACAACCGATACGGGCTTTAAGTACTTTGCAAGTACGAAGAACACAAGAAGTGCCAAAGCCACAAGTAAGATAGCGCCGAGTGCAAGTACGATGATCGCGTTCTTAACTATGCTCGAAGTGATGTAGGAACGGGGAATGGCACTTACAACCACCCATGAAGTTCCTTCGATCTCTGTAGCGGCATACATCATCTTGCCAAGGCTTGTCGATGCAACCTCAACTTTGTCAACGTCAAGGTTTCTTGTGGTGTTGAGCGATCCGAACACGCTCTTTAAACCTGCCATGTAAGGATCGGTACTCTCGTCAAGCGTATATCCGGCAACACCTTCGATGCTGCTTAAGAGAATGTCTTTTGTATCTTTATTGATGATGAAGTATTTAGCATCCGGAGAACTCGACTTGAATTCGCCCATCTTCTCGGCAACTTTGTCGAATGTGATATCACAGCTTAAAACGATATCGTCTTTAACCAATATCGCACATGCAAGGCATGTCTTTCCGGTGGAAGCGTCGATGTAAGGATCCGATGTGTAGATCTCTCCGCCTGCCGCGATGGCGCCTTTATACCATGCTCTGTCGGTGAAAACAAATGAATCGTCCGGTATCCAGCCCGAACCGTCAAGGAATCTTCCGCTCTTTCCGTATGCCATATAGATATCCTGAGCATCGGGATCTTCTGCGGTAAGCTTAAGGAGCATCTCAAGCGTATCGTCAAACTGCATGCTCTTGATGCTTCGATACATTGTGGAAGTCTGCTCCACTCTCGATTCGATACCGTTCCACCAGTTGTAGATCTCGTTTGAGTAAGAGATCGACTCTTTTGAGATAACGGACTCGGTAAGTTCCGTGATCTTGTCACTTTGAATCTTTACGTTTGAGCCGGTTATCACGACGATGATGATCGCCACGAATAGGATGATTTCAACCGACAGTATAGATTTCAGTGACTTGCGTTTCTTGTTACTCTTCATTTTGTAACTCCCTTTCCTTCGCTATTAGATTCAATAACGGGAAAAACCATAGGCGTTTCCCGTTAAAAAATGAACATATATATTATATCACAAAGGCTTAAATTTTTGTTAACCCAAAACCTAATCCGCAGGATAAAATGTGTCGTAATTATCGTACATTCCCTTTATGTCGTAAGCCTCTATTGTTGCACTCTTTCCCGCTGCGCTCACATCGATGCAAAACTTTGCGGGGAAGGTTTCCGGAAGGTCAAACAGATACGAAACCTGGTCGCCTCTGTCGATGATCTTTTCGTTTATAAGATCGCCTCTTACGATCTTATAAGTGTTATCGGATTGAAGTTCGTAATCTATGGCGTAAACCTTCACATCGGTATTGTCGTAAAGAGCCACTACCGAAAGCGTATCCGTCGCGGTAACGCTGTCGTCTATCGTCATGGGCGCATACCACATACCGTAAGCGTCTTTTGACGGAACGTTCTCAAGAACGTATACGAGTGCGTTCTTAGGTGTCAGATCTTTGAAACGCTGCCAGGATACCCGGTCCTGTTTTCTTCTGTAATCAAAGTACGCGTACATGTTCTTGTCGATGTAAGGCTGAATCTGCACTTCACCTTCAACGTTCTCACCGCTTGGTGTGGTTCCGGTGATCTTAACCGTATCGTACTCGTCGTATTGATTCCCGAATTCCATTGTGAGCACATCGCACTTAAGCTGCGCCAGACGTCTTCCGGAGTAATCGTAAATATCGTTATAGTACGCATAAACCGCGGAAGTGATATCGTCTCCGCGCCAAATGAGGTTCGATCCGATAAGATTCTTCTCGATCTCCGCCGAAACCGTATTGTAGATCATGTAATCCGATACGTTGGGATTAACATGACAGTCGATGACTATACGATCCCCGACTTTTGTGTATCCCATAACTGCATTTATGGGTGCCTCGGCATAATCAAACAGATCGTAGGTAAGGCTGTTGTATTTAAACTCCATTCCGTTGATGGAAATCTCGGGCTCGATATCTGCATCATAGTAAGCGCCGTAAATCACGGTAAGAACGCTTTCGATGGACTTCACGTTTCCGTCCTTGTCGATCTCAACCGTATACATGGCAGAAGGGCGTTCTTTGTCGAACATCCTTTTATCAAGATCCGGGATGCGGACTTTTTCTTTGTCCATCTTTAACTCATAAACACCCATGTCGGGCTCTGAGTCGTAAAACTTTGCCATTATGTGTCGCTCGGTATAATCCTCGTAGGTTTCGTAGCTGTGAGCGACCATGTTCTCGCAGGTGAGAGTGTTTTCTTTGTACCCCCATACAAAAACATCGTATTTACCGGCCTCCGGCTTCTCAAACTCTTTTGCGACACTGTTGTCTCTTGTGAGATACCATTCAACCTCGCCGTAGTTGTTCTCGTCGGGGAACTCGGCAAACATCGCATCCGTAACGTAAGGAACACCGTTTCCCAGAAGTCGAAGATACAGATAGTCCTTGCCCGCTCCTCTTCCCACGTAGTAATCGCCGTGGAAGCCGTCGCTGTCTTCGTTCATGATCGTGTAGTAATCACCGAAAGGAAGACTCGAAAGACCGCTAAAATTCATGTTGTATTCAAGAAATCTGCCTTCCGTGTCGCCGGGCTTGTCGGCTGTCAGCTCAAGCGTACCGGAAGCTTCACATATATCGTCATTACGGGAAAAAGAAAGCACTCCGTCCTTTGAAATCTTTAACTTTGCGTATTCTTCGCCGGAATAAGGGCCCACAAACGACCACTCGCCTTCGAGAAAGCTCATGACCGAGGTCTTGTCTTTATAATCTATTTCGAACTTGGTATCAACCATAGCAGGCGTCACGTCGGGCTCATCGGGCTCAACGCTCACAGGCGTCGTATCGGTCGATTCGGTGCTGTCCGTCGATTCCGAAACAACGTTTTCTTTGGCTCCGGGGAACTTACATCCTGCCAAACATAAGCCAAGTACAATTATCAAACCGGTCGTCTTAAGAAAGCGTCTCATGGCTCCTCCTATAATGAATGATGGTTATATCATTATATTATTTTAAGCCCTCTTCTTCAACTAAAGCATTTCTTAGGATTATCATAAGAAAGAAAAAACAGGCAAGCGCCTGCTTACCTGCTTTCTCTTTTTATGATGCAATTAACAATTATTTTGCATTGTTTCTCTTAGCTTTGATGACTCTTCTTGCGGTCTCGCCTGCTGCTGCAACTACTGCAAGTGCTCCAAGAATGAGTAACCATAAATAGTTCGCATCTTTTTCGCTTACAGCTGCTGCTGTTGCAGAATCTTCATCAGTTATTGTAAAGGAAGGCTTTGTTGCATCGGGAGCTGCCTCGCCCTTATCGGAATCGTCTGCATCATCGGCATTGCCTGCTGTTGCTGCAGTAGCGCTGTTCTCGTCGATGATAGTGAGTTCATCTTCGGTAGTAACGATAGGAGTTCCTGCTGCGGTACGTCTTCCGGTATCAACTACACGGTTGGGGTTACCCTGTGCAACGTTGTTCTGATCATCATTGTTCTGATCGTCGTTACCCTGATCGTTGTTGCCCTGATCGTCGCCACCCTGTACATCGTTGTTTACGGTAGTATCGGTTTTCTTGGGTCTCTCTGCCTTTTCTTTAGCAAGCTCGTCAGCTTCCTTAGCTGCTTCCTTAGCTGCTTCTGCTTCGTCTTTAGCCTTTTCGAGATCTTTCTCTGCGCTTAAGAATCTGGAGAATGCTTTCTCAACTTCGTTCTCAGCTACTTCCAACTCTTTAAGCTTAACGTGCTTAAGATATTTAAGCTCATCAAGTTTTGCCTGTGCTGCGTTAAGAGCTTCTCTTGCCGCATTGTAGAAATCAAGTGCTTCTTTTTCTTTTTCAGCTGCTTCAGCTGCTGCCTTGGCTGCGTCTGATGCCTTTGTTGCTGCCTGTGCTGCTGCGATCTGATCGAATGTTGCGGAGTATACTGCGAATTCTGCTTCGTCAACCTTGGTTAATGAAACACCTTTTTCGCTTGCTCTAACCAAAATACCATAATTGGATGCATCCGAAGCAACAAGGTTTAATCCAAGTTGTAGTTCAATTGCTTCACGATAAGCCCATCCTGTAAGATAATAGTACTGGTATGAATAACCGTATGCATTGGTAATCTCTATAAGAGTCTTTGTTGCGCCCTGCATATCCTCAGCATCCTTAAGAAGCTTCAAAAATTCTTCTTCATTTGCTTTGTCAAGATATGTTACTTCTGCATCGTCGCTGTAAATGTAGTTCTCAACAAGACTTAGACCCGTCTTAGCGGAAGCAAGAGCAGTAGCTGCGTTTGTTGCTGCTTCCTTGGCATTCTGCTTTGTCTCGTTGGCTGTTTTGATATTTGCTTTAGCGGTTTTTACTGCATCATCTGCAGTCTTCTTCTGGCCTACTAATTCTTTCTTAATATCTTCAGCATCAGATTTAGCTTTTACGGCTGCTTCCTTTTTAGCTTGTGCATCTGCAACAGCCTGCTTAGCTTTATTAATTTTTTCAGTGGTAGCTTTTTCAGCTTGCATAAATCCCGTCCATACCCATTCGCCTTTTTTGGCATTGGCCATATTGGAGTTTTTACTGATTGTCCTGTCGGCTGAATCGATTATGCCCTGCTGTTTATTAATCTCTTTATTCTGTTTACCGATCTCACCTGCAAGTCTGGATGATTCAGCTTCCTGTTCGGATTTGGTTTTTTCGTATCCTGCGATAAGGTTATCCTGAGCGGAGCAGATTGATTCCTGAGCCTCTGATTTTGCTGTATAATCTGCCTGCGCTGCATCAACTTCGTCTTTAAGTGTCTTATAATCCTTATTATCGTTTGCAAGCTTTGCAAGCTCATCTATTGTTAAGTTTGCTGCATTGGCTGCTTCAAGAGCCTTATCGGATGCGGTCTTTGCTTCTGCTGCTGCGGTTTCTGCTGCCTTCTGTGCGGTTTGCTTTTTCCACATTGCAGCGTCATAAGCGCCCTTAGCATAGTCAAGAGTAGCCTTTGTCATGTTAAGTCTTGTCTGAGCTGCGAACAAAGCTGCGTTTGCCTGATCGATGAGGCTGTTTGTAGCTTTCTTCTCACCCTTGAGAAGCTCGTTTGCTTCTTCGGCAAGTTTTTCTACTTCTTCCAGTGCATTGTTGTAGTCTTCTGCTGCAGCGTTGTATGCCTGTCTTGCTTCTTCTTCAGCTGTTGCAGCTGCATCGGCTTCGTCCTGAGCCTGCTGTGCTGCAACGAGTGCTTCGTCACGATACTCAGCCTGCTTAACTGCTTCAAGAGCTGCCTGAGCGTTGTCTTCAGCCTTGTCTGCTGCTTCTACGGCCTTATCGAGGTCATCCATCTTGCCGTCAACAGCTTTCTTTGCGTCGTCAAGGATCTTGCCTGATTCTTCTTCAAAAGTCTTTGTTGTGTCGCTCTTTAATTCATTGAAATCATCAATAGCCTCAACAGCCTCGCCATTCTTCTTTACTGCATAGTCTGTTCTGTTCTGACCTTTGATGTGAACTTTTAATTCATCCTCTTCCTCATCGGGTTCGGGAACATCTGCTTCTACTACATAGCCTGAACCTGAAGTATAGGTAGAAGTAGAAACTGTAGTTGCAGTAGAAGTAGTAACAGAGGTTACAGGGATTCTGTCTGCTATTCTAACGAATGCTTCTTTGGCAATAAGTTTTTCTTCTTTCTTTACTTCTTCTTGCTTTGCAGGCTCTTTCTCTTCGCCTACGATTTCAGCAACTCTGCCGACTCTCTCTTCGAGCTTTTCAGCTGCCTTAAGAGCCTTCTTAGCTGCATCCTGTGCATCTTCTGCGTTCTGCTGTGCGACGTATGCTGCCTTGTCTGCCTTCTCTGCAACATCAACCGCTTCCTTTAATCCATCTGAGCTGTACTTAAGCTTATCAGCTGCTCCGTAAGTATCGTCCTGTGCTACCTCGGTCGAAATAGGTGCCTTTACATTACCTTCAGCCATTGCGCTTATGGGCTGTAATAACATTCCGGCGCTTAAGATTATTGAAGCAACTCTTACTACTGTTTTTCTTCTCATTTCTGTTCCCCTTCTTAAAAATTGTCCCGTCGCTTCCGCGACATTAATTTGTTGTTAATTGCATTTCGTATATAAAGACTCCGCTTTTTATAAAAACGGCTCAAAAAAATTCAAAAAAAGTTTAAAAAAACAAAAAAATCCTCTTTTTGGCTTAAAAAGGGGATTCTTTATAGCACTATTTTGATGTAAAGTTTAACTATCTTACTTTGCCTTGGAGAATAAAAAGAACAACATCCAAAACCGGTTCGTTTTCTTTGATCACCAGGGCGACTTTTCTTTTTGCCCGACTGAGTCCGTGGAAAAGTTTTCTTACTTTGAAATCATCGATATCGCCCGATAAGAATTCATCCGCTTTAAGGGCGGAGGCATTTCGAAGATTGCCCTCCGCATCATAGCAAAATGAAGAGTCCATGAGCATAACGACTTTATCGAACTCTTTGCAGGTGGCTTCCACGGTATCGATCTCGTAGCTTTTTTCTTTGTCACCGTCAAGGCCCAATAATGTACCGTTATCAATGTTGTTGTCTCTAAGATACACAAAGCCTTCCTTTTCCAATATGGCGATAAGTCCCGCTGCCTCCTTGTCGTTGGCCGCGTACGAAACCTTTACGGAGGGGTAATCGTGACGGGGAGACTGCCTTAGAAAGCTCATAAGGCAATTGATGAACGAAGAAAGCTCTGCGTTAAGCCTTATCCTGTTCGTAAGTTTATAGCCCGTGAATCCGGGAAGTGCTTCTATGATCTCGGCTCCGTAGCCCGCGCGTTCTTTTTGCGCAATTGCATCTTCTTTATCATAAGAAAAGATGACAGGGGCTTTCCACCGACCCGATATCTCAAGTATCTCGTCAAGAAGCCGGGAATTTATCCTGTGGCCTTCGTCTACAAGTATAACTTTGTATTCGCCGGTCACTTCTATGCTCTTATCGTCTTCGCAGTAGAAGAAATCGATCCTCTTAAGGCGATCGTCAAGCTCCTCGAGCCCTTTAAGGTGCGTTCCGAAATGGAGAACGCAGACCTTATCGCACTTTGAAAGTCTCATTGCAAGGTCGTACAAAAGTATCGTCTTTCCCGTTCCGGGAAGTCCCGTGAAGCCGCAATATGCGGGAGAAGGAGCGTTTTCTTCTTTCTTTAATAACTTAAGTATCTGTCTTTCTATGTCTTTCTGCTGGGAGGTGAGGAAATATTCCTGGCGCAAAAATCGTCCTGGGTCGGTAAGGGGTGAGATGAGATAATCTTCTTCCTTGAAAAGCTCTTCGATATCTCCCTTGTAGCAGTCGCCCTGTTCGATCATCACCTCGGCGAGATCTTCGAAATCGGTCTCCACAAGTTTAAGTGAGTTCGACAGACGCACCAGGCGGTCGTAGTTGCTTATATAAGTATAAAAGTGCATGTCGAGGCCGAGCGTGGAAAGATAATATCTGTTCTGCAAAAGCTGATCTCTTATGACTTCGTCGGAAACGTTGCCGCTCTTTAACTCGATGTTTATGACCGACTTTTCACCCACTCTCAAAAGATCGAACTCTTTCCCGAGTTTGGGCATGGTGAAAGAATAAAAGAAAGAAAGCTCGGGACCGTTTGTAAGGAAAGGGGCGATGTTGTCGGTAAACGCCTTAAGTCCCTCGATCTCCCACTCTTTTATCTTAAGAAAGCGGCTTCTTTGAGATAACTGCCTGTCAAGTTTGGCAAGCCGCTCGGGATCTGTGATTCTTGTAAGTGCGTAAATGTTTACAGGTTTCATATATAAAGTATAGTAGGTTTTAATTTACGCTTTATTATCTTGCGGCTTCCTGTACGCGGTGCATTCTTGCGTATATGCCGTCAAGTGCCATCAGCTCATCGTGAGTTCCGCGCTCCGCGATGGTGCCGTCGTTTATTACAAGTATAAGGTCTGCGCCGCGGACAGTCGACAGGCGGTGAGCTATCGCGACTATCGTGCTCTTTCCGGTTATCTCGTTGACCGCTTCCTGAATGTGGCGCTCGGTCTCCACGTCTACCGACGCGGTGGCTTCATCAAGTATTATGATGGGGGACTTACGAAGTATCGCTCTTGCGATGGCAACGCGCTGCTTCTCGCCGCCTGAGAGACGAAGTCCTCTTTCACCTACTTTTGTTTCGTACTGTTGCGGCATCTTCATGATGTCGTCGTGAATCCTTGCCGCCTTCGCCGCATTAACGATCTCTTCGTGAGTGGCGTCGGGGCAGGCATATCCGATATTTTCTTCCACCGTTCCGTTAAAAAGAAACGTATCCTGAAGCACGGGAGAAATGTTGTGACGAAGGGACTCCACGGTGACGCTCTTAATGTCTTTTCCGTCTATCATAACGCGACCGGAGGTGGGATCGTAAAATCTTGAGATGAGCTGCGTGAGGGTCGTCTTTCCTATACCGGTGGGGCCTACGAGTGCAACCATCATGCCGGGCTTACACTCAAAGTCGATATCCTTTAATACGGGCTCGCCTTCAAGATACCGGAAGTCCACATGCTCAAATTTGATGGCACCTTCAACTTGTCCGATGGGCTTTGCGTCGGGTGCGTCCTGAATCTTGGAATCGGCGTCAAGAATGAGCATGGCACGCTCGGCTCCCGCCATAGCCTGCTGCATGTTCTCAAGTATCTGTGCAAGTCCCGAAACCGGTCCGTAGAAAAGTCCGAGATATAAAAGAAACGCCACGATGTCCGATACGGCGAGTCCTTCCTTGTAAGCCAAAAATCCGCCGAAGGAAACAACGAGTATCGTTCCGACGGAGGAGATGAATTCAACCGTGGGATGGAATATTCCGCTTAACTTAAGCGCATAAAGCTGTACGTCGACATGTTCGAAGTTAAGAGTATTCACCTGCTCGGTCTCATATTCTTCCTGTCCGAAAGACTGAATCTCGTGGATGCCCGAAAGGTTGTCCTGAAGTTTTCCGTTGAGCTCGCCCATCTTTGTCTGTGCTTTTTTAAAGCAGGGGCGGATTTTCTTTACGAATATAAGTCCGGAAATGAAAATAAGGGGAAGCGGCGCGCATGTTACAAGAGCAAGACGCGCGTTTATGGTAAGCAGGATGATGAGAACTCCCGCGAAAGTCACAAAATTTGTAAAAAGATCGGGAATGATGTGGGCATACAAAAGCTCCAGATCTCGGGTATCGTTAACGACACGGCTCATAAGATCGCCGGTCTGTTTGTCGTGAAAGAACCCAAGGTCGAGATGTTCAAGCTTGTCATAAACCTTTATACGCATGTCCCCCACAAGGTGCCATGCGGCTTTGTGTGCAAGATAATTGCTGGAGAATCTGAAAACGATCCTCACAAGATAAAGACCGACGAGTATCGCAGTGAGCACGCCGATCTTTTTAAAATCTTCTTTTTCAACGCCCTCTTCAACTATCCTTGTCATGGCCGAAAGTATCTTCGGCGCGGTCAGATTGACAACGGTATGAAGAAGGGTTGCCGAAATAGCGATGAAATACAGAAGTTTGTACCTGAGTGCCTCTTTGGCAAGTCGCCACAGTAATTTCATTGTCCCCCCTATATCGATCATTCAAACATGTGTGACAGTTTCCTCTTTTTAAAATACATGTATCTTAGCCATGCTGTAAAGCCACTTAAGAACCAAACGACTCCGACGGACCACCAGATTCCCCAAAGACCTATAAGGGGGATGGCGGTGAGCATGAAAGGAACGGTGAAACGACCTATGACTTCCACTATGCCGTTAAGCAGTGCAAAGAAGCCGTCTCCCATACCGTTTAGTACGCCTCTTATTACATATATGGAGCCAAGGAACACATAAAATATGCTGGTGATGGTGAGGGCTTTTGCGCCCATCTCTATAACTTCGGGCTCGTTTACGAAGAGCTTTATTACCTGGTGACCGAACACAGTCATGACAGGCCACATGACAAGAGAGAAAACTACCATGATAATGAAGCTCTTTTTGTATCCGTCGGATACTCGCTCCATTTTCTTTGCACCGTAATTCTGTCCCGTAAATGTGGAAAGGGCAGCACTTAAAGTCTGGTAAGGCTGATGGATAAGCTGTTCTATTCTGCTGGTTGCGGCAAAGGCTGCCATTGCCACGGCACCGAAGCCGTTAACGACTTTCTGAAGCGCCATACAGGATACGGCAATGAGGGAAAACTGAAGAGAAAGCGGAACTCCGAGAGCGATGGTTCTTTTGATGAGTTCGAAGTTGGGCGTAAAGTCTTCTTTCTCCAGCCAGAAAAATTCGTTCTTTTTGCGGGCGTAAAGAAGTGCTCCGAAGCCTGCGAGAAACTGGGAAATGATCGTCGCATATCCCGCGCCGTTTACGCCGAGTTTAAAAGCATAAACAAACAAAATGTCCAGACCCACGTTCACAAGGCACGAGAATATAAGGAAATAAAGCGGTGACTTGGAATCGCCGAAGGCCCTTAACATTGCGGATATAAAATTGTAGACCGAAACGAAGATAATGCCCACACACATGATGTGAATATAAGAGATCGCATCGGGGAGGATATTATTCGGTGTATTTAAAAATACAAGAAGCGGCTCGCTCACAAGGAAAGCGATGGTTCCCACCACCGCCGGGAAAAGGATCATTATATAAGCGGTGTTGGAAATGCACTTTTTGACCATCTTGTAGTTTTTGCCGCCGTAGAGCTGAGAAGCTATTATGCCGCCTGCGGAACCGATACCGTTGCAGAGCGCAAAAAAGAAAAAAGTGATGGAAGACGTGGCACCGATGGCAGCAAGGGCATCCGCACCCACCAGTTTTCCGACTATGACGGAATCAGCAAGATTGTAAAGTTGTTGAAAAATATTCCCAAGGAGCATGGGAAGTGCAAAAGTGAGGATAAGGGGAAGGCTCTTTCCCTCCGTCATATCCATCGTATTGCCGTGATGTTTCTTCATATGTAAATGCCTCATTTAATGCATGGTGATTAACGAAACGGGTCCGATGTTTCGTTTTTATTGTATCGCGTGAGGCAAAATTTAATTGTATAAATCTATTTATTTCTTGATCATAAAAGCATAAAAAAGGCAGCGCCCCAAGCGCTGCCTCTTGCGTTATTTAACGTTATCAGTCACCGTCCAAAGCCTCAAGACCCTTTGCGTTTGCTACTTTGTTTGCTTTGATGTTCTTAACCAAAGCGGTAAAGAGCGTGCAGCTGAGTACTATAAGAATTCCGGCGT
>JAEEGG010013336.1_pt1 | contig 17597 bp, 13 predicted proteins | sample 9134161 | NCBI WGS metagenome assembly JAEEGG01 (sample SAMN16246543, study PRJNA631951) | gut metagenome | biome: gut microbiome; feature: rumen; material: CR-attached | host: Bos | place: Iran: Karaj | collected 2018-10 | reverse complement strand
CTTGTTGCCGGCCGAATAGCCGCCGATGTCGATGCGCGTGCCAGCGTCCATCTGCGTGAGGCCGATGCGAAGGCAGCGGTCGCGAAGCTCCTTGCTTTCGCGCGCGGTGACGATGAGGCCCGTGTAGGGCACGGCGAGGCGCAGCACGAGGACGGCCCGGAAAAAGTCGTCGTCGGTGAAGGCGCTCTTGGCGTTGGCGACATCGGAGCCGGAGGCCGCGTGCATGCGCGGCACCGAGAAGGTGTGGGGGCCGATGCCGGAGAAGCGCTCGAGCTCGCGGGCGTGGGCGCACATGGCCGAGACGTCGTACTTCCAGTCGGGGTTCAGCCCGAAGAGGACGCCGAGGCCGACGTCGTCGATGCCGGCGTCGAAGGCCCGGTGCATGCAGGTGAGCCGCCAGCCCATGTCGCCCTTGACGGTGTCGGCCGGGTGCATCGCGGCGTAGACCTTGTGGTCGTAGGTCTCCTGGAAGACCTGGAAGGTGCCGATGCCGGCGTCATGGACGATCTTGAGGTCGTCGATCGACATCGGGGCGGCGTTGACGTTGACGCGGCGGACGCAGTTGACGGCGCCGGGGCGGCGTCCGGGGACGCGGGCTGAGTAAATGCTACGGAGCGAGTCGGCGATGAACTGCGCGCCTGTGAGCGGGTGCTCGCCGTAGACGGCCATGACGCGCTTGTGTCCACCACGGATCATGGCCTCGGCCTCGGTCTTGATCTCGTCCATCGTCAGACAGCGGCGTTTCTCGTGCGTGTTGTCGGCGCTGAAGCCGCAGTAGCGGCAGCGGTTCACGCAGTAGCTGGAGATGTACATCGGGGCGAAGGTGACGACGCGGTTGTCGTAGACCTTGTGCTTGACCTTCCAGCCGGCATCGGCCATTTCGGCGATGAGGTCGGGGTCGTCGACCGCGAGGAGGGCGGCGACTTCGGGGCCTGAAAGGGTCTCGATTGCGAGCGACTTCTGGATGATGTCGCGGACACGCTGCTTGTCGGGGGCGGCGTTGTCCCTGAGTTCGGCGCGTATGGCGTCGTCGTCGATGAAGTCATGGCCGTTTTTGCAATAGCGGTCGATTTCGTCGCGCTTGATCATCTTGTCGAGCAGGCCGGCCGCGCCGACCTGGCGGATTTCCGTTGCGGGATTCATTTCTTTCTCCTGTCTTCCCGAGGGGGCCATCCCCTTGTTCGTGAATAAATAATGATACCATAAATGGCCTCTTTTTTGCTATAATCTTGCCACCATGAATAACGCAATCCGATCCTTTATCGACCGCCACGGACTCGCCGCGGCGGCCATTGACGCGGAGAAGCTCCTCGCGGACTTCACGTCCGAAATGTCGGCCGGCCTGGCCGGTGCCGCCAGCTCCCTCGCGATGATTCCGTCGTACATTTCCCTCGGGCGTCCCGTTCCCGTCGGCAAGCCCGTGATCGTCCTTGACGCGGGCGGCACGAACCTCCGCATCTGCGTCGTCGCCTTCGATGCGGCCGGCAAGCCGGAGATCTCGCACTTCACGAAGGTCTCGATGCCCGGCATCGCGGCGCCGGTGACGGCCGACGAGTTCTTCGGCATCCTCGCGGGGCACATCAAGCCCCTCATCCCGCTCGCGGACGACATCGGCTTCTGCTTCTCGTACGCGGCCGAAATTTCGCCCGACTGCGACGGCCGCCTCATTCGCTGGTCCAAGGAGGTCAAGGCCCCCGAAGTCGAGGGGATGTGGCTTGGGGCCGAACTCCGCAAGCGCATCGAACCCTACGGCTTCAAGGGGCGCATCTCCATCATCAACGACACAGTCGGCACGCTCCTCGCGGGCGTCAGCGCGAGCGTCGCCCGCCGCTACGACGGCTATGTCGGCTTCATCCTCGGCACCGGCACGAACATCGCCGCCGTCGCGGACAACGCCGCCATCTCAAAGCTCCCAGGCCTTCCTCCGGGCTCCATGATCATCAATGCCGAGTCGGCCGCCTTCGACAAGGCGCCGCAGTCCGACATCGACCTCCGCTACGACGCCACCACGGTCGATCCGGGCCACGCCCCCTTCGAAAAGATGATCTCCGGCGGTTACCTCGGCGCCGTGGGCCTGACGGCGCTTCAGGTCGCAGCCGAAGAGGGCCTCTTCTCCGCGCCCTTCGCCAAGACCGTGGCCTCATGGAAGACGCTTGAGAACAAAGACCTCGACATCTTCATCGAAAATCCCTTCGCGGAAGTCGGCCCCTTCGCAAGTGCCGCCATGACGGACGGCGACCGTGTTGCCGTCCAGGCGGTCGCCGGCGCCGTCTACATCCGCGCGGCGATTTTCTCCGCGGTCAACATGGCGGCGGCGATACTCCTCAGCGGCGGCGGACACGACCCGCTCTCGCCCGTGTGCGTGAACGTCGATGGCTCGACCTACTACAAGACGCGCTGCGTGGAGTTCCGCTCGCGCATCGAGGCGGCCCTACGCGACCTGCTCGAACCGCGCGAGGTGTTCTACCGCATCATCGGCATCGACGACTCGCCCGTCATCGGCACCGCTGTCGCGGGACTCACAAGATAGGTCGTTTAACCGTTGAACCGTTGAACCGTTTGTCCGTTTGTTCGTTTAGTCGTTGAACCGCTTAACCGCTTAACTTTTTAACCGCTTAACCGAAAAGAGACTTCAGTCATGTACACACTCATACTCAGCGGCATACTGGGCGTCGCCCTGATGCTTGGCCTTGGCCTCACGGACGCATCCGCATGGGGCTGGGCAGTATTCTTCGGAATCATATCGTTCCTGGCGTGCAACACAATCGTCGGGCTTCTTCTGAAAAAGCGCATCAAGACCCTCATGGACGTGATGCAGGGAACGCTCATGACAGGCCAGAAGCAAATGCAGGAGAAGATGAACTCCTGGCGGTTCCGTCCGCCGGGAAGCCCGAAGCAGGCGCAGATCGACATGCAGAAGATGCAGCACGTCTTCGTCGAAAAGGCGCTCGCGCAGTCACAAGCCTTCGAACCGTACTTCAAGTGGGTGCCGCTTCTCTCCCGGCAGATTACCACGCTCCGCATGCAGCTCCACTACCAGGAAAAGAACTTCGCCGAAGTCGACCGCCTGCTGCCGAAATGCCTCTTCATGGATCCCCTCTCGATGTCGATGGGGCTTGCCCGCAAGTACGCCAACAACGACCCCAAGCTCGACGAGTTCTTCGAGAAGAACGCGCGTAAGCTCCGCTACGGCCAAGGTGCCGCTTTCTACGGTCTCTACGCCTGGATCGCAGTAAAGCGCGGCAAACTCGACGACGCCATCAACGTCCTTCTCCGCGCGACAAAGAAGATGGAGAACGAGACGCTCAAGCGCAACATCGAGATCCTTCAGAACAACAAGCCCAAGCAGTTCAGCCTCGCCGGACTCGGCGACGAATGGTATGCGCTCGGCCTCGAGGAGCCGCGCATCAAGATGCAGCGCATGCCGCGCCCGTACTGATACGACCAGCCAGACGTCAGGAGCAAGGAATGTCCAACCGCGGTCCAGAAGAAAAGATTTCGGTCTGCATCATCTGCGGCAATGAAATCGACAATATCGAGCGCTGTCTAAAGAGCGTGACTTGGGCCGACGAGATTCTCGTCCTCGACTCCTTCAGCACGGACGGCACCTACAAAATTGCCCAGAAGTACACCAGCAAGGTCTTCCGCCACGAATGGCTGGGCTACATCGGGCAGAAAAAGCTCATCTCGGAAAAGGCCTCCGGCCCGTGGATTCTCTTCGTCGACGCCGACGAAGAGGTCTCCGACAATCTGAGGGCGGAAATCGAAACGCTCTTCTCAAAGCCGATTCCGGAAGGTGTAAACGGTTTCAACTGTCCGCGGCTTGTCCATTATCTCGGACGCTGGATCTGGCATGGCGACTGGTACCCCGACATGAAGCTCCGCCTCTTCCGCAAGGCGTTTGGCGCGTGCGGCGGGGAGGAACCTCATGACCGCATCATCGTGACGGGCAAGGTGCGCAATCTCCGCAACCCCCTCAACCACTACACCTACGAAGACATCACCGACCAGATAAGCCAGATCAACCGCTTCTCAACAATCAGCGCAAAAACAAAGCGCACGCAACGTGCGGGACTTTTCGGGCTTCTTTTCCACCCGCTCTTCCGGTTCATCAAGTGCTATTTCTTCAAGCTGGGATTCCTCGACGGCATCCCCGGCCTGATAATCGCAGGCAACGTCGCGTTCGGCACTTTCGCCAAGTACGCGAAGCTCTGGGAGCTGAAGCATATGAGGCGCGAAAAGCCTTGATTTATGTGATTGACGGCGTAAAAACTGCAACCCGCCGAGCGTGGCGTACAAGCCGAACACGCGCCTCGCCGTCCGCATCTACGGCAGTGACGGTAACATTGGCTTTCGAGTCCTGACCGAACCAGATCGGCGTCTTGGAGCAGAGTGTCCGGGCGGCGGTGTCAAGCACAAGGGTGAAGAAGCTTGTGCTGCACGGAACGGCAAGTTTTATTTCGGCGACCGTCGGCGAGGTCCAGTTAACGCGGCCATAGCCCTCGAAACAATGGCGGCGATCGATGTGGGTCAGGGCCGAACGGCGTTGCGCCACGTAACCGGCGCGGACGACGTCCTCAATTCCGTCGTCGAAGAGAAGCGCGACATCGAGTCCGTCGGCGACCTGCCGCGCCTCGACACGGACAACGCCCAGCGCGTTTGGCGCGGCGTCGAAGGCAAGGCTTGAAAAGGCATCGTTCACCGCGCCGGGACCGCCCATGTCGAATGTCGGGGCGTCACATTCGGCGGGCGGCGTCCACTCCGTGTCGCCTGCCTCAAGCGCTGGCAGGAGTTCGTCCCAGAGCACATCAAGTTCACGTTGCATGTCGCAGAGTCCGGCGGTGGCGGCCACGATGGCGTCGTATTTCGGAATCATAACCGCCAGCTGCCCAGATGCTCCGTCGCCGCGGAAGCACCGGTGCTGGCACTGCCAGAACTGAAAGCCGTAGCCTTGCGACCAATCGGAGGGCTCGGCGGGGTTGCCGTTGGAAATCTGGAGCGAGGTCGCAAGGCGCATGTAGTCCTCGGGGATTAGCTGGCGTCCGTCAGGCCCCCTGCCCTGGTGAAGCCAGACCTCGGCGGCTGCGGCAATTTCACGGACGGAGAGGTTGAAGCCCCATCCGCCGAGTTCGACGCCGTGCGGATCGCGGTCCCAGACAACATCGTCGGCGATGCCAATCGGACGCAGGAAGCGCGGCCGCAGATAGTCGAGAATGCCCAGTCCGGTCACCTTGCGCAACGAGGCTGAGACGAGGTATGTGGCGCCGGAATTGTAGATGAATTGCGAACCGGGCTCGAAGGCGAGTTCGTCCTTCAGGATGTTCTGGGTCCAGGGAAGGTCGTTGTCGAAAGGGCGTCCGTCGCCGAAGCGCGACCATCGCGGGCCCAGCAGGCAGCAGGCGGCGTGACCGCTCGACATCGTCAGGAGGTCGCGCATCGTGACGCGCCTCATGCGGTCGGTCACTTTGTCCGTGACATACTCCGGGAAGATGTCGACGAGTTTGTCGTCGAGCGATATCAGCCCCTCCCCGCAGGCGATGCCGAAGGCTGTCGAAGTGAAGCTCTTGGAGAGCGAGAAGAGCTGATGGCGGTCGGCGGGACCGCATGGCGCGCGGTATGTTTCGACGAGCGTGCGCCCACCCTGGCGCACAATGAGCCCGTGTGTGTATTCCAGGGCAAAGAACTTGTCTACGAAAGTACGGATGCTGTTCATCGTTTTCCTTGCTGGTTTCTCATTCTGCCACACATTGCCAGTGGCGTCAACTCTTTTCCTTACTGCATCACGTCAGGCACGAAAGGAAAGGTCTGGCGGGGAAAGCCCCGCCAGACCTTTGGTACATTTTCCTTGCATCTTTCATAGCGCGATGCCATAATTTTGCATTGTCATCGCAAGGGCGAAATCCCCCGGACAGGATGATGGCGACGGATGACGCCGGCAAGGATTTGAGAAAAGGAACAGCGAAGTGAAGATAGTCAAGGCAGGATTCTACTGCGGACGCGGAAGCCAGGGGAAGTACAGCGTGTACTGGGCGAAGATTCTCGCGGACTCCCCCGATACCGAACTTGTCTGCCTTGACGGCGAAGACCTCCGGGGCGGGAAGCTCGACGGCCTCGACATTCTCGTCATGCCCGGCGGCACGGGGTTTGGCCAGTACGACTCGATGCAGGAGGAGGGCGCGGAAGCCGTGCGCAGCTTCATCCGCCGCGGAGGCAAATACTTTGGCACGTGCGCCGGACTCGCGCTTCTCCTGAACGAGCGGAAGCGCGTCGCGCTCCTGCCTTTCAAGCGCATCGAAGGCCACTATCTGCGCGGCGGCGGCGACCTCAAAGTGGCTTTCAATGACAAGTGGACGAAGGAACTCGGCCTCACGAAGGCGAACTGGACGATTTCCTTCCATGACGGGCCAATCGTCGTGCCAGCCGATGATGTCACGGACGTCAAGGCTGAAACAATGGCCGTCGGCCTCAACGCAATCGACGAACACGGAGAAATGCCAGCCGAACGACGCGATTCCATGATTGGAACGCCTGCGTTCGTGTATGCCAAATGTGGCAAGGGCGAGATCATCGCCTGCAACTGCCATCCCGAGGGACGCAAGGCGACGCGCGAACTCATCTCCGCCGTCTTCGGGCGACTCCTCGGACGAAGAATCGAAATCCCCGACTTCGAGAACTTCCCGAAGGAATACAAGTACGAGGCCGACGGGACAAAGGAAACGCTGAAGAGCGCCGTTAAGATGCTGAAATGACCAAGTTGAAACCCCGATTAGTTCAATCCCTTCGCTAACGCCCCGGGGCAAATGCCCTATTTGCCGGATACGAGACGGAAACCGGCGAAGTCGAAGCGCCATTCGGGGTAGCACCAGTCGCGGACGTCGGCCATGCAGTAGTTGGCGTTGAGGTCACAGCAGCCGCCGCAGCAGACCCGGAAGTCGTCATCGACCGTAGAGGTCCACTCCCACACGTTCCCGTGCATGTCGTAGAGGCCGAAGGCGTTCGGCTTCTTCTGGCCGACGGGCTTGTGCGTGATGGTTTCGCTCCAGTCGACCTCATGGACGTGGTCAACAAGCCACATGGCGAAGACAAGGAAGTGAGAGAGCCAGCGAGGACGCGTCGAGGCGTTCTCGACAAACCACGCCACACGGCCGAGCGTCGATTCCGTGATTTCCGTCCCGTCCGCGAGCCTGCAGTAGTCGCCCGTCGCGCCCGCGCGGCAGGCGAACTCCCACTCCTCCGCCGTCGGCAGACGGTAGATCCGGCCCGAAGCCTTCACCTCCGAGAGCGCGTTCAGCTTTTCCAGAAACTTCTGGCAGTCGTTCCACGAAACTTGCTCCACCGGGTGGTCCGCCCCCTTGAATTTCGACGGGTTCTCGCCCATCACGGCCTCCCACAGCGCCTGCGTCACCTCGTACTTGCACATCGCGTAGTTCTTGCCGGGAATGGGAACCATATTTTGAGCAAGTTTCGTGATTTCGGGGGTTTTGACGGTTTCTCTCCAGCAGCACACGAATGCTAAAATTGCGGCGACTGCCGCGAACTTGCGTGCTAATCCGATGTTCATGGTCTTGTTTTCCTTGTGGTTGGGGTGAGAGAAAATTTCCACGGCGGCACATTGCCCGGGAACATTCAGCTTTTGCCTAGCACCAAAAGAACGGAATCATTTTACAACACAAATCCAATGTGTGTCAAAAATATGGTTTGGGCATACTTGGATGTTTTTCGTTGCAAATTCACCAAGTCGGGGCTACAATTTTCGCACCATGATTTTGATTGACACTTTACTGTTTCGTCAGTTCATCGTTTCATCGTTTAACCGTTGGGCGATGTTCGGTGCGATGATGTTGTTTCTCGTTGTCATCGGGTGCCAGACAACAACGATGACGGCGGACGGGGGTGCCAGCTCCGAAACCGCAGTGGCAGAGAGCGCGGACATCGCCACGAACGCCTCGCCCATCAAGGCGGGATTGTACTGCGATCTTGGAAGCCGTGGCGTCAACAGCGTCTATTGGGCGAAGATACTCAGGGACTCGCCAGATGTGGAGCTGACATATATTGACGGCGAGGACCTCCGAAGCGGAAAGCTCGACGGCCTCGACATCCTCGTCATGCCAGGCGGCAGCAGTAAAAAGCAGTACTCCTCAATGCGGGAGGAGGGCGCGGAGGCGATACGTCGCTTCGTAAGGGATGGCGGCAAGTACTTCGGAACATGCGCAGGGCTCTCCATCCTCCTGCAAGAAACGAACCGCGTCGCCCTTCTGCCTTACCGACGCATCGACGGCTACTACGCCCGGGGCGGCGGTGAAGTGAAGGTCGAATTCTCGCCGAAGTGGATGGACAGGCTTTCAATCACAAACGCGGAATGGTCCATCTACTTCCATGACGGCCCGATCATTACGACGACGAACGGCATCGCGGACGTCAAAGTCGAGAAGATGGCCATCTGCCTCAACGCGGTCGATGAGCACCGGAAGAAACCTGCGAAGCAGCGCGACGCCATGATAAAAACGCCCGCGTTCGTCTACGCCACTTGCGGCAAGGGCAAGATTATCGCCTGCAACTGCCACCCCGAGAACAAGAAGTCGACGCGGATACTCATCGCGGCAGTATTCGAGCAGCTCGTCGGAAGACGCATCTCAATCCCTGAATTCAAGAACTTCCCCAAGGAATACAAGTACCATGCCGACGGAACGAAAGCGACGCTGAAGAACGCCGTTGAGATGGTGAAATGACCGCTAACGCGCCGGGCGCTAGGCGCCGTAGCCGTTCGGGTGCTTGACGTGCCACTTCCAGGCCGATTCGACGATGGAGTCGATCTCGGTGAAGGCGGCCTTCCAGCCGAGAACCTTCTCCGCGAGGCCGACCTTGGCGACGAGCTTGTCGGGGTCGCCGGGGCGGCGGGGGGTGACTTCGGCCGGAACCGGGTGGCCGGTGACGCGGCGGGCCGACTCGACAATCTCCTTGACAGAGTAGCCGTGGCCTGTTCCGAGATTGACGGCGCCCGTCGCGGACGACTCGATGGCGCGCAGATGCGCGTCCGCGAGGTCGGAGACGTGGACGTAGTCGCGGATGCAGGTGCCGTCGGGCGTGGCGTAGTCGTCGCCGAAGATCTTGGCGCAGGGCGCCTGTCCGAGGGCGACGCGGAGGACGAGCGGTATGACATGCGTCTCGCAGGGGACGCGGTGGTCCTCGCCGAGTTCCTCCGTCGCGCCGCAGGCGTTGAAGTAGCGCAGGGCCATGTAGCTCAGGCCGTGGATCTTCGCGTGCCAGCGGAGCATCGTCTCGAACATGAGCTTCGACTCGCCGTAGGGGTTCGTCGGGCGCTGGGGCGTATCCTCGGAGATGAGGTCAGTGCCCGGCTCGCCGTAGGTGGCGCAGCTGGAGGAGAAGACGATGCGGCCGACGCCGTTCTCGCGCATCGCCTCAAGAAGGTTGCAGCCGCCGACGACGTTGTTGTTGAAGTAGAGTTCGGGCTGTCTCATCGACTCGCCGACGAGCGCGTAGGCGGCGAAATGCATGACGGCGTCGGGGCGGAAGGCCTTGACGGCGGAGCGGATCGCCTCGGCGTCGCGCAGGTCGCCGACGACGAGCGGAACGCCCGGGGCCATCGACTCGCGATGGCCGCGCTCGACATTGTCGAAGACGCTGATTTCATGTCCGGCCTCAAGCAGCTTGCGGATGGTGACGCTGCCGATGTAGCCGGTGCCGCCTGTTACGAGGATTTTCACTTGTCCTGTCCTTCCTTGAGTTTCTTGACTTCGGCCTCGAGCTCGAAGACCTTGCGGCGGAGCTTGGAGACTTGGGCCGGCATGAGGGCCTGCGCCGCCAGGTCGCGGAGCGAGCTGGCCGGAGTGCCGATGACGTACGATCCGGCTGGAACGGTTCTGCTGACGCCGCACTGCGGGCCGACCTGCGCGCCATCCTCGACCTTGAGGTGGCCGGAGATGCCGGCCTGCGCCCAGATGCGGACGCCGGAGCCGATTTCGGCGCTGCCGACGATGCCCGCCTGGGCGATGACGCCGCTGAAGTCGCCAATCTTGACGTTGTGGCCGATTTGAACGAGGTTGTCAATCTTGACGCAGTTGCCGATATGTGTTTCGCCGAAGCGGGCGCGGTCAATCGTGGTGTTGGCGCCGACCTCGACGTCGTCGCCAATGACGACGGTACCGACTTGCGGAATCTTCTCGATGCGCGGGATGCCACCGGGAAGCATGTCAATCGAATAGCCGAAGCCGTCGCTGCCGAGGACGGCACCGCAGTGGGCGATAAAGCGCGCGCCAATGCGCACCCGCTCGCGGACGGTGACATGCTGGTAGAGGTGGCTGCCGGGGCCGATTTCGGCATTCTGTCCGATGTAACACTGCGACTCGATGATGCAGTCGTCCCCAATTTTCGCGCCATCCTCGATCACGCAGAGCGGGCCGATGTGGACGTTCTTGCCGATGATCGCCTCCGGCGAGACAACGGCGGAGTAGTGGATGCCGGGCCAGCGCTCGGGGGGCGGCGGCGCGACAAGAGGCGCCGCGACTGCGAAGGCGCGGTCGGAATTCTTGACGCGGATGAGCGCCGCCGCGCCGCACGCGCCAGACCAGTCATCCTGGACAATGACGGCCGACGCCTTCGTCTCGGCCATCTGGTCGGCGTACTTCTTGTTTGAAAGGAACGAAAGGTCGCCCTCCTGCGCTTCCGCAAGGCCGGCCAGATGGGAAATCTGGACGTTGGAATCGCCCTCTACTGTTCCGCCGATCTTGGCGGCGATTTCAGCTACGGTCAAAGTCATGCCTATTCCCCCTTTTCGGCCGCAGGTGCGGCAGTCTCTGTCTTCTCCGCCTGAGGAGCGGGACTTTCTTCTTTCGCCTTGGGGCTTTCGGCATCCGAAGAGGCTTCTTCATCATCCTCTTCGGGCTCCTCGATGCCGAGCAGCTTCATGACTTCCGCCGTTATGTCCATTTCGGGCTTGGAGTAGATTACGCCAGTGCCTGCGCTGAGGCGCGAGGGGAGCTGGAGGACGAGGTCGAAGCCGTTCCCCCTCGCGTAGGCGGCGATGGCGCGCTCGATGATGTCGGAGGTGCGCTTGAGCATCTTCATCTCCTGCTTGTTCAGCTCGCGCTGAAGTTCGCGAATCTTCTCCTCCGCGCCGCGGGCGGCCTCGAGAGCGGCCTGCCGCTTGTCAATCGCGACCGCCTCGGCCTTTTTCCTCGCGGACTCGCTCAGCGCCGGATTCGTGGCCTCGCGCGCCGCTTCCTCAAAGGCCTTTCGCGTGGAAGCGGCAAGGGCCTGGAGCTGCTCCTTCTGCTTGTTGAAGTCCTTGATCGTCCCCTCAAGGGTCTTCTTGTCCTCCGCCGTGTTCGGGTGGAGGCGGATAAGCTTTTCGAGATCGACGACGGCAATCTTCTGCTGCGCGTACGCAGTGGCGGTGAACGAAAGGGCCAGTACGGCCGCGAGGAAATGTATGCTCATGTTGCGCATGGTTGTGACTCCTGTTTTTGGTACAAAAACACCTTTACTATTTTCGCATATCGCGTATGCGAAAGACAAGCGATTTTATTAAGAAAAGAGGCGTGTCGAGGCCTAGCTCGACGGCGTCCGCCGCGAGAATATCTCGTGGATTCGCGCCATGTCGAACTTGGGCGTGCGGTCGTAGCAGAAGACGCCGTTCTGCTCCTGCTCGACGTCCGTGAGCTGCGTGTAGCACCAGCCTGAGAGGTTGGGCACCTTGAGCATCACGTCGACTTCGTCGGAAAGGATCTTGTAGAACGTCTCGAGATCGGGGATGTCGGTGCCGTAGCCCCATGTGTTGTCCGCGAAGGGACGGCGGTCAGGCGGAATCCACTTGAGGCCGCCGAACTCGTCGTTGATGTAGGGCTGCCCCTGATACGGGCACTGGCGCTTGTGTGGCTCCGGGTGGCCCGTCCAGGCCTTGCCGGGCCCCTGGTCGAGTTCGACGAGCTTTTCGGCCCGGGCGTAGTCATGCACGGTCCAGAGGTCGGTCAGGGCGTGGACATAGCCAGAGGCGTCATTCACGGGGCGCGTAGGGTCGAGCGCCTTGCAGAGGTTGTAGGCGTCGATCTGGACGCGGTGGTGCTGGTAGGCGTCGGTGACGTTGCCCGTCTCGTTGAAGGGCGACCATGCGATGATGGACGGGTGGTTGCGGTCGCGGACGACGATTTCAGCCCATTCCGAGAGGAAGTTGCGCGCGTCGAGCACACGGTTGACGTCGACGCCCCAGCTGGATGATTCGCCCCATGTGAGGTAGCCGAGTCTGTCGGCCCAGTAGTGGAAGCGCTCCTCGAAGACCTTCTGGTGGAGGCGCGCGCCGTTGAAGCCGGCGGACATGGAAAGCTCAATGTCGCGGCGCAGCGCCTCGTCGGAAGGTGCTGTCCAGATGCCGTCGGGGTAGAAGCCCTGGTCGAGCACGAGACTGAAGTAAATCGGCTTGCCGTTGAGATAGACGCGGTCGCCTTCGATGTGGACCTTGCGCAGTCCGGCGTAGGAACGCACGGCGTCCACGACGGCACCTGAGGCATCGACAACCTCAAGGCTGAGTCCGTAGAGGAAGGGCGACTCCGGCGACCAAGGCTTGGCCTCGCCGGGAATCTGCAGAACGGCCGGTACGCCGTCGAGCGCGGCGCATTCGGCCGTGGCGACGGCCTTCTCGCCGTCGAGAAGGGTCGCGCGGAGGCGGCAGCCGGCGGCCACCGCGTAGTACGAGGGCGTGACAACGAAGCGTGATCCGTCGAGATCGGGGACGATCTGGCAGGACTTGAGGCCGGTCTTCCCGACGGCCTCCAGCCAGACGGTCTGCCAGATGCCCGTGGTGCGGGTGTAGCTGCAGCCGCGGGACTTGTATTCGGGGCACTGCTTGCCGCCTGGCTGGCCCGCGCCGCGCGTCGAGTCATGGACGCGCACGACGAGGTCGTGTTCCGCGCCAGGCGTCACGTAGGGCGTGATGTCGAACTCGAAGGAAACCGTCCCGCCGAAATGCGGATTGGCGACGCTGACGCCGTCCACGTAGACCTCGCACTCGTAGTCGACCGCGCCGAAGTGGAGGATCGTGCGACGCCCGGCCCACGCCGCCGGCACGGAAATCTTCCGATGGTACCACATGTCCTCGATGAAGTCCGTGTAGCCGACGCCCGACAGTTTGCTTTCGGGGCAGAACGGCACGAGAATCGTGCGGTCGAAGCCCTTTGACTTGAAAAGCTCGCGGCCCGGGTCGCGGCCCGAGTGGCCGAAGTCGAAGGCGAAGGTCCACTCGCCGTTAAGGTTGATCCAGTCGTTGCGCTCGAACTGAGGGCGCGGATGTTCGGGACGGGGGATGGTGTTCATAAGTTGGTCGGTTGGTCAGTTGGGGAGTTGAGGAGTTGGTCAGTTGGTTGGTTGGACGGGTGGGCAGTGAAATCAATGGACGGCGATGGTTAAGGGCGAACCAGACGACGGCGTGGGCACGTCGTCGCGGAAAAGCGTGTTCGTCACGACAATTTCATCGGGGTATGTGCGCCGCTCGAATCCGCATGGCTTCCCTGACGCGTCGGTGGTGACGAACACATAGGCCGGGGTAAGCGTCGCCTGCCACAGCCCTTGGGCGTTGGGCGCGACATTGACCTCGAGATGGCCGTAGTGCTTGCCGCCTGACACGAGACGTTCATTCGCGTCATAGACTTCGGGCGTGTCAACGTGTGCGCGGAAGACCTCCCACGGGTTGGGGTTTGTCGTGATTCTGCAGCCGCGGAGGCCGTCTCCTCCCATGCCGACGTCATACACGTTGAGCGTGATGGGGCGGCGAGTGCCGTCCGGCAAGGTTTCCTCGCCATGGACCTGGGAGTGCTCGTACATCTCGTCGTGTCCGCAGATCCAGGCGTCGCAGCCGTAGCGGAAGAGGAGGTTCGTCAGGCATCGCGTGGCGACGCCCGAAAGGGTCTCGCCCTCCACGCCGCGGCCGACCTCCCCCATGGCGCGGCCGTGGTAGCCCGCGGAGAAGGGGCACTGATGGCTCACGACGAAGGTGAAGAGCGCGTTCGTCTGGGCGTCGCGCAACTGTTCCTCAAGCCAGGCGTACTGGACGCTCCCCTCGCGAAAATCGGGCGCGTGGCTCGTCGCCTGCCGAAGTTGCGCGTTGGTGTCCTCGGGATGGGGATTGCCGTATTCCTGCTGCCACGTGTTGGCGGGATTGCGGTCCGGGCCGTTGTTGAGATCGAGGAAAATCAGGGCAACGGGCCCGTAGTCGAAGCGGTGGAAACGCTCCTGCTGGTCTTCGAGCACATTCGCCCCGTTCGGCTCATACTCGAAGTAGGAAAGGTATTTCCGCGCGCCGCGCTCGCCATCGAGGTCCTGGTAGCTTGCGTACTCATGGTTGCCTATCGCCGCCACTATTGGTGTTGAACCGGCGGGGTCGTTGAGCTTGCCGGCGTTATGGCGCCAGAACTCGTCCCAGTCGGTCTGGCGGGAACCGGCCTGCGCCAAGTCGCCGGCGATGACCACGAAGTCCGGCTTGCGCGCGACCATTGCGCAGATGTTGCTCGCATAGCCGACCGTCTGGTCCACGAGGTATTTGCGCGAGGTGGCGGACGGGTTCTCGTCGTGGTCGAGGCGGAAGTCGTCCCACGTCACGGCCGAGCCGTTGGAGCCCGGCTCCGTTTCGCAGTCGGAATAGCAGACGAAACGGACGGCGCGCCGGCGGGAGGGCACCGTGCGAAAGACGTTGGCATAGCTTTCACCACCCGCCAATGTCACCGAGTAGGCATAGCGGGAATCGGGCTGGAGGCCCTCGATTCGACAGCGGTGCTGCCATGGCACCGTATAGGGAAGGTACTGGAAAGAGTGGCTTGTGTCGCCCTCGTAGCTCAGCTCGGTGGCCTCTCGTCCCTGTGTCGTAATCTGGCGGGCCTCGGCAGGACGTCCCTCAGGCCACCATGAAACGGTCGCGGAACCGGTCTCCTGCGCAAGCCAAAGAAGGCTCATCGCGTTCGTAGTCGCGTGCTGGACGTAGGGCGTGACACGGAAGACGTTGCCACCTTGGAGGACTTGTGCCGCTATGGTTACGGTTGCAAGGATCCCGAGGATTGTTGAATGAGGTATAGAGTTCGAATTCACATAGCGATTATACTTCATTTCGGCCTTTCTGGCAGAAAAAAGCTCACGGAAGACCGATGATCGTCGTTTTTCCGTGAAAGACGACGCCGAAGCGGTTTTCGCCCTGCGGAAAGACTTCGGGAAGCGATTCGCCTTTCGCGACTGGGCAGAGGAGCGTGGCGAAGCGGAAGACGTGGCGGCCGGAGGCCTTCATGACCACCGTCGCGGCGGGATGGACATCCTTGTCGTTGCGGCCGACATACCAGCCGAGGAGTCGCGGTTCGCGCTGGCCGACGACGCAGGTTGTTTCCACTCCTTCGGGCAGAAACGGCTGTATGAGGATGTCATGGCGCCGGTCTCCGCCGAAGTCGGAGAGCACCGCACCGGGTCGGCCTGGCACTTGATGCACGGCGACAGTGTCGAGATGGAAGAGGAGTTCGTAGTCGTGGGAATGACCGTCGCGCGATTCAAGGTCGTCCGTCACGCAGAAGAAGTCGGGCTTCAGGAACTGCATCTCACGAGTATGGCGGGCGGGCTTCGCGCCATCGGGGCCGAATGGGCCGTCGTATGTTGCGCGCGCACGGTCGAGTTCAGGCGTCGAAATCCAGCCGGCGTCGATGGGGGCGTCCACGGAAAGCGGCTGAGTTCGCGTCTGCCCGAGGCCGTCGACGAGGACGACGTTGTGGCCGGCGGCGGAGACGGCGAGTATGCGTTGGTCAGAGACGTCGTATGGACCGCCGCCGTCATCGAAGAGCAGTTCCTCCCCGCCCTTGTAGACGATGATGTTGAGCTTGTCCTGGTGCTTGTGGTTCTTGCCGAGCGGGCCGACGTCGAAGCAGCAGTAGGTTGCGTCGGCATCCCATCCCGAACGCATCGCGGCGAATCCGGCGTAGGGGAGAAAACGCGAGGCCAAGGCCCCGTCAGGTGGTGCGCCTTCCTTACGGTCGGTCACGGCCCAGAGGATTTCGGAATCATCGGGGAAGAGTTCGGCCACGCCTCGGAGAAGTCCTGAGGCGCGGATGGTGTAGCAGTCGTTCGTCCGCGGCTGCGTTAGATTCGGGGCCGTGAGGGCGACGACGGCCAGCGAGGCTTTTCGCAGCAGAGGGGCGAAGTCGGCGGGGAGTTCGTGGAGGCGGTTTTGACGGCTGGCAAGCTTGTAGAGAGTCGCGGCGCTTCCGAAGACGACGCCGTGGTAGTCGGGGGAAAGCTCGTTTTGCATCCCGTCGGGGAGAATCTGAAGACGAAGGGCCTCGCCCATGAGGCGCGCGGCGTCGCGGCGCATCGCCTCCGCCTCGCGGAACTCGGGAAAAAGCGAGGCGAAGGCGTGGAGTCCGCCCAGCTCGATCATCTGCCAGTTGCTGAGCCTTCGACCATTGGAACCCATGCCCTCGGCGTCGTAGGATTGCGGCAAATGGGCGGCGAGGTGTCGCGCCTGCCGAAGCATCGACGCCAGCATGAGGCAGATCGCCTCGTCGGTGAATTCAGGGGCGGACCGAAAGGCGGCGAAAGCAAGGGGCCAGGAACCGTGGAGGCGGATGCCCGCCTCGATTGTCCGCCACGCGCTTCCGACGCATTGGCAGTCCGGCGGCGGATCGGTCTGGTCGATCCAGTCGAGAAGCTGCCGGCAGAAGGCCGTTGCGCAGGCGGTGTCGCCCGTCGAGCGGTAGACGATCGCCATGGCGCGCCAGAAGGCGTGGCGGTTGAGCTGCCAGGTCCACTCCGGATTGAAGGGGCCGCGCACGGACGTCGCGTTGAAGGCGTAGTCAATCCGCCCGTCAGGAAAGCTCCACGGGACGTTGACGACGGTGACTTCGCCACGCACTGCGCGCGCGGCCGTTTCGACGACATCGGACGAGAGTTGACCCTTGCCGGACATGAAAGAGTCTGGAAGGGCCAGTCGGTCGTCGCCGAGGCGGCGATAATAGGAGGCAACGGCATGGACTGGGTTCAGACCCAGATCCTCAATGTCGATGGCTGAGAAGAGGTCGGCCAGCAGGGCTGACCTCTTCTCAGCCATGCTTGGGGACAAGATCGTCGTCTTGGCGTCCATCAGGGTTGTCCGGGGTCAAGGGCGACGAAGTCACCCCAGAGGAGAAAGAGCGGGTAGTCGCGCAGAGGGAGGTTGCGCAGACGCCAGCAGCCGTCGCCAAGACGTGTGCAGGAATCCTCGGGGAACCGGTAGACCGAGCCGTCGAGCGGGTCGGCCAGCAACGGGGGCTGGTCGGGGGCGGCCGCGACCACCAGCGTGGCGACCTCGTCGCGCGTCTCGGTCAGAAGTTCGCAGGGCCTCCAGTAGACGAAGGCCTGCGCACCGCCGGGGCGGACGAACTCCCCGAAGGTCAGCTCGCGGGCCGACGCGGTGCGCCGCCCCAGGAGTTGGGAGTCCTCCGGTTCAAAGCGGACAGCCGCATCTCGCCGCTCCGGCGCGCCGTTGAAGAGGGCCGACAGATTGCGCAACGCCGTGTAGGACATCTTCGGACGCTTCACGCGCGTCGCGCGGCCGTTGTCGTCGAACTCCGCGGAGAGGA
>JAEEGG010013335.1_pt1 | contig 17597 bp, 13 predicted proteins | sample 9134161 | NCBI WGS metagenome assembly JAEEGG01 (sample SAMN16246543, study PRJNA631951) | gut metagenome | biome: gut microbiome; feature: rumen; material: CR-attached | host: Bos | place: Iran: Karaj | collected 2018-10 | reverse complement strand
ATGCCGGTGATAAGTTCCTTATCAGATAATGGATAATTGATAATGGATGATGGATAATTATTTGCTGCGCCTTCCTGCAATTCTCCATTATCTGCTGCATCTTCAGCCGCGGAAGCCAATTTTCCATCATCCATTTTCCATTTTCCATTGTCGATTTCCAATTGACTAACCACTTTCACCAGACTCCCCTCACGCTTGCTCTTTGAGAAGGAAAGATGGTTTTTCCTCGCCGTCTGCCTGATTTGCTTTTTCTGTTCTGGAAAGAGTTTTGCCACGTCGGACAACCGCTTCACATGATGCTTTTCCCCGTCTGGGGTGATCAGAGTATAATGCTCCATGGTCCTGAGTATCCTCAGCAGTTTCCCTGTACCAAAATACATGTCACCATTGTCAATCTTCCACTTACTATGATAAAACCGGATGCCATTGGTACTCCCATCGCAAAGCAGGACAGCATATCGTGTACTATCCTCCGGATCATGCACATACCTGTGACCATCCATCTCAAACCAGTCAATGTATTTTTGTTCTGGCAGACATGAAAAATTGCTTCTGGGGGAAAGAACAGCTACTCTCTGCGCCAATTGGTCAAAGCGCAGTTTCACATCATCATAGACCACGCCATAATAACTGACACGGCCTGGATAAAAATCCGGCTTGTCATGATAATACGGAATGTCATGCCACAACCTGAGTTGGTATTGTGGTTCAAGTGGCCCGACATACAGGCGGGCATAGTCGGAAGCAAAGGAAATGTGCTCCTGAGCTCCAACATGCAGTGTGACTGATATCATACAGACCAATAATAGATACCTGATCGTCCGTTCCGGATGTGCCATGTCTCTTTAGTTTGATTGGTTTTACGTGGAAACGTTTGCAAAGGTAAGACTTTTTAAGGAAACCGCCAAATTCTTCCCCCAAAAAATCAGCAGGTTGCGAAATACCGCATCTGCCGGGAACAATAAAGAGTTACAAAGTCAAAGGACTATCAAATAACAAAATAAAACCAATATCGAAAGAAACGGAATCAGGCAGTCGTGACTGCCTGATTCTTTTTTGAAAAGCTGCCGGACAGCAACCTCCTACGGCATCGTTGCCGTCAGGAAGGTAGCATTGCCGAAGATGTAGAGGATGTTCTCACTAGCCGGCACGAGGATGGTTTCGCCCTGACGGATGTCGATGCCATTAATATTGGCATTGCCCCACAAACAGACTACGATGACGAACGAATCACAATGGAAGTCAATCTGCTGAGCCACCTGTACGACCACGCGATGTACCACAAAGTGGGGGCAGTTGATGAGCTGCGAGACGGGCTTGGTGCTGTCGTAGGATGTACGATAGGCAGGCCACACCTGATAGTCGATGGCATCTTTGGCCTGCTCGATATGCAGTTCGCGCGGATTACCGCGCTCGTCCTTGCGCCCGAAGTCATAGACGCGATAAGTGATGTCGCTGGTCTGCTGTATCTCTGCGAGGAAATTGCCTGCTCCGATGGCATGCAGCCGCCCGGCAGGCAGGAAATAGAGATCGCCCTCATGCGCCTCGTGGGTGGCAATGACGTCCTGCATCGGCGAACGGCCGTTCTGAGGTTCGGCAGTGGCCAGACGCTCATAGTCCTCAGGCGTGATGCTCTTCGAAAGCCCTGCATAGATCCTCGACCCTACATCGCTCTTGATGATGTACCACATCTCTGTCTTGCCGGCACAGCCGTGACGCTCCATCGCCAGCTTGTCGTCGGGATGCACCTGTACGGACAGGTCCTGACGGGAGTCAATAAACTTGACCAACAGGGGGAACTTGTTGCCGAACTTCTTATAGATCTTCTGTCCGACGAGCAATCCCTTGTACTTGTCAATCAGTTCCACCAGTGTCAGTCCCTCATCGACATCATCGATCAGCCCCCGGTTCACGGCCACGCTCTCATGTCCGGGAACCCCGCTAATCTCCCAGCTCTCACCCACATTGGGCTGAGCATTGAAAATGCCCTTGAATGGCGCAATCTGATAGCCACCCCAGATGGTGGTCTTCAGATACGGTTGAAATTTGTATGGCTTCATAGGTTCCCTGTCGTTGAAAGGTGATTATTGTTTCTGTTCTTTGCTATTAACCTCTTAATGGTCTCCACGCTGGCGGCGGTAGTGAGACCGTCCTCAGGTGTGTTCATGCAGTAGTCGATGAGTCTGTCGATGGTCGACGTCGCCACATGCATGCGGGTATCGGCCGAAGCATAGTAGATGAACACCTTGCCAGAAGACTGGTGCTCACCATCTTCTACATCTGCAATCCAGCCGTTGGCGAAGGCCACATTCATCACGTCGCCCAGATACTCGTTGCCCTCAGGCACGAGGAAGTAGCCGCCCGGCTGTGCGATCACACGGGTGGGATCGTCCAGCGCCGTCATATACATATAGAGCACATAACGCAGGCCGTCGGCTGTGGCGCGTACGCCATGAGCCAGATGCAGCCAGCCCTTCGCGGTCTTAATGGGGTGCGGACCCTCACCGTTCTTCACCTCCGTGATGGTGTGATAGTGACGGGCGTTGATGATCTTCTCCTCCTTCACCTCTGCGTGGGTGATGTCGTCGACGAGTGCCCAGCCGATACCACCGCCAGAGCCAGTGTCGATGAAGCCGTCCTGAGGACGGGTGTAGAAGGCGTACTTGCCGTCGACAAACTCAGGGTGCAGCACGACGTTACGCTGCTGCGACTTCGTCTTCAAGTCCGGCAGGCGTTCCCAGGTCTTCAAATCCTTCGTGCGGGCGATGCCAGCGGTAGCCGTAGCGGCGGAGAGGTTGCCAGGCTGTGAGTCGTCATGACGCTCGGCACAGAAGACGCCGTAGATCCAGCCGTCCTCGTGCTGCGTGATGCGCATATCATAGATATTCGTGGCGGGGATCACGTCGTCGGGCATCGTAATGGGCTCCTCCCAGAAACGGAAGTTGTCGATGCCGTTGGGCGACTCAGCCACAGCGAAATAGCTCTTACGGTCTGCGCCCTCCACACGGACGATGAGCACGTATTTTCCCTGCCACTTCAGGGCGCCAGAGTTCAACGTGGCGTTGCACATGATGCGCTGCATCAGGTAGGGGTTGTCCTGCTCGTTGAAGTCATACTTCCACTCCAAGGGCACATGCTCAGCAGTGATAATAGGGTTCTTATACTTCTCATAAATGCCGTTCCCCCACTCCTGTGGTTCGTTCTTCCGGCTCAGCAGCGTCTCATGATGAGCACGCAGGGCTGCTAATTTCTGTTCAAAATCACTCATAACTGTTGTTTATTTAAATTCGCTGCAAAGGTATATGCATTTGCACGAATAGCCTTCAACTTTTTTAGCAAAGTCTGCTACTATTTTGATAAAACATAGAACCAAAATCATCATATTACAGAAAAGTGTCAGTTTTTGATAAAAAAGAGTTGTGCCATTTCGTTAAACTGTTTTAATTTTGCAGCCGAATAGGCAGACTATAACTGATGTATGAATTAATAAAGACTAAAACGTATGAATAAAAATAATTCATCTTAAAACGAGGAGTCTCGCGAACCTTATTTATATATAAGGCAAGCGGCTCGGGAGACATGTTGATCCTAAAGCCAACAAAACAGATACAAATTAATTTAAACTAAGTATAACACTCAAGTATGAATCGAAAATTTAGAAAAACAGCGCTGCTGATGGGGGCCTTGACTCTTTTGGGACTCGGTTACTCGTCAAATGCCAATGCCGCAGGATCTCCACAGGAGGTTCAGCAGGCAACGAAGAAGATTACAGGTACTGTAGTCGACGCTCAGGGCCCGGTCATCGGAGCCAGTGTAACAGAAAAAGGTACCTCGAACGGTGTTGTAACCGATTTCGACGGTAACTTCTCTCTCAACGTGAATCCCGGTGCTACGATTGTTATTTCGTACATCGGCTTTGAGACTCAGGAAATCAAGGTTGGTGACCAGAGTACTTACAACATCACTCTTAAGGAAGACAACGCTCTGCTCGACGAAGTGGTTGTCGTAGGTTACGGTGTCCAGAAGAAGAAGCTGGTCACTGGTGCTACTGTTGAAGTAAAGGGTGAAGACATCACAAAGCTGAACACCACACAGGTTCTCGGCGCTCTTCAGAGCCAGAGCCCTGGTGTAACCATCCAGGCCGTATCTGGCCAGCCGGGTGACGGCTTTAAGGTGTCTATCCGTGGTGCCGGTACCAATGGTGACACGAAGCCTCTGTACGTTATCGACGGTGTGGCCGGTGGTGACATCAACAACCTGAACCCTGCCGACATCGAGCGTGTCGACGTGCTGAAGGACGCTGCATCCTGCGCCATCTACGGTTCTGCTGCTGCCAATGGTGTGATCCTCGTGACCACCAAGCAGGGTAAGGCTGGTAAGATCCAGGTGAGCTACGACGGTAACGTGGGTTGGAGCAACATCTACCGTCTGCCCCAGATGCTGACTGCCAAGGAGTACATGAACGTGATGGACCTCGTCCGCGTCAACTCCGGCGACGAAGCCCGTACATGGGAAAAGTATATTGACGCTGACCTCCTTGCTGCCTATCGCAACGGCTCCAACGAAGGAACAAACTGGATTGAGTCTATCCGCAACAAGAACGCTATGACAACCAGCCACGCCCTGAACATCGCCGGCGGTTCTGAGTTCTCAAAGTTCTCAATGGGTCTCGGCTACCAGTATGAGGATGGTGCTCTGGGTGGCGTCGTTAAGACCGACTTCCGCCGTTTCACCATGCGTCTGAACTCTGAGCACGTGCTCTATCGCAACTCCAAGGGTATGGACGTCATCAAGGTAGGTGAGAATCTCTACTACCAGCATCGTCAGAGTCAGGGTATCCAGCTGGGTAACCAGTATTCAAACGACTTGTCGAACATGCTGCGTGCCAACCCGCTGATTCCCATGTATAATAAGGATGGCGACTACTTCATGTATGACGATCTGAAGAACTCCGGTACTGACGGATGGTTCGGTTACAACCAGTTCTCCAGCAACCCCGTGGCTGTATTGGTAAACTCTCAGGGTGGTAACAACAAGAACAAGAGCTTCGGCTTGAATGCTGTTGGCTATATTGAGATTCAGCCGATTAAGGGTCTGATCTATCGCGGACAGGTCAGCTACAACCAGAGCAGCTGGGGCTATCGCGACTATCTGCCTGTGTTCCATGTTCACGATCAGGCAGGCGGTTTCCGCAACACCGACTCTGGTTCTAACCAGGCAGGTCTCGGATGGGGCTGGAACACTACCAACACCCTGAACTATAAGTTCGACATCAACCAGAAGCACAACTTCGACGTACTCTTCGGTACTGAGTTCAGCATGTCAAAGCCTGACTACGGTTTCTCTGTATCTGCCAGCTCATCTCACTCTGTCTTCGGCGACCTGAAGCATTCTTATATGAGCCTTTACAAGAGTTCCACTGGTTCGGTTTCAGGTTGGCCTTATGGCGACTCTCGCAGCATGTCATACTTCGGACGTCTGAACTATGACTTCAACGAGACCTACATGCTGTCTGCCATCATCCGTGCCGACGGTAGCTCAGTCTTCGCTCCCGGACATCGTTGGGGTTACTTCCCCTCTGTTTCTGCAGGTTGGGTAGTCTCTAACGAGAAGTTCATGCAGAAGACCTCTTCCTGGCTCGACTTCCTGAAGATCCGTGCAGGTTGGGGACAGAACGGTAACAAGAACGTTGCTGACAGCTTCGGTTATCTCGCTACCTTCCAGTATGGTGCCTACGGTAACTATTCCTTCAACAGCGACAAGGACGACTATACTGCCGGTGTTTATCCTGAGCGCCTCGCCAACGAGGAGCTGACTTGGGAGACCTCTGAGCAGCTTGACTTCGGTTTCGATGCACGCTTCATCGGCGGTAAGCTCGGCGTGATTTTCGACTGGTATAAGAAGACCACGAAGGACCTGCTCGTCTCCGTGCCCATTCCTCCGACGACAGGTTTCTCTGAGCAGTTGAAGAATGCTGGTACCGTACAGAACACTGGTATTGAGTTCGCCATCAACTGGCGCGACCAGATCGGTAAAGACTTCACCTACGGCGTCAGCTGGAACATTGCTTATAATAAGAATAAGGTGACAGAGGTGAACAGTAGCCGTAAGTACAATGAGGGCGGTAATGACAACCTCTCTCAGGGTACTGGTATCATCGCCCGCTTCGAGGAAGGTCAGCCTATCGGTTACTTCTATGGCTACAAGACCCTCGGCGTCATCCAGGATCAGAATGACCTCCAGAACTATATCAACAGCAACTGCGGCGGCAATGCAGCCAACTCTCTGCAGGGTGAAAGCCTGCAGGCTGGCGACCTGATGTTTGCCGATACCAACGGCGACGGTGTCATCAACTCTGACGATAAGACCTACCTCGGCGATCCTCATCCCGATGTGACCATGGGTATCAACCTGAACGCTGCTTATAAGGGCTTCGACATCAACATCACCGGTTATGGCGCATTCGGACAGCAGGTGGCTCGCAGCTACCGTAAGTTCGCCGACGGTGAAATGGAGAACTACACCACCGAGGTGTATGACTACTGGACAGGTCCTGGCACCAGCAACAAATATCCTCGTCTGGCCAAGATGAGTGAGGGTGTGAACTGGATGGCCATCTCTGACATCTACATTGAGAACGCCGGCTACTTCCGCCTGCAGAACCTCACCGTAGGTTATGACTTCAAGAACCTCTGGAAGAGCGCTCCGTTCCAGCAGCTCCGCCTCTACTTTGCTGCCCAGAACCTCTTCACCATCACCAAGTACAAGGGTATGGATCCTGAAAACGGTAAGTCCATCTCTTCTGAGTCATGGGTAACGGGTGTCGACGTAGGTAACTATCCGCAGCCGCGCACTTATTTGGTAGGTGTAAATGTTAAATTCTAAAATCAGACTACAAGATATGAAAAAGATATTTTTATTAACTGCAGCCATTGCCACACTTGGTCTTGCTTCGTGTAGCATTGACGATGTAGAGAACATCAGCGGCCTGTCTACCGAAGGCTTCCCCGCCAGCGAGGAAGACGCTATTGCCACGCTTGCCGGTGTTTATGAGAACCTGAACGCAACGCACGCCAACCCGCAGTGCTCCTATCTTTATATGGCTTGTCTGGCCAGTGACGACCAGTACGGCGGTGGCGGTACGAACGATAAGCTGATGCAGGCACTCGACCTCATCTGTAACTATGGTAACGACATGACCAACGTGTTCTGGGGACAGCGCTATGAAGGTATCAACCGCGCCAACACCCTGATCCAGGCTCTGCCGAATGCCAAAATCTCTGATGACTTGAAAAACCAGTTCATCGGTGAGACCCTGTTCCTCCGTGCTTACTACTATTACGAGCTGGCTTCTATGTACGGCAACGTACCCCTGCTGACTGTTCCGAGTGGTGACCTGGTGACTCAGGGTGATGTGAAAGTGCTCTGGGGCCAGATCCTTCAGGACCTGCGCGATGCTGTCAAGATGATGCCTGCTACCCGCAAGACAGACGGACATGTGGACAAGTTCACTGCTGAGGCTATGTTAGGCCGTGCTTGGCTGTTCTATACAGGTTTCTATGGCAACGGTACATCTATCTCCGACCTGGCCAGCACCACCTATAGCCCGCTGACCAGTGTTGAACTGCCTGACGGCTCTACGCTGACCAAGCAGGAAGTCATCAATGCTATCGACGACTGCGTGAACAACTCTGGTTATTCTCTCGTTCCCGACTTCCGCAACCTCTGGGCTTACACCAACCGTCTGACGGTGGAGGACAACCCCTATACCAAGGGTCAGGGCCTGAAGTGGGTGGAGGACGATGTGAACAACGGTCCCAACACCAACCCCGAGTCTATGTTCGCCATCAAGTTCAATAAGTGGGCTTCTTGGTCAACCACCATCGGTTATGGTAACGGTATCGCTCTGCACTTCGGTGTCCGCGACGCTACTTACGAGAACCACTTCCCCTTCGGTCAGGGATGGGGTGCAGGCCCTGTGGCTCCGAACCTCGTGAACGACTGGAAGGCTGCCGAGCCCGACGATATGCGTCGTGACGCTACCATTCAGGACTGGACAGACAAATCTTCATACGAGGGTAACTACAAGTACGGCGGTGGTGACGACTTCGTACAGGAAACTGACTTCTACGAGAAGAAGTGGTCTCCCATCCTTGCCAAGAAGAGCGACGGTTCGTTCTGGTGTACTTTCGAGTGCGCTATGTATCCTGGCACATGGGATCAGTCTGGTGCCTCTGGTGAGGAGAACTTCCAGCTGAACAACATCCACGACCTCGTGCTCATCCGCTTTGCTGAAGTGCTGCTGATGCAGTCTGAGCTGAAGGAAGATACAGAAGGTATTAATAAGGTACGCGCAAGAGCCGGCCTGAACCCCATCACTGGTTACTCACTGCAGGCTCTGCAGAACGAGCGCCGCTGGGAGCTGGCTTGTGAGGGTATCCGCTGGAATGACATCCGTCGCTGGCACATCGCTTCTGTGGTGCTTGCCAAGCAGGAGAACCAGCCCGTTTACTACTGCGGTAAGCCCGCCACGAACGATCCTCACAACGGAGGATACACTTCACGCTATTCGGCTACAGCCGGCTTCCAGAAGATGCCTGAGAGCCAGGTTTCTCTCGGTAGTGTCGTTCAGAACGATGGTTGGGGCGATGCCTCTGGTGAATACACTGGCTGGTAATTTCTAAATAATTAATTTAAAATTGAAAGAATAAAGATATGAAAAAGATATTATTAGGAATCTGCGCACTCGGTTTGTTCGCCTCCTGCGACCCGTCGAAGGATTCTGTAGGTGTACCTGCACCTATCTCAGAGTCGGAGCTGGCATCCGGGTTTACATATACACAGACAGATGAGGCAGGCTCACCTTCAGCAACTGGTAACTTCTTCCAGTACACTGCTCCGCGTGTCGTTACCATTTATCGTCTGAACAGTTCTGGCGGTCAGATCATCCTGGCCAAGGGTTCTTCTGCTGGTTCATTCATTCTGAAGCCTACTCGTGGTTCTGATCCCAGTCAGACTTTCTATGTCGAGTCCCGTGAGTTCGACGGTTCTGTGGTAACTGCCTCTTACAATGTGACTGTTGATGTTCCTGGCGATCTGACAACCGAAATGAAGATTGCTTGTAGCGACAATGGTACCAAGACCTGGACTTGGGACGGCAGCGTACATGCCAGTGGCGCCGTTTGGGGTAACATTGGTTACACGCCTGGTGAGGACTGGACCTCTGGTTACTGGTGGGGATGTCCTGCTGAGGAACTGACTGGTCAGTTGCAGCATTCTAACACTGGTGTTGCCACAGGTGAGGAAGACAGCCGTGCCTATATGATCTTCTCAGAGGAAGGTACTATCACCACGTATGATGCTGGTGGTAACCAGATCCGTAAGGGTGCCTTTGAGATTCAGGACTACAACAACGGCGAAAAGATTGCCGTCAACGATGTGCCTTGGAAAGTTGGTAATCTTCACACCGATGCAGCAACCATCCTCTTCCCCTTCAAGATTAATGGCGGTGGTACAACTCCGACGGACTTTGACATCGTGAAGCTGACTGCCGACAAGCTGCAGCTGGTCTATGCCGACGCAGGTACTGGCAGTTGGAGTGAGGCTACCTACTGGTGCTTCAAGAGCAATACTGACTTAGGTGGTATGCTGGCTGGTTATGACGAGGCTGGTAAGGACTGGACATGGGATCCCTCAGTCACAGGCGCTGTCTGGGGTAACATGGGTTACTGCGGTGGAGCAGGTGCTGATGTAGGTACATTCGGAAACGGTCAGTGGTGGGGTGTTACTACTTCTGACGAGTTCAACGGTCAGCTGCAGCACACCGACACTGGTACGAACATCGGTGATGGTGATCTGGATGCCTACATGAACTTCGCTGAGGGGCAGGTTATTTGCTATGATGCTTCTGGCAAGCAGATCCGCAAAGGTGCATACGAGTTAGTTCCCGTTACAGACAACGAATGGAAGGTAGCTGACATGAAGACTGATGCAGGTTCTATCCTGTGGCCATTCGAAATCAACTCTGGTGGTAACAAGCCGACAATCTTCGAGGTTGTTTACATGACTGGCAGCCAGTTTACGCTTGTATATCCTGACGGTGGCGACTTCGGTAGCAACGGCGGCTGGGGTGAAGCTTCATTCTGGCACTTCAAGGCCAAGTAATCCTGCTTAAGCATTTTAACCTCTATATCACCGCCCTGCAGCCTTCCGCTGCGGGGCGGTTTTTGAATAAAAAACTTAAATTTCACAAGTTTGTGATTCACAAGTTTGTGAAATTGCATCAGCTTTATGTGACCGATCCTGTCTTTACACTATGGTTTAAGAGAAGATTCTTATAAAAAATGTCGGAGAAGATTGGCATTTGTACAATTTTGGTTCTACCTCTACTAAATGGATTATGATTCGCCTGAAAGCTACTGATTTTAAGCGGTTTAGCAAATATTTCCATAATTATTTCCATATACTTTACCTCTACTTTACCTCTACTTTACATCTACTTTGCTTCTACTTTACCTCTACATTATCCCTACTAACCATCTGCCTCATCTCTACACGCAGAAAGCCTTAGGCTTATAGCATGTTCCCACAGTGGGAATGTTATGTTCCCAGCCTGGGAACACCATATTCCCACCGTGGGAACAATTCTTCCACCTAATGGAAATCTTGACTATTGTATCATTAAGAACAACGCAACAACGTCATACCTTCTTCCTTTTTAAAGACAATTGGTAGAAGATAAGTAGATGTAAAGTAGAAGCAAAGTAGAGGTAAAGTAGAGACAAAATAGATGTAAAGTTTCGGCTAAAACACTTATTTTCTGCAACATACACACATTTTAGTAGAGGCAAACACAAATAAATCAGTAAAAAGAAAGTAAAGAAAAAAAATCCGTCAGGTTGTAACCATCTTCGATAACTTTTTGTTGACGTCGACAAAATGGTCGAAGTTGCCAGCGGTGCTGAACGCCAACCTGTTGAATACTCGTTAAATAATCATAGAAACATTTGGCTGTTTGAAATAAAGTTCGTACATTTGCAGCAGATAAATAAAGAATGTATCAATATGGCAACAATTACATTAAGCAATGCAGCCTATAATGACGCTAAACAATACGCAGAGACACAGAACCTCAGCGTAGATGAATTCATCGTATCTCTCATTAACAAGTTTGGTCTTTCAAAAGCAAAGAAGAAGAAATTTAACGTACAACCAATAGAGAAACTTGCGCCAGAAGTACAGGAGATATTAAACTTACCCATTAAAGGCACGATTGGCCCAGATGATATCAATGCAGAAGAGGCCCGTATGGATTATTACAAGGAGAAATACGGGTTATGAAAGTCTTTATTGATACCAATATTCTCATAGACTTCATAGCTCGCCGTGAGAATTTCTATCAGATAGCTGCTAATCTTATTAGTCTTGGTGTCAAGGGGGAGATTAAACTATGTGCAACACCCTTGTCGATTGCCACATGCATATTTATCACAAAAAAATTGTTAGGATATGAAGGTGCCATAAAGGCTATTCAGATTATTGAAAATTATATTGAGGTAACCGCCATGAACTCTTCCCAATGCCATAACGCCTTGTATTCAAAGATGCCAGACTTTGAGGACATGCTTCAATTTGAATCTGCCTATGCTGCTGGATGTGATGTGATCATTACAAGGAATAAGAAGCATTTCCCAAAAGATGCCATTCAAGTGTTAGAACCAGAAGAGTTCTTTGATTGCTATTGGGCTGGTTAAATATTTGGTGGTTTAGTAAAAAAGTAGTAACTTTGCAGCGCTTATGACGAAAGCGGTGAAACGATACTGGAATTGGGGGCTGTCGGTGCTGGTGGGCATCGGCATGTTCTTGTTCTGGTATGTGTGGTATCCGCATGCGCTGTCGTATCAGGAACAGTATCAGCTGTTCCTTTGGACTGGGGATTACTTCGTGGAAAAGATCAGTCTGCCTGGAGGATTTGCGGACTGGGTAGGAGAGTTTATCGTACAGTTCTATTATGTGGAATGGTTGGGGGCGTTGCTGTTGGCAATGCTGTTCGTTGCGCTGCAACGGCTGACAGCCAGATTATTGCCGAAAGCGTGGTGTTTGCTGAGTTTGTTGCCCGTTGCAGTGATGTGGTGGCTGATGGGCGATATCAATGTGCTGTTGTCGCTGCCCGTCGCCATCGTTATGGCTTTGGCATTGGCCTGCATACGTCTGCCTAAACGGCTTTTTTGGTTGGATATCCTGATCGTTCCTGTGGCCTATTGGCTGATAGGACCGGCAGTTTGGATATATATAGTGGTACGCGTGATCCATCTGAGTTGGAAGCAGCTGTGGACAGCGGGATGGTTAGTGGCTGTGCAGCTGATGGTATATGCGTGGCTGTTGCCGCAGTGGCCGTTGCAGCAGGCAATGACGGGACTGAGCTATTATCGGATTCCATTGCAGTATCCACAGTGGAGCGGATACGATAAGGATATGTACGAGCTGATACGGCTGGACTATTTAGTAAGGAACGAGCGTTGGGATGAGATCGTGAAGCGGGCTGGAGAGTATCAGGTGAAGACACCGTTCTGGTGCAACTGCGTGAATCTCGCCTTGTCGCAGAAACGGCTGTTGGCAGACCGCATGTTCGATTTCTACCAGAGTGGCGAAGATGCGCTGATCATACCCAGAACCAGAGACCTGACCTCGATGCTGCCATCGGCAGAGGCTTTCTGGCGGTTGGGGATGGTGAACTCGGCACAGCGGTATATGTTTGATACACAGGAGTCGATACTCAATGGCAAGAAGAGTGGACGATGCACGAAGAGAATTGCAGAGTGCATGATTGTGAATGGGCATTATCAGACGGCGAGGAAGCAGATTGAGTTGTTGAAGAAGAGTTTGTTTTATAGCAGCTGGGCGAAGGAGATAGAAGCGATGATAGAGGCGGAGATAAAGGCGGATCAGACCACCCCTAACCCCTCCTACTCAGGAGGGGAAATGGCCGTGTACGGCAAGCTGCGGAAGATGAGATATAAGGAGAGTTTCCTCTATAGTTATGAAGAGATTGACAAGATGTTCGGGCTGCTGTTGATGAACAACACGGACAATAAGATGGCCCTCGACTATTTCTTAGGTCAGATGCTGTTGAACGGGAATGTGCAGGGATTCCAACAGTACTTGGGACTCGCCCAGCAGTATGGCGGCTACCGTCAGATGCCGTTGGGCTATCAGGATGCGATGCGATGTATTCAGGCTCAGGGTAATGTCGCAGGCTCGCCGTATGCTAATTACGTCAAGCGGATGATGGCAGAAAGGAGGGGGAAATGAGGAGATTCTTGTTAGGGATAATAGGGATTGTAGGGTTATTAGGGTGCAGTAGGGATCCGGAGAATCCAACGATGGTGGAGCTGCTGCCGGAGATCTATCCAGACTATATCGGGGTGACGATCCCTGCGGACATTGCGCCGCTGAATTTCAACTTTGCCGACGAGGATATTGACTGCATGGATGTGGTCGTGAAAGGCAGCAAGGGTGGAGAGATACATGTCAATGGTGACTGGGCGGACTTCGACATCGACGACTGGCACGAACTGACAGAACAGAATCAAGGCGGAAAAATCACCCTGACCGTCTGCATCGAGAAGGACGGAAAATGGACTCAGTATCAGGACTTTGACGTCTTCGTCAGTCAGGACAGGCTCGACGAGTGGGGACTGACCTATCGCCGTATCAAGCCTGGCTATGAGGTGGGCGGCGACATCGGCATCTACCAGCGCGACCTGAATACCTTCAAGGAATATGCCATCCTGACGGAGACGGTCGTGCCAGGCCGTTGCTTCAACTGCCATACAGCCAACCGTACGAACCCCAACCGTATCACGATGCAGATGCGTGGTGAGGGAGGCGGCACGCTGATACAGAAAGACGGTCGTCAGACTTGGGTGGAGACAAAGACGGACTCCACGAAGGCTGCCGGCTCGTATAGCTATTGGCATCCTCAAGGCGACTATGTAGCGCTGGCCGTGAACTCTGTCCATCAGAGTTTCTTCACAGGAACGGGACAGCGGATAGAGGTGTACCATCGGTTCAGCGACGTGGAGGTACTCGACACCCGTAGCAATGAGCTGATTCTGTCGCCGCTATTGCAGACGGAGGACTTGGAGATTTTCCCAGCCTTCTCGCACGACGGCCAGTGGCTCTATTACAGCACATCGAAACCCTGCAACGTTCCTGCTGAGTATCTGAAAGTGAAGTGCTCGCTCTGCCGTATCGGCTTCGATGCGGAGAAGGGTGCATTTGGCGAGACGGTGGATACCCTCTTAAACGGTCCTGCAACGGATCAGAGCTATGTACTGGCAAGGCCTTCCTACGACGGTCGCTGGCTGATGTACTGTGTCAGCAGTCGCGGCAACTTCCCTGTGAGCCAGAACGATGCCGACCTGTGGCTGATGGATCTGAAGACGGGCGAGAGCCGAGAAATGAAAGAGGTGAACAGCGATCAGAGCGAGAGCTATCATAACTGGAGCGGGAACAGCCGATGGTTTGTCTTCGCCTCCAAACGGGAAGACGGCATGTACACCAAGGCATACCTCGCCAGCATCGACGAGCAGGGACATGTGACAAAGCCCTTCCTCCTGCCCCAGCGGAATCCGAGGAAGTACTATCGGGAGATGATGGATGCCTATAACTGTCCTGACTTCACCAAGACGAAGGTGGAGCTGGATGCCCATGAGGCATACCGGCAGGTATTTGAGAACCAGAGGGAGAAGGTAAAGGTGAAAAGGTGAAAGGGTGAAAAGGTAAAAAGGTATAAAGGTAAAAAAGTAAAAAAGTAAAAAACAAAAATGATATGAAAAGAATAGTGTTATTAAAGGTAGTATTAAGGGGAGGTATGAAGGTTTTACCTTTTTACCTTTTTACCTTTTTACTTTTATTGGGCTGTCAGCAGGCCAATGACGGAAAGTGCCATATCGAGGGTGTGGTGAATGGTGAGCAGTATGAGGGTAAGCGGATTTTCTTAGTGCCGAACTCCGGGCCTGCCACGATGGAGACGGTCGATTCGATGGAGATCACGAATGGTAAGTTCCATTTTGAGCCAGACTCCATGCAGATGTATAAGATTCTGCTCGACTACCATTACCGCATGGGTCTCCAGCCGCTAATCGTCGTCGGTGAGCCTGGCACCGTCAAAGTGACCATCGACAGCATCAGCCATGCGACAGGCACCCCGCAGAACGACTCGCTCGAACAATGGAAGGTGCAGACGGAGATACATAACCGTCAGATGGGTCTGATGCGCAGGAACATCATGAATCTGAGCAGACAAGGTGACTCAATACAGGCCAAGTACATCCAGCAGCGTGCCGACAGTTTTCATCTGGTGTATAAGAACTACACCCGCCGGCTGGCGAAAAATATGGAAGGCAGCGTGCTGGGCGAATTCCTGAAGAGCCTCTATCCGCTGACTTATAAGCGTCAGTTTCCTGACGGCCGTATCATGCTGATGAATGCTGATACGAACGAGGTCATAGAAGAAGTGAAAAGTGATCAAGAATTAGAGAATTAGAGAATTGAGTGAGAAGTGAAGAATCTGCTACCGCATAAATATATTCCCTGGCTGCTGACAATCCTGTTCGGCTTGGTGGTGTTCCTCTTTTGGAAATTCCGCTATCCCTTTGCGCTGACCTATCAGGAACAGTTCCAGATGTTCCTCTTCGACAGCGACTACTTCATGGAGCGGATAGCTGAGCCTGGAGGTCTGGCAAGATATGTGGCGGAGTTCCTCGTACAGTTCTACAACAGTCCTACCCTCGGAGCCTTGATCCTTGCTGTGCTGATGATGCTTGTGCAGCGGCTGACCTGGAGGCTGATGCGCTGTGAATCTCACTATTTCCTAAGCTTCCTGCCTGCGGTGCTCTTATGGTACACGATGGGCGACGAGAGCGTGAAGCTGACATACGTCGTAGCATTGCTGATGGCGATGGCAGTAGCAGTGATGGCAAGGTCGATTAGGGTTTGTAGGGAGAGTAGGGTTAGTAAGGTGATCCGATGGGGAGGAATCATACTGTTGATCCCTGTGCTTTACTGGCTGATAGGGCCGATGGTGGTATTGGTAGCCCTTTACGTGATGCCGTTGTCCGTCGTCTGGGCTCTGGCGGTAATGCTGCTGAACGCTCATTTTGTACCGTTCCCCCTGGCGAGGGTGATGACTGGTATCAGCTACTACCGCTTCCCTGAGGCTATTCCATATATTCTGATGGTCATTCCGGCCTTTATCTGGGTTCTGAGTTTGGCTGTCAGACGGTTGCCTCAGCCTAAACCTTGGGTCAAGTGGTGCGAGGCAATCGTGTGTTGTGCTGCTGTCATCGGATGCCCTGATTTGGGCTTTGACGCCAAGAAATATGAACTGATGGAGTATGACTTTCTGGTGCGCATCAAGGACTGGAAGGGCATCATCGCCAAGGCAGAGAAGCAGACGCCAGACCTGCCGATGAGCGTCAGTGCCACCAATCTCGCGCTGGCGATGACCAACCAACTTGGCGAGCGTGCCTTTGATTTCTACCAGAGAGGCAGCGAAGGACTCCTGCCACCCTTTGAACGGAACTTCTCCACCACCCAGCTGACAGGAGAGATATACTTCTACCTCGGACTTATCAACACCGCCCAGCGCTTTGCTTTCGAGGCGATGGAGGCAATACCCGATTACAATAAGAGTGCCAGGATGATCAAGCGCCTGGCAGAGACAAACCTTATCAACGGCGAGTATGAGGTGGCAAGGAAATATCTGCAGATGCTGGACAAGACGATTTTCTATTGTCCCTGGGCACAACAGACTCTGGCCATGCTGGGGAATGAAAAACAGATCGATGCCCACCCACTCTATGGTACCCTGCGCCAATACCGGCTTAACGAAGATTTCCTCTTCAGCGAGGAAGAGTTGGACAAGATCTGTGGACAGTTGTTTATGCACAATCATCATAACCAGATGGCTACCCAATATCTGGTAATGGCTCCCCTACTCGACGGCGATGCCCAGCGCTTCATCAATTATGTGTCTTACGTACAAAGTAAGGTGAACTATAATCCACGCTATGTCCGGGAGGCCATAGCCAAAATCAGAAGAATGAGATGAGAAGGAGTTTACGGTTTACAGTTGACGGTTTACAGATGATTACCTGGCAAGCCTTTCTGATAGTCGGTATGGTGTTCGCTTCCTGCACCCAGCGGGTGGAGAACCCTATCCCAGTGGATAAACTCCCCGCCATCTATCCGAACTATATCGGCGTGACCATTCCTGCGGAGGTGGCGCCGCTGAATTTCAACAGCACGGAGGAGAATGTCGGCTGTATCGATGTAGTCGTCAAAGGCAACAAGGGCGGAGAACTGCATGCACAGGGGGATTTCGCTGATTTCGATATCGACGACTGGCACGAGCTCGTTGCCCAGAACAAAGGGGGAGAACTGACCTTCACCGTCTGCATCCAGCAAGAAGGCCAGTGGAAGCAATACAAGGACTTCAAGATTTATGTCAGTCCATACGCCCTCGACGAATGGGGACTGACCTATCGCCGTATCGCCCCAGGCTATGAGGTCTATAGCAAGATGGGACTCTA
>JAEEGG010013331.1_pt1 | contig 17600 bp, 7 predicted proteins | sample 9134161 | NCBI WGS metagenome assembly JAEEGG01 (sample SAMN16246543, study PRJNA631951) | gut metagenome | biome: gut microbiome; feature: rumen; material: CR-attached | host: Bos | place: Iran: Karaj | collected 2018-10 | reverse complement strand
CTCGTTTAGTCAGTTTTCGACGTTGTCACAACTGACCGACTGGAACCTCTATTCTCCCCAATGGGCTACTGTCGCCCTTCAGGGAGAGTGGTTGCAACTGAGCGACTGCGATCCCTATGACTATGCGAAGGTGGAGCGCATGATTCCCAATACCAAGGAACTGGAAGTGGAGTTTGACCTGAAGACAGCTCAGAATACGCATGGGGAATTGGATATCGAATTCGTGGACGATGCAGGGTGTGTGTGTTCCCGTATCGTGGCGGATTCTACGGGAGTCATCCGTGTGAAAGGTGGTGCCAGATACGGTACTCTGCTCAAACACTATGAACCAAATAGGACCTATCATATTAAGGCAGTCCTTTCCACCTCGTTGCATCGTGCTGTCTATTACCTGAACGGCAAGAAAGCCTGTGAACGACAGTTTGACACGCCGGTGGAAAGCATCAGTCGTATCGTGTTCCGTACAGGAATGCCTTTCGATAAACCTGATATCAATACGCCTGCTGACCAGGACTTTGATATGCCGCGTGCTGATGAGAGCAACCCTGAGGCTTCGTTCGCCATTGCGAATGTGCTCTCTCGTCCTGCAGACGACAGTGTTACCGCCGTCCTCGACTATGACGACTATGCCCACTATGTAGCATACTTCAATACGATGGAGGACGAGAATATCCTTACCACCATCCCTAATGCACAATCGACGGAATGGATGCGTAGGAATATCCCCCTGTTCGACTGTCCGCAGGAGAACTTCAAGGAGATGTACTATTATCGCTGGTGGACATTGCGCAAGCATATCAAGCGGACTCCTGTGGGCTATGGCATGACGGAGTTCCTCGTGCAGCGTTCCTATGCTGACCGCTATAACCTTATTGCCTGTGCCATAGGCCATCATGTGATGGAGAGCCGTTGGCTGCGCGACACTACCTATCTGCACCAGATACTCCGTACGTGGTACTATGGTAATGACGGACAGGCGATGACGAAGATGAACAAGTTCTCGTCGTGGAACCCTGCCGCCGTCCTGGAGATGTGGAAAGTACAAGGCGACAATGATTTCCTCCTTGGACTGAAACCCAGACTGGAAGAGGAGTATGCCCGTTGGGAACGTACCAATCGTCTGGCGAGTGGACTCTACTGGCAGGGCGACGTACAGGATGGTATGGAGGAGAGTATCAGTGGGGGACGCAAGAAACAATATGCACGTCCTACCATCAACAGTTATATGTTTGGCAATGCCAAGGCCCTTGCCGTTATGAACCGTATGACGGGAGAGACCGCTAAGGCAACGGTGTATGAACAGAAGGCAGATACGTTACAACGACTGGTGGAGACGAAACTATGGAATAAGGACCACCGGTTCTTCGAGACGTTGCGTGGCGATACCACCGCTGCTGTCCGTGAGGCGATAGGTTATATTCCTTGGTATTTCAACCTGCCTTCATCTTCACAGTATGATGTGGCATGGGAGCAGCTGACAGACGAACAAGGTTTCTCGGCTCCCTATGGACTGACAACTGCAGAGCGTCGTCATCCGCAGTTCCGCAGTCATGGAGTGGGGAAGTGTGAGTGGGACGGTGCCATCTGGCCTTTTGCTACCTCACAGACGCTGACGGCGCTGGCGAACTATTTGAATGGGTCTAATGGGGGTAATGGGTCTAATGGGCTTGATGGGGTATTCTTCAAGCAGATGGAGCTCTATGTGGAGTCGCAGCATCACCGTGGACGACCCTATATCGGGGAGTATCTTGATGAGAAGAACGGGGCATGGCTGATGGGTGACCGTGAGCGTAGCCGTTATTACAACCACTCGACGTTCAACGACCTGATGATTACGGGAATCGTGGGACTGCGTCCTCAAGAAGACGGCAGTATCGTGGTGAATCCCCTCGTACCGCAGGACAAATGGAGCTATTTCTGTCTGGACGGTGTCAACTACCGTGGACATATACTGACTATTATCTGGGACAAGGATGGACAACGCTATCATCAAGGTAGCGGACTAACGCTGATGGTGGACGGGAAAGTGGTGGCCAATCGTCAAGACATAGGAAAACTGACATACAGATGAGAAAGATATTCATGATAGCCGTGATGCTACTGGCAATGGAAGCTACGGCACAGACCTATGAGACGCATTATGAGCGGAGTGTCAGTGATGTGATGGCTGACATCCAACAGCGTTTCGGTGTGAAGTTCAAGTATAACGTGGATACGGTAGGACAGCGTCTGCCGTATGCTGACTTCCGCATCCGTCCGTATAGCATCGAACAGACGCTTGATAATATCTGTAAGTATTTTGATTGGAATTGGTGGAAACAGAACGACAAACTGTATAAGATCAAACCGTATGAGTATCCGCGTCGCCATGAGGAAGAAGGACGGCAGATGCTCGACTACCTCTCTACGCTGTATAGCAATAAGGCAGAGTGGGAGGCTCGACGTGACAGTCTGCGTCGTGAGGTGCGTCAACGCCTGGAACTGGATGCTTTCTTGGATTCGTGTGTGTTGGGAAAGCCTTTGCTCTCCAAGATCCGTAAGCACGACGGCTATACTACCCAGAACATCTGCATAGAACTGACACCAGGACAACATCTGTTTGGCACCATCTATGCTTCTACGAAGAAGGGCACGCACGCCCTGATTGTCTGTCCTGACGGACACTGGCCCATGCGCTATCGCAAAGACGAGCAGCAAAGGTTAGGAACCTTGGCACGGATGGGGGCTGTCTGCGTGGACTTCGACCTCTACGGCTGGGGCGAGTCAGAGAAAGAGGTGGGTGCTGAGGCACACCATACCAGTCGGGCGCATGTCTATCAGGCTGCCTGTGGCTATATCCTCCTGGACTGGATGCTGAAAAACCGCAAGGACATCGATTCTGAAAGAGTGGGAGTGATGGGTGGCTCAGGTGGCGGAACCCATACTGTTCTGTTGTCGTTGTTGGATGAGCGTGTCACTGCTTCGGCTCCTGTGGTTCATCTCGCCTCACATTTCGATGGCGGCTGTCCCTGTGAGAGTGGTAAACCCGTGCAGCTTGCGGCAGGTGGAACCTGCGAACCTGAACTGGCTGCCGTCATGGCTCCCAAGCCGATGCTGATTGTTAGTGACGGTGGCGACTGGACCAGTAGTGTTCCTACCCTGGAGTTCCCATACCTGCAACGCATCTACGGGTTCTTCGGTGCCAAGGAACAGGTGCGCAACGTCCATCTGCCCAACGAACGTCACGACTTCGGAGTGAACAAGCGCATTGCCGTCTATGACTTCTTCATAGACGTCTTCGGACTCGACCGCTCCATGCTTGATGAGAGTAAAATCACCATCGAACCCGACAACGACTTAAAATCACTCTACAAATGAAACGAATCGCAATCATCGCACTCCTCTTCATCGTAGGCTGCATCTCTGTTGCAGCACAATACAGACTGTGGTACGACCAGCCTGCACAGACCTGGACACAGGCATTGCCCGTAGGTAATGGTGTGATAGGCGGTATGGTGTTTGGCACACCTGCTGTGGAGCATATCCAACTGAACGAGGAGACTATCTGGGCAGGACAGCCTAACAACGTCGTCAATCCCAATGCGAAAGAGGCACTGCCGGAAGTACGCCGATTGATCTTTGAAGGTAAATATAAGGAGGCACAGGACTTGGCGAATGCGAAGGTGATGCCTAATGCCGCTGGTCAAAATATGGGAATGCCATACCAACCCTTTGGCGACCTGTATATTGCAATGCCTGGACATGCAGACTATACCGACTATGAACGGTTTTTGGATTTGGACAATGCGAAAAGCATTGTACGCTATACTGTGGATGGTGTGAAGTATGAGCGTGAAGTCATCACACCACTTGGTGGCAACCATGTCATTGCCATCCATCTGACAGCCAGTGAGAAAGGCAAGATTACGTTTACTGCTAATATGACAACACCACACGAGAATCCTCTCGTTGGGATGGATGGTGATGAGGCAACATTGTTGGGTGTGTCTTCAAAACATGAGGGACTGAAGGGCAAGGTTCGCTTCATGGGACGTCTGGCAGTACAGACGAAAGGGGGTAAACGGTTTGGTTCGAATGGACAGATTAGTGTAGTGGGAGCTGATGAGGCTACCATCTATGTCGCTATTGGTACCAACGTGAAGAACTATAAGGATATCACCGGTGACGAGGTGGCTCAGTCGAAGGAACGTCTGCACAAGGCAATGGCGCTAGGCTTTGAAGCGCTGAAGGCACAGCATGAAAGGGAATACCACAAATATTATGATAGAGTAAAGTTGGACTTAGGACCAGACTGCTATGCTGGCATTCCTATGAGTAAACGTATCGAGCGCTTCAGTGTAGTCAGCGATTCTGTCGCAGACAATCACCTCGTTGCTACCTATTTCCAGTTCGGACGCTATCTGCTCATCTCTTCGTCGCAGCCAGATAATATGAATCCTGCCAACCTGCAGGGCATTTGGAATGACAAGATGTTCCCCTCTTGGGATTCGAAATATACGACGAACATCAATTTGGAGATGAATTACTGGCCCTCAGAAGTGACGAACTTGACGGAACTCAATGAACCGCTCTTCAAACTGATTCGTGAGATCTACGAGCAGGGTAAGAAGACAGCCCGTGAGATGTATGGCGCTGAAGGCTGGGTATTGCATCACAACACAGACCAATGGCGCATTACGGGACCTGTAGATAGAGCACAGACGGGTTTATGGCCGATGGGAGCCGCTTGGCTCTGTCGTCATCTGTGGGAACATTATTTATATACGCAGGATAAGGACTTCCTTCGGAAGTATTTCCCCATCATGCTGGATGCTGCCCGTTTCTTTACGCAGGCTCTTGTGAAACATCCTACAAAGGGCTATCTCGTGGTCTGTCCTGGGGAGTCACCAGAGCATGGCGGAAAAGGTCGTCCTACACCTTTGGATGCAGGTGTGACAATGGATAACCAGATAGTGACGGAACTCTATACCAATGTCTTGGAGGCTAGCAAAATCCTAGACAATCTAGATAATCTAGTCAATTTAGATGTTCTAGACACTATCAAGGCGCAGTTGGCCCAACTGCCTCCCATGCAGATTGGTAGCTGGGGACAGCTACAGGAATGGCTTGACGATCTGGATGACCCGAAGGATGACCATCGCCATTTCTCGCATTTGTATGGTCTCTATCCTTCCTATCAGATTACACCTACACGCACCCCTGATTTATGGAATGCAGCCCGCAAGTCGTTAGAGGGTCGTGGTGACGTATCTACAGGCTGGAGTATGGGTTGGAAAGTTTGCTCATGGGCTCGTCTGCTGGATGGAGAACACGCCTACAAGCTTATCAAAGACCAATTGACACTCACAGCCGACACCTTCCTAATCTTTGGTGCTGTCAAACAGACGGGAGGAACCTATCCGAATATGTTTGATGCACATCCGCCTTTCCAGATTGACGGTAACTTTGGCTGTACAGCCGGTATTGCAGAGATGCTGATGCAGAGCTATGACGGCTATATCTATCTGTTGCCTGCTCTTCCTGCTGTATGGAAGAACGGTAGCGTGAAAGGCTTAGTGGCTCGTGGCGGTTATGAGATAGATATCGACTGGAAGGGTGGTCGACTGACGAAAGCCGTCATCCGTTCACGACATGGCGGTACATGTCGCCTGCGTTCAATAACACCCTTGAAGGGCAAGGGACTGAGAAAGACGAAAGCTGCCAACGTCTATGAGTTAAAGACAATTGCTAATCAGGAATACACAGTATATTAAACTATGAAGAAACTATTGATGATATGCTGCCTCGTCGTGCTGACACTGTCGGCACAGGCAGGCAAACCGTGGGAAAACGGGAAGTTGAAGGTGTCGGATAACCAGCGTTATCTGCAGTTTGAGAACGGACAGCCTTTCTTTTGGCAGGGTGAGACAGGATGGCTGTTACCGGAACGACTCGACCGCGCAGAGGCAGAGTGGTATCTGCAACGCTGTCGGGAGGCAGGCTATAACGTGGTACAGATACAGGTTATTGACGGAGTACCTGCCTATAATATCTATGGACAGATGTCGAATATAGATGGTTGGAATTTCAAGAACATCAACCAGAAGGGTGTTTATGGCTATTGGGACCATCTTGACTATATCATTGACCTTGCCAACCAGAATGGTATCTACATCGGTATGGTATGTATCTGGGGTGGACTGGTCAAGGACGGAAAGCTGAGTGTGGAGGATGCTAAGAAATATGGTACGTTCCTCGCCAACCGCTATAAAAACAAACCGAACATCATCTGGTTTATGGGTGGTGATATCCAGGGTGATATCAAACCAGAGGTATGGAATGCGTTGGCAACGACCATTAAGTCGATAGACGAGAACCACCTGATGACCTATCATCCCCGTGGACGTTATACCTCCGCCAAATGGTGGTCACAGGCATCTTGGATGGATTTCCATACCTTCCAGAGCGGACATCGTAAGTACGGACAACGGATGGGGAATGCCGACTATCCCATTCCTGACAATACGGAGGAGGATAACTGGATGTATGTCGACTCTACGTGGAAGTATAACCCCATCAAGCCTGTGCTGGACGCAGAGCCTTCGTATGAGGATATCCCTATGGGTCTGCATGACAAGAACGAGGCACGCTGGCAGGCATGGGATGTGCGCCGCTATGCCTACTGGAGTGTGTTTGCAGGCAGTTGTGGACATACGTACGGACATAATGCCATTATGCAGATGTTGAAACCTGGTTATCCGACGAGTTATGGTGATGCCGGTGATGTGAAGACCTGGTATCAGGGACTTCACGACCCTGGCTTCAACCAGATGAAATACCTGAAGCAATTGATGTTGTCTTTTCCATATTTTGAGCGTGTGCCTGACCAAAGCATCATTCAAGAGAATGGGACGAAGTATGACCGTCTCATCGCAACACGTGGAAATGATTATCTGATGGTGTATAACTATACGAGTCGTGTCATGAAACTCGACCTGACGAAGATTAGTGGCTCAAAGAAGAATGTGTGGTGGATGAATGCCGGTACAGGAGAGCTGCGCTACTTTGGAGAATATGATTCTAAGGTGCAGACATTCCGTATGCATAAGAAAGGGACGGGTATCGAAGACGGCGTACTGATTGCTGTGGATGCCTCGAAAGAGTATCTGCAGAAGGACCAAGTGCAGATTTCTGATATGTCACTCTCTGGAAAAGCAAGAGACTTAAATGAGTAAGAAGATGAGAAGAGGTGTTTACTGGATAGTCTTGATGCTTCTGACATTGCCAGTATGTGCAGCTAAGAAGAAGGTGGCGATGTCTGGTGTGAGCGTCACGAATCTCACCGTGGAGAATCTGAAACGACCACTGGGTATAGATACTGCAGAACCACGTTTCTCTTGGCAAATAACGAGCGACCAGCAGGATGTTCGTCAAACAGCCTATCAGATTATCGTAAGTGACGAACAAGGAGAAGTGTGGAATACGGGAAAGGTGGATAGTGACCAACAACTATGGCTCCCATATGCAGGCAAGCAATTGCAAAGCAATACTGCCTGTACTTGGAAGGTGAAGGTATGGACAACTGCTGGAGAATCGGAATGGAGCAGTAATGAACATTTCAGTATCGGTCTGTTGCATGAAGGTAAATGGAGTGGCTACTGGATCGGTCTGGAGCGTTTGATGCCGGGTGAGGAACGTGGTTTCCATACGCGTATGGCTGCTCGCTATCTGCGAAAGGAGTTTCAGTTGAAGGACAAACAGTTGAAACGAGCAACGGCCTATGTTGCCGGTATCGGTCTGCATGAGTTCTACGTCAATGGTCAGCGAATGGGTAACGGCGTGCTGCAGCCCGTACCATCAGACTATCGTAAAACCATCTATTACAATACCTATGATGTGACGGAGAGCATCGAGAAATATCCCCTTATGTGTGAGGGAAAGGGTAAATGTCTCTGTCTGGGCATTGTCTTGGGCAACGGTCGTTACTTCCCAATGCAACAGCATAAGCCCTATAAGATTCATACCTTTGGCTATCCCAAGTGCCGCATTAATGTTATCGTGGAATATACGGATGGTACTACCCAGCGCCTGCAGACTGACGACAAGGGCTGGAAGGTGACTGCAAATGGGCCTATTCGTGCTAACAACGAGTATGACGGTGAGGAATATGACGCCTGCAGGGAGATGATGGGTTGGAGTGAGGTAGGCTACGATGATTCGAAATGGATGAAGGCTGAGCGCACGGATATTCCACAGGCTTATCTTCGTGCACAGATGACGCCAGGTATGAAGGTGTTACAGCAAATCATCCCTTCATCGCTGAATGGTCACATCGTGGATGTAGGTCAGAATATTGCAGGTTGGCTCAAGGTACGTGTTCGTGGTCAGAAAGGTGACACCATCCGCATTGTCTATGCTGAAAGACTGAATGATGACGGCTCACTATATCGAGAAAATTTCCGCAATGCCCGCTCGACAGACATTTACATTTGCAATGGTGAGGAAGGAAAAGATGGACGTTGGTGGACACCCACCTTTGTCTATCATGGCTTTAAGTATGCTGAGGTCATTGGACTAAAAGACTATAAGAAGGACGACTTTGTCGCAGAGGTAGTCGCTGACGAGATGTCATCGACAGGCCAGTTTGAGTGTTCTGACCCTGTCTTGACGCAGTTGGTGCGTAATGCATGGTGGGGTGTCTTGGATAATTATAAAGGGATGCCTGTGGACTGTCCGCAACGTGACGAACGCCAACCTTGGTTGGGTGATCGTACAGTAGGATCGTTGGGCGAGAGTTTTCTTTTCAACAACGAACGACTATATACCAAGTGGATGCGGGATATCTGTGAGGCACAGCGTACGGACGGGTGTATTCCTGATGTGGCACCTGCCTTCTGGAATTATTATTCAGACGACGTGGCATGGGCTGCTGCACTACCTTTCACCTGTGACATGCTGTGGCGGCAGTATGGTAACAAACAGCCCATCATTGACAGCTATCCTTATATCAAGAAATGGGTACAGCATATCATCGAGGAATATGGCAAGAATGGTATCATCCATTGTGGCAAGTATGCTGATTGGTGTGTACCACCAGAAAAGCTGGAACTTATCCATTCACAAGACCCTGCACGCAAGACGGATGTGACACTCATCTCAACGGCATATATCATCCGCACCATGCAGCTGATGGAACAGTGGGGGTGCGATGCCGACTATTGGAGACCTATCCGGGAACAGATGATAACGGCTTTCAACAAGCAATTCCTGACGGTTAAGAAAGGCACCTCGCCTGCTCCTGGTCATGTGCTCTATCCTGACTCCATCTTCTACGCCAACAATACCGCTACCGCTAATCTGTTGGCACTTTCGTTCGGTATCGTACCAGAGGAATATCGTGTGGAGGTAATGAAGAATGTGGTAGAAAACATCATCGTCAAGAACGATGCCCATGTACCTTGTGGGGTTATAGGAATCTCCTGGTTGTTGCGTGGACTCAGTGATAATGGGTTTAGTGACATTGCCTATATGATAGCTACACAGAAGAGCTATCCCTCATGGGGCTATATGGCAGAGAACGGTGCCACGACCATCTGGGAACTGTGGAATGGTAATACGGCATCGCCGAAGATGAATAGCGGTAACCACGTCATGCTCCTCGGTGACCTGCTTACCTGGTGTTATCAATATGTAGGCGGTATCCGACAAAAAGATAATGCCTATAAGCACATTCTGCTTAAACCAGCGTTCTCTATACAAGACTGCTCGTGGGCAAATGTAAGTTATGATTCTCCCTATGGCACGGTGACCAGTAATTGGAAAAAGACACTGCAGCATGTGGAATGGGATGTCACCATCCCTTGTAACACTACAGCCGATGTTTGTTTGCCCGATGGTACCATTAAACAGGTAGGTTCTGGCAAATATCATTTCTCTTGCGACATAACTACCGCCTCACCCGCCATCACGAAGGATGAGTTCCTCTATGAACAGGCTCCATTCCCACAGTGTCATGCTGCTACCATCGTGGAAACGAAGAAAGGTGATCTCGTAGCTACATACTTTGGTGGAAAGCATGAGCGAAATCCTGACGTATGCATCTGGGTGAGTATTAAAAAGAAAGGACAAAAGGAATGGAGCAAACCAATTCTTGCGGCTGATGGGGTCTTTACATTAGGTACAGCCTATGCGGAGATAGCTGCTATCACCGCTGAGAGTACACCAGCCTCGGAAGGTCCAGTGCTTCGTGGTTCTGCTTCAGCAGATCAGCGTCGCAAGGCATGTTGGAATCCTGTTATCTGCGAAATGCCTAATGGCGAACTTTGGTTGTTCTTCAAGGTGGGCCTCAAAGTTGCCGATTGGACTGGATGGCTTTGCAAATCGAAGGACGGAGGACGTACATGGAGCGACAAGGAGCCGCTACCCAAAGGGTTCCTAGGGCCTATTAAAAATAAGCCAGAGATTATTGATGGTCGTCTGTTATGTCCGTCGAGTACGGAGGACAATGGTTGGAAGTTCCACATGGAGATTTACGATATTGCCAAAAAGGAATGGAAATATGTTGGTCCTGTTAAGGCGGAACTGGCTATACGTACAGAAGATATGAAGCAACACCCCATTGACTGTATCCAGCCCTCTATCCTTAAGTTAAAGGACGGTCGTCTACAGGTTCTGATGCGTACTCGTAATGGTAAGATAGGTACGTCATTCTCCAGCGACAATGGTGATACGTGGAGCAATGTAACCCTGCTCGATGTACCCAATAACCAGAGTGGCACCGATGCTGTCACACTAGAGGATGGTCGTCATGTACTAATCTATAATAACTTTGCCACACTGCCTGGTACGAAAAAGGGGGTCCGCACACCACTTTCCATTGCCATCAGTAGTGATGGTACCCATTGGCATCATGCTCAGACCCTTGAAGACTCGCCAATTAGCCAGTACTCCTATCCTTCTATTATCCAGAGCAAGGATGGTAAACTGCATGCCGTCTATACTTGGCGGCGTCTGCGTATCGCATATAAAGAAATAGACTTGAATAAACTCAAATAATCATGTATAGCACTTTCTATAAGAAAGCAGTGATGGTGCTGGCACTATTCACATGCCATCTCTCACTCTTTGCTTCCGCAACATCCGTGGCAGGGCTTTTCCCTATAGCCAACAGTGGTCGTGTGGTTTATAATTTCAATGAGGGCTGGCATTTCCTGTTGGGTGATGCACAAGGTGCTGAAACCGTCAACTTTGACGACACTTCCTGGGAGGTGGTCTGTGCGCCTCATACGGTACGGTTAGAACCTTCTGAGGTCAGTGGTTGCCGTAACTATCAGGGTATCTGCTGGTACCGTAAGCAGTTTGTAGTACCTAGTGACCTGCAGGGCAAGGAGATTATCATACATTTCGAGGCTGTCATGGGCAAGCAGGAGATCTATGTCAACGGACGGTTGGTCAAACAGCACCTTGGTGGTTATCTGCCTATCACCATCAACTTGTCGAAAGAGGGGGTGAAGGTTGGTGACAAATGTCTTATTGCTGTTAAGGCTGATAACAGTGATGACAAGAACTATCCACCAGGTAAGAAACAGACACAGCTCGACTTCGCCTATCATGGTGGTATGTATCGGGATGTCTGGCTGATTGGTAAGTCGCCCGTCCATATTACTGATGCCATTGAACGTGGACAGGTGGCTGGTGGTGGCGTCTTCCTCCATTATGACAATATCTCGGAGAAGTCTGCGGATATTTTTGTGAATGTGGACGTGGAGGGTAAAGGCCCAGTGAGTGTCATTGCTGCTATCAAAGATGCTACGGGTAAACTTGTTAAGACCGTCAAGCAAACGAAGAATATTTCAGGTTCTTCCGTTTTCCAGCTGTCTTCTACCATCCGACTCCCACATTTGTGGTCACCTGAAGATCCTTATCTATATCAAGTGGAGGTACGACTGATGCAAGGCAAGACCTGTGTGGACGGTGGTATGCTCCGTGCAGGTATCCGCAAGGCGGAGTTTCGTGGCAGAGGAAACGGTCAGGCCACCAACGGCGGCTTCTGGCTGAATGGCAAACCCTATCATCAACTGATTGGAGGTAACCGTCATCAGGACTTTGCCTATGTGGGGAATGCGTTGCCTAACTCCCAGCAGTGGCGTGATGCAAAACGGTTGAAGGATGCTGGTATGACCATTATCCGTGCCGCCCATTATCCGCAGGATCCTTCCTTCATGGATGCCTGTGATGAACTGGGACTCTTTATCATCGTTCCTACACCCGGTTGGCAGTATTGGAACAAAGACCCGCAGTGGGGAGAGATGGTACACCAGAATACACGTGACATCATCCGTCGCGACCGTAACCATCCGTGTGTGCTGATGTGGGAACCTATCCTGAACGAGACACGCTATCCGGAGGATTTCGCCCTGAAAGCATTACAGATTACCCGTGAGGAATATCCCTACGAGGGTCGTCCCGTAGCTGCCGCAGATTTAAACTCGGCAGGTGTGAAGGAACATTATGATGTGCTTTATGACTGGGCGGACAATATCGGCAAGGGTACCCTCGATACGGACAAGTGTATCTTTACCCGTGAGTGGGGAGAGTATGTCGATGACTGGTATGCGCATAATGCCATCAACCGTGCCGCCCGTAGTTGGGGTGAACAGGCACAGGTGACGGCGGCACTTTCCTTGGCAGACACCTATGGCATGATGTATCGCGGACAGCGTCAGTTTATCGGGGGATGTCAGTGGCATCCCTTCGACCACCAGCGCGGCTATCATCCCGATGCTTATCTAGGGGGTATCTATGATGCTTTCCGCCAGAAGAAATATGCCTTTGAGATGTTCCGTTCCCAGAGTCAGAAGGAACCGATGGTTTTCATCGCACATGAACTGACACAGTTCTCCGACAGTGATGTGGTAGTGTTCAGCAATTGTGACAGTGTCCGCCTGACAGCCCTTGATGGGTGGAAATCAGTAACACTCCCTGTCGTCCATCAGCCGGAAGGTACTCCCAATATGCCTGTTGTGTTCAAGGGGCTATGGAACTTCTGGAAGGCACGTGAGGAGAGTTATACCAACCGTAAGTGGCAGAATGTGAAACTGGTAGCAGAGGGAATCAGAAACGGTAAGGTGGTCTGCCAAGAGATCAAGATGCCGTCTCGCCGCAGTACCAAGATTCGCCTGTTTGCCGATGATATGGGTAAACAATTGGTGGCCGACGGCTCCGACTTCCTAGTAGTTGTTGCTGAGATTACCGACGATAACGGTAATGTGCGCCGACTGGCTCGTGAACAGGTCACCTTCTCCGTAGAGGGAGAGGGCAGTATCATTGGTGATGCTTCCATTGGTGCTAATCCGCGTTTGGTGGAGTGGGGCAGTGCTCCCTGTCTGGTGCGCAGTACCCATCGTCCCGGCAAGATCCGCATCATTGCACGTCCTGCCTATGAGGGTACACACGCACCTGTCGCTGACACCTTAGAGATTGAGAGTATCCCTTATGACATACCTCTCTGTAATGGTATCTATCAGCCGTCCAACGGGCAGGTTGCTAAACCGTCCTCTGCTCGTACAGACACCCCACAAAACGGTATGTCCGACGAACAACGCCGCAAGCTGTTGGAGGAAGTGGAGAAACAGCAGCAGGATTTCGGAATTAATTAAAATAGGCGTATAGGCTAATCATTACGACCGCCAAGGCAATCCATAGTCCGATGGCAAGTTTTGACTTGTTCTCATGAATGGGAGCGGGAATCTCATAGCGTTTCTTGTCCTTATCTGCTAGGGAAATCATCAGCATGATGGTGACAAGGATGACGAACAACTCAAAAGAGAGGAGCATGAAATGCGGCCAGGGGAACTGGAGCCACTGGGGTGGCCAAAGGTAGAGTACGCCGACGGTGAGACAGAACGCCGTACCCATGGTCAAAGCAAAGTTGGCGGCACGGGTGGTGGTACGTTTCCAGAAGATGCCGAGGAGGAAAACGGCAGCCATTGGAGGAGCGATGAAGCCAAGAACACTCTGGAATACGTTAAAGAGGTTGAGCCCCTTGATGGCATCAATGGCGACGGTGAGGATGATGGCTAATGCAGCACCTATCACCGTTACCGTTCGTCCTACGATGTTGATGCGGCGCTGTGAGGCTTCGGGGTTGAAACGCTTGACATAGATGTCCATGGTGAAGACGGTACTCAGCGCATTGAGAGCGGAACCGATGGTAGATACAAGACATGCTGTCAGGACAGCGAAAACCAAACCTACCATACCGACAGGGAAGAGGTTCTCAACCATCGTCAGGTATGCTTCGTCAGGATTCTCAAGGGTAGGGAACAGAGCGAAGCAGAGAATGCCCGGCAGGATATACAGTGCCACATCAAGAATTTTCAACCAGCCCGTGAAGTTCGTACCGAGTTGTCCTTCGCGCAAATCCTTGGCAGCAAGGACAGGCTGTACCATACTCTGGTCTGTACACCAGAACCACACGCCCATTACCGGATAGCCGAGGATGATGGGCAACCAAGGAAATGCCTCATCCGTGTTGGGCTTGAACATCACCCAGTAGTCGGCAGGTACCTTATCCGCTAAGGCGGAGACACCACCTACACGGTCAAGACCGACAATGACCAATATCAATGAAACAACAATGAGCAAGATCATCTGATAGACATTGGTATAAGCAACTGCTTTCAGTCCGCCCAACATGGTGAAGAAGGCAGAGATGATAAGAAGTACCAATGCCGACATCCACATGGGGATGTCGAATACCTGCCGAATCAGAATGCCACCAGCGAAGAGGGTCAGGGCAAGCCAAGAGATGATGATAGTGACAATGGTATACCACGCCAGGATATTCCTGGTGGACTGCCCGAAACGCAGTCCCATGAACTCTGGGAGTGTGCTGACATTGGCACCCAGATACCGGGGAGCAAAGACGAAAGCCAGCAAGGCTATGAATACGAAGGCATACCAAGCATAATTGCCTGACACAATACCTGTGGTGAAACCTGCGGAGGCCGAAGCGATGAGCATGGACGGACCAACATTAGTGCCCCACATAGAGAAACCAATGTGATGCCAGCGTAGGGAGTGCTCGGCCAAGAACAACGAACCACCTTTCTTTCGTTTGCTACTGGCCCAAATGCCGATGGCGATGAGCACAGCAAAATAGATTCCTAAAATGAGCCAGTCAAGGCCTTGCATGTAGTGACTTTCCATTATATTCCTTTGTAGTCTTTAGTTATTTCAATCGTTATCGTCTTACTCATATCCATATCGTCTGTGCTGTCAACATCGTCAGGATACATCTTGATGAGTGCACCAGGACGGACAAAGACTGGCATTTGTTCGAGGGGTACTTCTACGTCATAGTACCAACGTCCGCCTTCCAGGCGCTGACCCGTGAAGAAGTTGACCCACAAGCCTTCAGGCAGATAGATGTCGCGACGATTTTCGCTATTTATTACTGGGGCAACGAGGAACTCAGAGCCGAAGTAATACTCGTCGTCGATATGCCACACCTGACGGTCGTCAGGATGATGGAACAGCAGGGCGCGAACCAGAGGATAACCACTCTGGCATGCCTGCTCAGACTGCTCTATGATATAAGGAAGGAGGGCATAGCGCAACTTCCACCAGCGTTTGACAATGGGTGCAATATTGGGATAATGCCAAGGTTCACGCTTGCAGGTGCCGTGATAGCGCATGTGGCTGGAGAAGACACCAAACTGAGTCCAGCGAACATAGACATTCTCGTCGAGGGGCGAGTTCATGAAATCAGGAATGCTGTGGAAACCTGGCACGTCGTGACTCCAGAAAGCAAAGCCTGAAAGACCGAAATGGAGTCCACCCTTGAGAGAGCCTGCCAAACCGTCCCACGACGAGGCGCTGTCGCCTCCCCAATGCAGAGGATAACGCTGACAACCTGCCCATGCGGAGCGTGCCCAGACGATGCCTTGACCCGTGACCTCCTTGGTGACTTCGAAGGCGGCTCGCTGATAGAGCAGCGAATAGATATTGTTCAGGCGCTCAGGCGTCATGCCGTGATACTGATGGTCCATGTGGATGTTTTCACCAAAGTCGGTCTTGATACAGGTAACACCCATTTCGAGCAGTGGTTTCAAGAGCTGGTTCTTATACCAATCGACAGCCTTAGGGTAAGTGAAGTCGATGGTGCCGGCATAGTCGAGGGTAGAGAAATTGGAAGCGCCACCCGTAGAGGTCTCTTCTGTTTTCGTATTTTGGCTGATATAATGGTTCGCCTTGGCTTCTTCTAATTGCTCTGCACCTTGGGCTACATAAGGCAATTGCCACAAGGATACCTTGAAACCATTCTGCTTGAGATGCTGGACGAAACCCTTGGGGTCTGGAAAACGCTCAGGATTGAACTTCCACTCGCAAAGCCAGTCGGTGCGGAACCAACCGGTGTCGAGATGAATCACGTCGCAGGGATAATGCTCTTTTCTCAGTCTGTCGCAAATCTCGTTCACCTCGTCAGCAGAGAAATAGGTCATACGACTCATCCATATGCCAAACGACCAAAGCGGTGGCATCTGCGGGAAACCAGTCAACATGCGATAGGAATGCAGAATCTGCTCAGGACTCTTACCGCCGATGAGGAAAACATCGAGCGTGGCATGATCGTTGAGAAACTGCACAGAACGGGTGCTGTGATCTGCCAAAGAGAGCTTGCAATAGTCGGAGGTATGATAAAAACAGCCGTACATCCTGCTGCTCATAAAGAACGGAATGTTCTTATAGCAACGACGGTTGTTGACACCTTGTCCGTCTTGGTTTTTCAACTGGAAAGTCTGTCCGCTGAGGTCCATCTTGCGAAAGCGTTCGCCCGTGCCTACGAAGCACTCGTTGGGAGTGCATTTGAAGGAGATGGTGGCTCGCTCGTTGTTTGTTGTATCGCAGCTGACGAAACCGAGGGGGAGGGCATCGTAACGGGGAGGCGAGAAGTGGTCGTCGCTAAGCGCAATGCCTTTGGTCTCGTCGCCATCGGGATAGAAGGTGATGAAGGGGGCTGGCTGGGGTGCCGGCAGAAGGTCACTCCAAGGGTCGAGCTCGGGTTCGCTGAGGTCGATGTGTGCTACTTTCTTGCCGTTGGCTGCAACGATATCGCAGCCTGCGGACCCCTTATGTATAGAAAGTGGCAGGCGCTTTAAATCAGGATGGAACTGAAGCATATCATCGGCTTCCGTTATCTCGTCGTCGCTCATGGTGGTAAACAGACGGACGATGTCTGGTTCGTAAGCCCGGATGATGAGGTCGAAAGACTGCTGGGGCATCGTGGTGTCAGGCGCCATGTCTTCCTGATGCAGTTGCTGCTGATAGGGAATGGTGACGATGATGTCGCCCTTGCGTTCCTCTATGTTTTTAGGTTCGTATGCCTTCCATAGGGCTTCTTCCCGCTGCAATGACGGGTCAAAGTCCATGAAGTCAAAGAGGTGGTAGTTGGTTTGCTTCATTGCTTAAAGATGATATTTGGACCGGGGTGGTTGTCGCCAATCTCGTCACGACGTATGGGCCGTTGGTTAGTGAGAGGACGACCGGCAATCCCGGGGGCGATGTCGCCGGTGTAATTGTTCTCGATAGTAAAACCGTCGGTACGGGCATCCAGATAG
>JAEEGG010013324.1_pt1 | contig 17607 bp, 23 predicted proteins | sample 9134161 | NCBI WGS metagenome assembly JAEEGG01 (sample SAMN16246543, study PRJNA631951) | gut metagenome | biome: gut microbiome; feature: rumen; material: CR-attached | host: Bos | place: Iran: Karaj | collected 2018-10 | reverse complement strand
CACCCACTGATTTGAGTGTGCTCATCGTTGGCGAGAGTGGTGTGGGTAAAGAGATTATCCCTCGTGTCATTCATGACAATTCTCCTCGCCGTCGCGAAAAATATTTCGCCATCAACTGTGGCTCTATCCCTGAAGGGACAATTGACAGTGAACTGTTTGGACATGTCAAAGGCTCTTTCACGGGTGCTATTAACGATTCTCCTGGTTATTTTGGTGTTGCCAACAAAGGAACATTATTCTTGGATGAGGTGGGTGAACTTCCGCTTGCCACACAGGCAAGACTGCTTCGTGTGCTGGAGACAGGTGAGTATATCCCTGTAGGAGCCACAGAAGTCCGTAAGACGGATGTGCGCATCGTTGCTGCCACCAATGTCAATATCCGACAAGCTATCAGCGAAGGACGTTTTCGTGAGGATCTCTACTACCGTCTGAACTCCATCCCCATCCAGATACCACCCTTACGTGACCGTGGTGAGGATATCGTACTGCTATTTCGTCTCTTTGCCATGCAGATGGCAGAAAAATACCGTATGGACAAGATCGTGTTGACAGAAGAGGCAAAATTGATGCTCATGCGTTATAAATGGCCTGGAAATGTGCGACAACTGAAGAATATCACAGAACAGATTTCCATCCTCTCTACAGAGCGACAGATAACCCCTGAGATATTAGCTCGCTTCATCCCGCAGGATCAAGAGACGACCCAGCTTGCCACCATCCGTAACGATGGTGACCATTCATTTGAGAACGAACGTGAAATTCTATACAAGATCCTCTTCGAACTACGCAGCAATGTCAACGATATGCGCCGTGAGATGAGCACGCTGAAGAAACAGATAGAGGATGTGCAGACAGTGCCCTCAACAACGGTGCCCGCCTCCCCTACCATCCCTACAATACCCACGATCCCCACAACAGCACCTTTAGAGGATGCTATAGCTGAGGAATATGTGGAGCCTGTCAAGGAACCTGAGAACCTCAACCTCGACGCATGGAGCCGTCAAGCTTTGGAAAAGGCACTCGATCGTAATGGTGGTAACCGCAAGAAAGCGGCTTTGGAACTGGGTATCAGCGACCGCACTTTATACAGAAGACTGAAACAATATGGACTGGACAAATAACATACGGCATATCTGGTTTTGTCTGATGACAGCCCTGCTGTTGTCGGCATGCTCCGTCAGTTACAAATTCAACGGAGCAAGCATCGACTATTCCAAGACGAAGACGATCCAGATCGCAGAGTTCCCTATTCGTTCCAGCTACGTATGGGGTCCCATGGGACCGATGTTCAACAACCAACTCAAGGATGAGTTCGCCAACCACACCCGTCTGGAACAGGTACGACGTAACGGCGACTTGAAAATAGAGGGTGAGATTACGCAATACCAACAGCGTAACAAATCTGTATCGGCTGAGGGATATTCCGCACAGACAGAGCTCTCTATAACCGTCAACGTGCGTTTCACCAATAACGTCAACCACAACGAGGACTTCGAGCGTCAGTTTACGGCGACTTCGACATATGAGACCACACGATCACTGAACTCCGTCCAGGAGGAACTGGTGTCACAAATGGTCAAGGACCTGTGCGAACAGATATTCAATGCCACAGTAGCGAATTGGTAATAACAAAAGAAATGGACTTAGTAGAGTTGATAAACCACCCAGAACAGATGGACCGCGACACATTGTATGAGTTGAGGTCTCAACTGGCGTTACATCCCTACTTCCAAACAGTACGTCTACTGATGCTCCAAAACCTCTACCTGCTCCACGACCCCACCTTCGATGAAGAGCTACGCCGTGCGGCAATCTATATCACAGACCGCAGAAAACTCTTCGATTTGGTAGAGGCAGCCCACTATCAGCTCCAAGCTGACAAACGGGAAGCTCAAAGCTCAAAAATCAAAGCTGAAAGCTCAGAAAACCGCACGATGGCACTCATCGATACTTTCCTTGACTCCATCCCCGCAGATGAGCCTGAGGAGAAAAAAGAGAAACGACGTCCTACACCAAAAGATGCTACTGTCGACTATGTCGCCTATCTGCTGGAGAACGAGGAAGATAAGTCCGTTGAGGAGACACCACAGATGCAAGGACAAGACCTCATAGACCACTTCCTGCAAGAAGAACAAGGACGTATCCTACTCAACGAACTGAAAGACGAGGAAAAGCCGGTAGAGGCTCCCGTCCTCGAGGATGGACCCGCTGAGGAGGAATACTTCACAGAGACACTGGCACGTATCTATATCAAACAGGGACGCTACGAGAAGGCACTTGACATCATCCAACGACTCAGTACCAATTTCCCTGAGAAAAACGCATACTTTGCCGACCAGATACGATTCCTGGAGAAACTAATAATAAACAGCAAGAAAAATTCAAAATTAAATAATTAAAAAATCAAAGATTATGTACACATTATTTGTAATTCTTATTGTGATTGCAGCCATACTGATGATCGGTATCGTGCTGATTCAAGAGTCTAAAGGCGGCGGTCTGTCATCCAGCTTCGCCTCCTACAACCAGATTGGCGGTGTCCGCAAGACTACTGACTTCGTAGAAAAAGCAACATGGGGACTTGCTTTCGCTATGGTGCTCTTCAGTGTTGTTTGCGCATGGGTAGCCCCCACTGCAAGTACAGAGGGTTCTGTCATGGAAAACTATCAGGCTCCTGCCACCAATCCTAACAACCTGCCAGGCTTCGGAGCCAGTCAGACGAAGGATGCTGCCGCTCCTGCCGCACCTAAGACAGACAACAATGCCCCCGCAGATGCTCCAAAAGCACCTGCTCAGCCTGCTAAGTAAAGAAAATCTGCAAAAAGTATGGGAATTATTTGGTAATTTCGAATAATTCCCGTACCTTTGCACTCGCTTTTCGAAAGAAAGTGCACGATGGTGCCCGTAGTTCAGTTGGTTAGAGCGTCAGATTGTGGTTCTGAATGTCGACGGTTCGAGTCCGTCCGGGCACCCAAGCAAGAAAACAAAGGAAATTTCCGAGAATCCCAGTAAATAAAGGGGTTCTCGGAATTTCAATTTAAAGAGGACGAGTTCCAACTTTTTGGTCTGAGACCAACTTTTAGGGTCGAAAATCGACGCAAAATCGACGCAAAAATCGAAAATCGACGCAAAATCGACGCAAAATCGACGCAAAATCGACGCAAAAATCGACGCAAAAAATTGCAAGATTCGATACCAGATGGAAGCACCCATAATGTATAATTAAATTTTAGCATTATGGCAACAATTACAACTGAGTTTGGAAAGGTAAGTTCCAAAAAACAGAGAGCAGTTTATCTGCTAGTGAGAGACAAGAAGACGGTAAAGCGCATCGCTACTGGAGTCAAGGTTGACGAGAACGAGATTTCTCCCAAAACCAAAAAGATTAAAAACTTCGAGAAGGCGCAGATTGTGGAGAAATTGAAGATGGAACTGGTGGCCAAGATGACCTCTCTCGGCCCAGAGTACCACTACAATGACAGCGTGGATGCATCGAAGATTGCGTCCAAGATAGTATCTAAGCAGCAGGCTCATACTATTGACTTCTTCAGTTTCGCCGAGTTGTGGATATCCAGGCGTGAGTCTAAAAGCATGAGAAACTATGTCTGCATGCTTCACAAGTTCCAAGAGTTTCTGAAGCGTGATACCTTGGACTTCTCAGAGATTACTTACACCCTACTGATGGATTTTGAGAATTATCTGAGTGACTTCACACGTGCCAAGTCAATGTATCTTGGTGAGATTCGCCATTTGTATCGCGAAGCTATGCTGGAGTACAACACCGATGAAGAGACGATCATCAAGAACGACCCGTTTATGAGATACAAGGCTCCGAAGCAAGTGATGAAACTTGGAGTCAGGGCATTGAAACTGGAAGACATATTGAAAATCTACCACTACGATGCAGCTCCCGGCAGCAGAGTGCAGATGGCTCGCGACTGCTTCATCCTCTCGTTCTGCCTGATGGGTATGAATTCTGTGGATATGTATCAGGCTACGAAGTTGGAGAAGGGAACTCTAAAGTACAAACGAGCCAAGACTAAAGATCGCCGTGCCGATGAAGCCTATATCGAAGTGAAGATTCATCCATTCATTAAACCTCTGATGAAACGTTACGAAGGCTCTACTCATGTCTTCAGTTTCTACAGAAAATACGTCGTTCCAGAGAATTTTAACAACAATATCAATCGAGGTTTGAAAGATCTTGGCAGGGCTATCGGCCTTCCTAACCTCCAGTTCTACCAGGCTCGTCATACTTTTGCCACCCTATCGAGAAACATGATGAAATTCAGCAAGAGCGACGTGGACGAAGCCTTGAATCATGTCGGCAGCTATGGTATTGCTGATGTCTATATCACGAAGGACTTCAACATCATCAACGAGAACAACTTCAAGCTGATTGAGGAGGTCTTCAAAGACGAGATTGCAGGCAGACCAAGCACAATACTTGCCGCTGAAGCAAATAAAACCAAAGCTGTCGCTAAGGCCAATGCTCCCAAGACAAAGCGTCCCTATCATAGAAAACCCAAAACCACAGCCAATGCGCAGATATAATCATCCAGAAATCCCCTGCAAAGCCCTATTTGTGGGGGATTTGCTGGTTTTAACCTGTGGGTTATGCAGAGTTTTAAGTTGTGGGGATTTGGTTTTAACTTGTGGGTTATCCCTGCCGATTCTCGGTTTTAAAGTGTGGGATATTGAGTTTTAATTTGTGGGATATGATTCTCGGAACTGCCTGAAACTTCGATAATTGCACACTCCCTACAGAGCAAATAAACAGTCCATGCTAAAAAACAGAGCATTCAGACGCTGTTTTCATGCTTGGCCAAGAATTAATTAAGTGATTTGGGCTTCGCGCACGAATAGAGAATCGCGCGGTTTTAAATTGTGGGTTATTATCTAACGCGCCCATGAGGAAAGCATTAGAAAAAGGCTGCCCGACACGTCATTTCGTGCCAGGTAGCCCTTTCGCATGCAATCGGATGCCATCGCATGCAATCGCAACTTTTCGCTTACCATCGCATGCAATCGGATGCCATCGCAGCTATTTTTCCCACTCTTTGTAGAGCGAAGGCTGTTTTTCCGCTTTCTCCACCTCGCCTTTGATGGCCTGTATCACCCATCCGATACCCATATACGAGCCATCCGCCTTGCGTCTTCTGCCTTGAATATCAGCCAAAGTGCCGATGAAGTCAGGCAGCAGCTTGGCCGCATTGTTAATGAGATCTTTGTTCGGCTGAATGCTTTTCATCGGGAATCCCATCCGCTGCCTCATGTAGTCTATTGCCCTTGGAGCCATAAAGCCTACCGAAGTCAATGCAGTAAGTCTGGTCTGTTCCAGTTCCTGGTCCCGATACTTGTCTTGATAGACCGGATAGAACTTGAACCCTACCGCCACGCTCTTGCCGTTGTTGGGATTGGCTCGGATTTTGTCGTAGGTGAACGTGTAGGGGCAATTCTCGTCGAGCAGCTTCTTAACAGGTCTCAATATTCGGTCCTCTATATGGTCAACTCTGTCCTTGCCGTCTTTCTTGTACTTGTCTGGTGCAATTCCAAGCCAACTCTTCAAGTCGTCAATCGACAGTTTGAATGGCCTTTCCTGTCCACTCAGTACCATGTAGAACTGGAGCGAATACGATGTTGGCAGTGCCAGGGCCTTGTTTAGCTCGAACCTTCGGAAACCTTCGCTGAAGTCCGTCAACACTCGCCAAATCTTGTTATCCACCTCCACCGTGATTTCCCCTGTTCCGTACACATACGTCGCATTGTTGATGAATCCGCACACTGTGTATCGCTCGTTGTCCTTGTACTCAAACGTTCTGCCACGCAGGTTGTAAAGTGCCTGTTCGATGTCTTTGTGCTTCATCTTCGTGTTGAACAGTACCGCCGAGGCTGGCATGGTGATGGTCACATTCTTCAGCCCTAAGTCCAGCTTACACATGTTGTCGCGCAACTTTATGCCCTTCAGCTTGATCGAGGCTCTTTCAATGATACGCAGCACTACCCTTTGTTCCAAGATCGACATATCTTTCTGCCTTGCCCAGCTGTAGATAAACGAGGCCACCACGTCCTTATTCGGAGTCTGTATGTCTATCAGTTCTCTCTTGCTCATACTTAGTCCTCCATGCCAAACACCTCACTGGCATTGCCCCGCTTGGTCTTTCTTACCTTGATTTCGCCATACTTCTGTTCATAGCTGCTGATGGCCATATTCAGTCCTACGGCAAAGATGTCCTTCAGGGCAATCCCCTCACGTTCGGCTATCGTCCTCACCTTTGCCATCTGCTCTACCGAAACCAGTGTACACACATGTTCCATCGGCTTTTTGCGCTTCACCGTCTGAGTCCTATTCTCGTTTTTCTCCTCCTGTTCACCTGTCAGCCCACTAACAAGCTGGCTCATATCGAAATCTTTCTTGCTCATAATGCTCCTGTTTATTCAGTCCTACTTCAGTTTCTTCATCAGTTCTCGTGCAAACTCCAGATAGTCTGTCGCCCCATTGCTCTTTGGCGCATACGTCACTATGTCCTTCACCTCATACGGAGCTTCGGCCAGACTCACATTCTTGCGAATCTTCGTTGTGAACACTTTAGCGCCTAGCGATTCACGCAGCTGACTTTCCACGCCACGTCCCAGTTTCGTATTCTCCCAACGTGTTATCAGAATCCCAGTCACATGTGTTCTATCGTTCAGTTTCTTCTGCACCATGCCAATGAAACGGTTCATCATGGCCAGCCCTTTGAACGGCAGCACCTCGGCTACCAATGGAATCACTATGTCTGTAGATGCCGTCAGTGCGTTCAGTGTTAGCAAACCAAGTGACGGAGGACAATCTATCAATACGTATTCAAACTCCCCCTTTACTGGCTCCAATAGTTCTGATAATATCCGTTCCCGTGCCATTGCCGATGCCAGTTCCAACTCTGCCATAGAGAGCTGAAGCGATGCTGGTACCAAGAAAAGATTCTCACTCAGTGACGCTATTGGCAACGGCTCATTCCCCATCAGGGCTGAATACACTGTTGATTCAGGATCACCATTCAACATGCTACTCGTCAGGTTAGCCTGAGCATCCATGTCTATCATCAGCACCCGATGTCCTTGTGATGCCAATATACTTCCTACACTCGCAACCGTAGTTGTCTTACCTACGCCTCCCTTATGGTTGGCTACAGAAATGATCTTTGTTTCCATACCTCTATATATAAATATGTATTATAGTATTGAATTATTTACTCAAACCTATATGCAAAGATATGAATATTATAGAATATATGCAAGTAATTCTATATGTATTATCAAATAATCAATAATATTTGATATAAATCAATATTGTTTTATAGTGTTATTGATGTAAAGATACTAATATGTCAATATAATAATATGGAAAAATGGCGCTCAAAGCAAGGTAAAGAACCTATTCGACAACTCCTAAAGTATCGTAAATGTGAAGCCATTGTTTCTTCATTTACACCAATTATTGCTACCTTTGCATTCTGTTTTTAAGGTAAAAGATTGAATATACAATGGAAAAAGAGAATAATTTCGAAATGTTGGATCAGCCTGGTAAAATAGCGGTTGTGATTACCAAGGCTATTGCGGATTACTGTATGAAGTCTGACACGCCAGTTGACATTACTCATATTGTTAAGGCTCTGTCGGATGTGATGGGCGCACATTTGGCAACAATGACCCATGGCTGGTCAGACGCACAGGAAGAGAAGGGTATCAACATGATTTTCAATCATATCGTCAATACGATGAATGATTGCAAGAAATCGATTGACGAAAACAATAATCCGAGTTGAAGATGAAACAAGAGAAGACTATTTTGCTCACCTATTATATTAATAATACGGACGAGCAGACGAAGAATGTATTCAGCACAGTCCCCTACAAGTCGACAAAACTTACGATAAGCAATGACAGATTGGTGCAGCTCATAGAGGCTGACATGAAGAAATGTCCTTTTATTCGCAGTTGTACTGTGATGGAAAAGAACTGGCGCAGCGTACCTGAGTTTCATCTGAAATTTACCGTTACTAATCCCTTCTATAGCGAGGCACCCATTCCAGATGAGTATAAACCTGTAGAAGCAGAAAACTGGAAGATCGATGATTTCGTCAACAAGGCTAACATGACCACGTATGAACCTTCTCATCAAGGTTTTGAGATAAAACTGGAGAGTGAGCAGAAGGTAATCAGACTGGGCTCCTACTTCTACGACCTGAAAGGTGTGCTGATTTGCGAAGCCACCGACGAGGATCGCAAGAAGTACTATTGCGATAAGTATGTCACATTCCCAATCGTTGATGAAGACTGGCGCGTGTACGATGGCGATGCCATAGCAGACGGCATCGAACATCTGATAGTCGGCAAGAAGGGCGACACCATCCCCTTGGCTGCTCTCAGGGAGGCTGCCGATTACAATGCCCGTGAGCATGATTGCAGATACGAGGATCAGCTCTTGGATTTGGAACGTCATGAAATCACTGTTTCCAACCGTAAATTCAGGGATTCTGCCGAAGAGTTCCCCGATAATATCGTTATCGGTATTGACAAACTTGGTGAGAAACATTTCAGAATGGATTCAGACTGGGGCAGCTACTATATCCCCCGCCGTTTCTTCTATGTTGGCGATGATGATGAATTGTATGAATCCGATGGCGACGATTTTATGCCCAGTAATTATCATCAGAAACTTATAACCCGTATTGTCGATGATGTGTGGAGTCTTTCCTGGTTCTTCAATAAGCCGAAACTGAGAGTGCTTGTCACAGCCATCACCGACAATGGCTTTGGATTCCAGCGCAACGAACTTGGCCCTATTCCAAAGGACTGGTTTTATACCGTCCAGACCCTTGAAGGTGAAATTAACCGCAAGCTGGATGAAATGCACAAGGAATATCCTGATGACTACAACAGAAGAAAGAGGCCGGATGTCTTTGAGGAGAAGAAATAGAAACAAAGGACTTGTTCATATTGAGCAAGCCCTTTATTCATATTATTATAGACTGGCACTTTTTACAAGGTCTCATTCCAAGTTCTTTCAAGTAGTTTTCGTCAAGGCAATAATAGTTAGTTCCTTTAACAAGATTCCTTTCAAAGAAAACACCCGTATTGGGAAAATAACGGTTTTCCTCTTCAAATGGAGATCTCATATATTCACACTCTAGACTTACATGGTACACCTTCCTAAAGAATTGTCTAGGAATATCCACAATGGGGACGTTATTAAAATACTGTTGATATTCCGTTTTTTTTAATCGATTTATAAGTTCGTCGGGATTCCGCTGCAGTTTGGCATAGATAGCAAGGAATTCTTCACTTTGCTTCAAGAACATGTCCTTTAGTTTATCTTGTGTGATATCTTCTTCGGTACACCTGCTTATATAAAGCCATGCGTAAAAAGCAACAGAGTTAGCCGTTGCATTAGTAACGTAGGCTGTCTTTTTGACTTCACGTTCAAACATAAAAACGCTGTTCCTTTTAGGAGCAATACCTTTGGCTATAAAGTTTTTAATTGAGAAATCAAACCCTTCCAAACTCTTATTTATGCTCTCTCCAGCAAGCAGCTTCTCATAGTTTGCTTTTGGAATGTACACCCAATAAGGCTTATTTGTGATAACGTCACTACCGATAATCTTTACCCAGTCTCGATTAGATTTTCGAAAAAACTCTATTTCACAACTTTTCCAATACATTACCACTCGCTTTGTTCAAGTCCCATACACATCGCTACTACATAGTCGAAATTCACATAGTTAAACTTTTCTGAATTACCTATGCCGATCTCATAATCAGTTCCTCTAAAGATATAGAACGATTTATCCACTGCTTCGTTAAGCTCTTCCAAATGATAGTTACACGACTCATTATCAGCAATAATACTAATGCTAAAAGTGTATTCATCATATGCTATCTGTTCCAAAAGAGAATTAAACTCTTCATGAAATGCAAATTCCGAGGTTGATTCAGGGTTAGCAAAGAAACTTGCGAAATCAAAACGACATTCGTTAATTGTACACCTCATCGGATTGTTCACGTAGTCGTTGAAGACGAATAAATCATTAGGCTCACTTGTGCATGGAAGGATTTCATTGCCTAATTTATATAAGATTATCACACTGACAGAATCATTGGGATTAATGATTCTGGACGTTGACGCAATTATATTAATAATATCCGTTAGTTGTATTTCTTTAAATTCCCTATCTGAATACAAATCAGAATAGAAATCATAGTTCTCCTTTATTTTCTTTATTAGGAATTCTGCGTCAATCAATATTACAGATTCGTGTAACTTCGGTAACTTCATATATTCTATGTTTTAATCAAAATCACCTAATAATTCATCGTCCTTATCAAGTATGTTAGTTGGATCTTCTTTATCAAAGGAAAGAAGTGTCGCATCTTCTACCCTTATTAAATCAGCAATAGAAATGGGATCAATATGAATTGACTGCCCTTCAAGATACCTTTTACGTAACTCTTTTGTCAATTGTTCTGTCTCCTCTTCGCACTTTGGACACGTACCCAAACACTCTCCTTCCAGAGCGCATTTATGGGGCTCGTAGGCAATACCATTTTGGCTTGCAATCCTAGAACGTACAGTTCGGAGGATATTGCATCGTTCTTTTCCGTTCATTTTTATATTCCGTTATGTTGGTAATGTAATCAAACTTATCAAATTCTTTATATCCATATTTTTTCAGTTCAACTTCACTTTGACTGATATTCTTTGGGCCGTTAAACATGGGGATTAATGGTAAACGTATAGTTACCCTATCATTGAATCCATTTTCTGAAATCCATCTGAGATTCCTAATAACTAAATCATTAGAATTTCCGGTGTATTTTTTGTAGATTTCGGGATTCATGTCTTTTGTGTCTACAATGAAATGAATATTATACCCCAAAAGTTTAGTAATATTTTCTGTGGGTATATTAAACGATGTCTCAATTGTTGTATTCCATTTTGATGCACCCAAAAGTAATACGTCTTCTATAAATGAACTATAGAGTAATGGCTCACCACCACCAAATGTCACCCCACCTCCTGTAGATATGTAGTATAACTCATCTTTTACAATGTGTTTGAATAAATCACCAGGACTGAGTATGTAATATTGTGTATCTGATTTGATACTTTTGGGGTTAAGACAGTACTTACATTTCATAGGACACCCATAAAAGCCCACTAAGGTAGTGATGCCTTTTCCGTCTGTTCCAATCCTGAACCGACTTATACTGATTATGGGTGCTACTTTCAAGTTATAGTGTCACATACTTATATTATTGCCACAAAATTAAATAAAAATCTCGACATGAGTGTGATTCTAACAAAAAATCTTCTTCTTTTTGTGCAAAATATCCAATATCCTCAGCATCCTCTTCCGTCGATACTGCATGAAGCTCCCTCTTCCTGCGGTCTCGGCTCCAGCCCCACATCCTTCGAAAAGAGTGTGACGGTGCCGTCCTCCAACACATAACACGGGATTCCCAGGTCATCCACGGCTTTCGCTTCATCGAAAGCTGGATGCGTGTCGCGAAGCTTCAAGAACTCCTTCAGGTTCCTCACGTGCTTACCAATGTCTATCACCTTGAAATTCGGATTCCCTTCCACCTGCTTCTCCACATACTCACAATCTGGGCAGGTATGCATCACATACATCTTAATCATAGTCGTGCTGTTTTTTGTTATTACTATTTGTTCAGCTACAAAAATACGAAAAATACTCCATATTTCACTCTCCAGTAATTAAATAAACGTCTCTTTTTATGCAAAATTAGTTAAATCAGGCTCTGTTTTTACTATATTTTGACTACATTTGCAAACGAATCATTAAAACGACAAACATATATGACACAAGAATATGCAAGGGTATCAGTAGAAATGCCCGAAAACGAAGATAAGGAATCCCTCCATCAGGAGCTGACATACGAGATTGAGAATCCCGACATTAAGGATGAATTTACCATCAAATTCTAATTATGGAAAAGAAAAGCGATACCTACCAGATTGCCACCGACATTCAATGGGAATATGCCGGTGATGGCATTGTCCGCCAGATCATGGGCTACGATGAGCACTTGATGATGGTGAAAGTGAAATTCAATCAGGGAGCCATTGGAACACTCCATCAGCATCCTCATACTCAAAATACCTACGTTGCCAGCGGATGCTTTGAGGTGACTATTGGCAAAGAGAAGAAAGTTCTCCGTGCTTGCGATGGCTATTATGTAGCACCCAATCTGCCACATGGTTGCGTCTGTCTGGAGGCAGGTGTTCTAATCGACACGTTTAGTCCTATGCGCGAGGATTTCTTAAAATAGAAATGTAAGGGCTGTGCTCGTATTACATATTTGAAAACTCGCTCCAAGGCCATAGCATCCAGTCTGTAAGCTGTCCCCTCCTTAATGACCACAAGAGTTGTTACTCATGTGCCCTCCACACCTATGCGATGTCCCCGACAAAATGCTTCAGATAAAAATTTCTCCAGATTTTACTTTCCTAATAAGATCGTCAGTGTTGTAATTAGGATTTCTCCATGTGTACGACACATTTCTGGCATGTTCTGAATCAAACAGTTTTATAATGCCCTTGATATCGTCTGGTAATTTGTTTATAGCAAATTCATAAAGGTCATAAGGCATCTGATGGTAATAGGCACCTGCTATTGCTCCTGTGATGGCTCCCATGGTGTCTGCATCGCCACCAAGGGAGATACAGAGCCTTATGGCATCTTCATAATCCTTGCTATCAAGGAATGCAATGATTGATTCTGGAACTGTTCCCTGACAACTGCCGTCAAAGCTGTAAGTCGGACGGATATCATCGCAAGTCCTGTTCATATCATAACCAAAGTTTTCACTTATATAACGCCGAATCTCTTCTTTGGTGCTTCCAGTCCTTGCCATAAAGATGGCAGCTGCTGTAGCTTGTGCCCCTTTGATGCCTTCAGGATGGTTATGGGTCACTTCTGCACTCTTTTGGGCGACCTTTAATGTCTCTTCTAAAGATGAAAAGGCAAATCCAACGGCGGCAACTCGCATGGCTGCTCCGTTACCCCAGGAATTGTATGGCTTGGGATTATTAGAGGACAACCATTGTGAGAACATACCCCCATACGCTCCCATTGGGTTCGGATATTTACGTCCCCACTGTTGCATTCGAGCTACCAGACCTTTCTTTGTCAGTTTCTTGTCGTTCAAGATCCAGTCAGCAACAGCAATGGTCATAATGGTATCATCCGTATATTCCATATCCTTATTCTGAAGGTTTATATCCTTCGATTTATGTGGATTGAACTCATAGATGCTACCTGCGATGTCACCAATGATAGCTCCAATCAGTAAAGGGTTATATACAGCCCTTGGCCTCCTATTGTTATTTCTCTCAGTAGCCTTTACATTCGTATAATCAATACTTTCATACCATCTACGGAATGTGTCTGGTGTCTCTGCCCATCCCCAATGACAAAAGCGGTTATAAAGGATTGCTTTCATGGAAATGGGTACACCATCATCTGCATGGAAGTCAGCAAGTCCCTCCTTAATATAGAAAAGGGTTTCATTCAAAAGATAGTCTGAATCATCGAAGTGGAATCTCACCCAATTTTCTTCGTACATGTGTCCTACATGTGCGCCACAGTCTTCTGGTACATTTTTCCCGTAATAAAAGCAATGAGCCAAGTATGGTGCAACGATGATGTCATAAAATTCCTTCGGGAGAAATATGTTATAGACGGACATGGCTTTCTTGAACAAAGGCGCAATCTCCACATCCTTAAACCCAGCTATACCGCAACCAATTCGTGTGACCAGAAATTTTAGATCCGTGTGAGCCTTCGCAAATTCTATAAACTTATCGACGTATGGTTTTATAGTCTCAACACCTCCCTGCATGGTAGGAATAGCGTATGCTTGGCCTGTCAGTCCTACACCAACTCCCCATTCAGCTCCGAATTTCAAGTGCGCGGCTTTTGCTGCACCTCCTTTGTGTTGACCAGCCAGATTGCTACCAAAGACAAAGATTTCGTCTTTTTCAAGTACATCAATTTTGCCAGAGGCTATATTGGGCTGTTCTGTTCTATTCTTACTCATAGCAAATATTATTTGGGCTAAATAACGAATGTTCGAACTATATAAGAGTCTCTTTTGCCTACTTCTACATTCATAGGCTCTTGCTCTTTACCATTGATACAAGCGTATTGTACTGATTTGTTGTAGATGGATTCTTCATCTTCAAAGTTGGCAGTTGAAAAATACGCTCTATTATTATCACTAAAGAACTCTCTACGTTTGCGCATTTTAGGCTGGTTGCCCATAGGAGAATGCATCGGATTAAGTATGATGTCTGTATTATTCAAGAAATCAGCAAAACGTTTGTTCAGAATGGCATCGTCCTCGAAACGGAATACAGCTCTGTTTCCTTCTGATTGTATATTTCTAAGGATATTGTTTTCTCCACATTGAATAATAGACACATTTCTGTTTGCAGCGGAAAAATTACGCCTCGTTTCCAGTTCAAGCATAAGATGTTCTCCTAACTCAGGATATGCCTTAATGGTCTTAGAATCTGTAAAGAGTTGATGTGTATATATGTCTTTAGCAACTCCATTTTGTAATAAAAACAAGGAATGATATACAGGCAAAGATTTACTTTTTGCATCTTTTTTTACTTCAATAACTGCTGTTGTCATATTATTGTCAAGAAGAGTGTTCAACTCATCTACATCACGATGAGAAGCTAAAGTGTGACCAGCGAACAGAATCAGGTCAGCTTTTGAGGAGTTTATTATCTCTGCAGTGTGCTGCAATCTGCTGTCTGCTCGTAATGTTGTTTTATAAGATACTAACTGGATAACCATAATTCGTGTTATTTTAGACTCGTTTTATATATACTTCTTCCTCTAAACACCCTGTATTCAACTTCGTTGAGTGTAAGAGTAAAAGAATATGAGCACTTTTATTTCGAGATAGGTTTTCATAATGCAGCGTGATTAGAAAATTCTTCTAATCCAACGTGACTTGTCACCACTCGTACCCCATTGAACATGCCATTTGCGGCCATCAGTTTTATCTATAAGAATGAACTGATACATATTTTGCGTCGGATATAGTTCAAAAGATCCTGAGCCATACCCATATCCCCAGCTGAGATCATCATTATTGATTGTCATAGTACCCTCTTTGTCTGAGTCAAGTGACCACTGAACTTGCTCGATTTTGCCTGTTTTTGTGTCCAATTGCAAAAGGGTATAAATGTTCTCAGTTTGATATAATTTGTAACGTCCCTTTAAGGAGGTGTTTATCTCCAAGTGTTCTAACAGCTGATTGTTAATCATAAGAAGCGTGTCGATTTTGGATAGAAGGGAGTCAACCTTCTGTTCATGCTTCACAGACCTGGCATTGGTGGTTGTCTTTGTGATTGTCTTTGCCGTCTGTGCATTTACGCTGATTGTTGAAATCAACAAAAGAAAGAAAAATGCTTTTTTCATAATCGTGAAGATTTTAATCTGCCATTATTATCATGCCTGGAACTTCTTGCATCTGCTTGCCACATTTAGGGCAATGTCCCTCGATAGGATTCCAGTTGTGTATTTCTTCGTTTTCAGCCCCACACTTTGGACATGTGGGGAAATACCTTTGACTCGCAAGTTCGTCAGCCGAAATAGAGATTATTTCTTTGCATTTTGCACACCGGAAATTGTAAAGCTCTCCAGAGAAAAGTCCATAATGCCCCGTGGGTTCAGTTTGCACTTCATATCCGCATTTACATCTATAAGTTCTTAATGTAGCCATACTTCATTTTTTTATTGTATCATATCTCCTTATATTTTCTGATGGCATCCTGCATGATATCATAATGGTCAAATGCCAGATGTGGTAAGTCCGACAGTGGCCACCATTCAGCTTTAGCAGCATCATCCTGGCCAGTGACAGCAACAGGCTCATCAATAATGGCCAGATATGCAACAGTGACAGTTCTCCCTCTTGGGTCACGGTCAACCTTGGAGTAGGCTCCAATTTGATGCACATCCGAAATATGGAGTCCCGTTTCCTCTTCAAGTTCCCGAATAGCGCATTGTTCGGTAGTTTCATCCATATTCAGGAAACCGCCAGGGAACGCCCACCCACCTTTGAAGGGCTGGTCGCCTCTCTGAATTAACAACACTTTTGGTTCTGCCTCCTTAGTGATTACTATACAATCAGCTGTCACTGCAGGTCTTGGATATTTGTACGTATATGCCATAATCTATTCTTCTGATGGTATCGATTCTAAGTAATGTAATGCCTCCAAGTTTTCATTCAACATCTTAACTGTATCATCATTGATTCTATCCAGAGAAGCTATATCAAGGGCATTGTATATTCCTGCCTTAATAATATCTTTTGCATACTCATTATCAGAAGCTCTTTCAACATATTGGAGGAAAGTCTCGTCTGGTTTCCTTTCTAAAAGATCTACTGCCTTGATAATATCTTCTGAGAAACCTTGCTCCTTAAGTAACGCAGGATTTGCAAAAGACTTCCATAAGAGATAAACCATCATTATCTCTGTATTACCAAAAGGCATATCAGGATATTTGTCTTCTTTCTTTCCATCTAAGAATAGTTTTATTGCTTTCCCATACAATTCTTGGTATTCATCTTCAACATACCTCCAATTGATTTCAATCTCAGGCTTCTTATCTGTCTTCTGGTATATCTGTTCGGTTAGTTGATTCTTAACGCATTCAACGTCATCACCATCTGTCTTAACCTCAAACGGCTCATTGAAACCTTGAATCCTTCCATCATCGCTGAGAGATAAATAAAGAATCTGTTTTTGATCATTCTTGGATGTGTAATATGTTTGGTCAATATCATCTTTGATAGCCCGAACAGCAAAAATTTCCTCGTTAGCAGCCAGAAACTTTTTCCATAATTCCTCCAGTTGTTCAGCGAAGCCTGCTTCTAACAGCCTGCCTGAATGTCCACCAGTCCAGTCGAAATCAGGAATGGCACGGCTCAGTTCTTCTGTTGTCAATATGGCTCGATAATCAGGGTGGATCATTACATCAGGATCTAAGTCAACATAATAGGTTTCCTTGCCTTTACCAGACCAGTCCTCACTCTTATAGGGGTCAGAAGCAAAATACCCACTCATGCAGATACCGGTCTTTCCTTCGCCACAGCGAACCATATAGAAGCGGTCACCACAACTGGCTTTTTCATGCTCCCAAACACTCCAATTCAGGTCGTTATATTCCAATTCACCCAATTTCTCCTGGAAGTCATCCAGTTTATAGCTGGAGATCGCAGGATTCCAAAATAAAATGTAAGTTCTCATCTTCTATTATATACAGTTCTGTTATTTCTTAAACCATAAAAAGCTGATATTACAGGATCCTCTGTTAAAATCATTTCGTCAAAGCGCCTTCTTTCCTCTTCTGCTCTGCGTCTCATTTCATCTGCCTGCCTTGCTTGCTCAGCTCGTTGTACCATTGATTGATACTGAGGCATGATTTCATCTTCATTATCGTAAAATACAATCCAATGGTTCTGGCAGCCTGCCACTGAATTTGTACAGAGGAAGAATCGGTAGTTCCTGCCATTTTT
>JAEEGG010013322.1_pt1 | contig 17609 bp, 11 predicted proteins | sample 9134161 | NCBI WGS metagenome assembly JAEEGG01 (sample SAMN16246543, study PRJNA631951) | gut metagenome | biome: gut microbiome; feature: rumen; material: CR-attached | host: Bos | place: Iran: Karaj | collected 2018-10 | reverse complement strand
AAGCAAAAGACATGGCCTAAAACCACTTGTTTGTATCGCATTGACCCCTTGAATCCTTTCCTTTGCATGAAGTAGCTGGCAACAAAAAATCTGCTGCCATAAAATATCTTCGCTGTTTTGGTGTTTATTATAGCAAAGGTTTTTTAATCTGGTCGCCCAAAAAAGATTTTTTGTATTTTTTTCCATTTTCCTGCTTGACTTTTACCCCCCCATACTATAATTTAATACTAAATTAACTTTTTTGTCCCAATAAATCTCAAAACAAAGAGGAAAACAACCATGAAGAAAGTGCTCCAATTCACCTTGATCGAACTGTTGGTCGTCATCGCGATTATCGCGATTTTGGCCGCCATGCTGCTGCCCGCGTTGGCGAAGGCTCGTGAAAAGGCCCGCCAGATTTCCTGCACGTCCTGCCTCAAGCAGATCGGCACGGCTGCCCGCATGTACGCGGACGACAATGACGACTATCTGATGTACACCTCCAATGCGAGCCTTTACACGGATCTGAAAGCCGCCGTCGGCGAAGGCCAGTGGGCGTCTTTCTGCTTCATTTATCCGTATGTCGGCGACAAAAAGATTCTGTATGGCTGCGCTGGTCGTAACACTGCCTGGACTAATTTCGGTTACGGCACGATCGTCGGTATCGGCAATGGCGGATCGGACGGCGCTGCCCGTACCTATCAGAAGCGCGTCAACGAGTCCTACTACAAGGCTCCGTCGCAGATCATCTCCCATATCGACAACTACGGCTACAACAACAACATGTGGGACTGGGGCGGCGACTCCAACGGACAGGGCTCCCTGTGGAACCGCATTCAGTCCGTTCACAACGGCAACCAGAACAACGCCGTCTTCCTGGATGGTCACTGCGAAACCCGTCGTTTCGCTGGTCTAAATACCCGCGACTTCGGTTCCTACGACCTCTACCAGAACCCGATGCTCCACCAGTAATATTATTGGTATAAGAATGTGAAAAGGGCCGTTGTGTCAAGCAACGGCCTTTTTTTTGTGCTAAAAATCTTTTACTGGGACGACTGGGACAACTAGGACGACTGGGACAACTGGGATGATTGTTTTTGTCTCAGAAGTCCCATAGGTCCCATAGGTCCCAGTTAGGAGCTACATCACTTAAACAAATTCTTCGTGGCTTTCACAGGATCGTAGGTGTAGTTGATGCCAAGGCGGCGGAGGCCGTCTTCGTCACCTGTGCTGGGGATGTGCGAAAGATGCATGTCGCACTGTTGGAATTGCGACATGCAGCCGATGGCGTCCTGCGCATATTTGTCGCGGTTGCTGGAGGCGACGAGCGTGACGAGCGTTTCGGAAAGATTCAGACTGGACTGACGGAGCGAGCCCAGACCCGCCTTGAAATTGGCGACAGCTTCTAGAATGTCCGGCAGAAGGAGATGCTGGCTGTCCGCAATGCCCGCCAAATGCTTGGCGGCATTGATGAACATGGCGGCGGCGGCGTGCATGAGCGGCGAATTCTTGCCGGTCACGATGGTGCCGTCGGGCAGTTTGATGGCGGCGCCACAATGGATGCCGCGTGCATCTTTGTCGCGTTCTGCAGCCTGCTTGGCGGCTTCACGGGCAGCGACGACGACGTCGCGCTGTTCGGGATCGACCTTCGATTTGCCAATGATTTCGACGATGCGGTTGAATGTGCTTTCCTCCGCGCGGCCGAGCATGTAGTCGGCCTTGATGCGGAAATAGCGCCGTTCGATTTCAAGCTTTGCGGCTTCGCTGACGGCCGCGTCATCGATGATACCGGCCTTGATGCAATTGACGCCCATGTCCGTCGGCGACTGATAGGGGCATTCCTTTCCCGTGATGCGCGAAAGCAGTGATTTGAGAAGCGGGAAGGCCTGCAGGTCGCGATTGTAGTTGACGGAAACAATGCCGTAAGCATCGTAATGGAAATGATCCAACGCGTTGGCGTCCTGCAAATCTGCCGTGGCGGCTTCGTAGGCGATGTTGACGGGATGGTTCAGCGGCAGATTCCACACGGGGAACGTCTCGAATTTCGCGTAATGGGCTTGGTTGCCGAGGCGGTATTCATGGTAAATCTGTGACAGACAGGTGCCCATCTTGCCGCTGTTCGGGCCAGGGCCGGTGACAACCACAAGTGGTTGCTTCACAGGAATATAGGGGTTGCTTCCAAAGCCATTTTCACTTACGATGAAATCGAAATTCTCCGGATAACCGGCGATTTCACGATGGAGGAAAACACCGATGCCGTATTTTTCGAGACGGCGTTTAAATTCCAAAGCAGATGGCTGGCCGTTGAATCGCGTGATGACGACGCCTGCGATGTTGACGTTGCGGTTGCGGAGGTCGTCGATGAGCCGTAGCGCGTCGTTGTCGTATGTGATGCCGAGATCCGCGCGGATTTTCTTGCGTTCGATGTCGCCCGCATGGATGCAGATGATGATGTCCGCATTCGCGGAGAGATTCTGCAAAAGGCGCATTTTGACGTTCGGATCGAAGCCGGGCAGGACGCGCGCGGCATGGAAGTCGCCGATAAGCTTGCCGCCGAACTCCAGGTAGAGCCGCTGGCCGGAATCGCCGACGCGCTCCATGATATGTTTGGTCTGTTCCTGAAGGTATTGGTCGTTGTTGAACGGATGCATCGGCGGAGTCCTTTTTTGTCGGTCTGATTGGCTAAAAACGCAAAACTATTTAAAGTAAATGGAAAAATGGATTCATCAACTTGTTTGGACGGTTTTTTACGATGCGTCAGCTGGATTTATTACGATACAGGGCTTTTTTATTTGATTTTGACAACACACTGGTGGCGACGGAGCAATTTCATGTCCGCGCGTTCGCCCGCGCCATTCATGACATGCTCGACTACGACATGTTGGAGGAGGACTATCTCGATTTCGTCGGCAATACCAGTATGTGGTTGGCGGAGAAGATTTTGAAGCGTCTTGGGCGGACAGATGTGACGCCATGGGACGTGACGGTTCTCAAACGCCGCTACACGGAGGAGGATTTCCGCGCTATCGTCTATCCAGGCGTGCCCGAATTCTTGCATAAATATAAAGGAAAGAAGATCTTATCCCTTGCGACGAATTCGCCGCACGTTTTCATCGACATGGCGTTGGAACAGGCCAATCTGACAGGAATCATGGATTATGTCGTGACGGGTGACGATGCGAAACAGTTCAAACCGAAGCCAGACATTTTCCTTCTGGCGGCGCAAACGGTCGGCCTTCCCATTGAAGAATGTCTTGTGTTTGAAGATTCCGAGACAGGCCTCCAGGCGGCAAAAGCCGCCGGAATGGACACGGTGATGGTCGCCAATCCAGGCAATACGATTCCGAACGTGATTCCAAATGACGTGTGGATTTTCACGTGGTTGCAACTGCTTGAAATCTAGGATTCTAGAAAACTAGAATCCTAGAAATTACTCATTACTCATTACTCATTAATTTTCCACGTTCCATCGCGGTGGTTGACGCGGACGGTTGTGCCGTCGGCGAAGGACGTCTCTTCCTCCAGACGGTCGTCGCTGAGGAAACGATGATTCGTCATTTCCAACAGGGCGACACGTTTGTTGAGGTCGCGCCATGGCTGAAGATCTGCAACATCCTCCGCCGTAGCATCTAACGAAACGTATGGGATGCCTGCGTTTAGCAAGCCGCACAGATAGGGGATGCGGTTCTTCGGAATCCAACTGCCGGGGCTGGGTTGATGCGACGATGCCCACGGCGTGATCAATGCGTCATGATAGACGAGATTGAAAAGTGGCACGGGAACGCCTTGGCAGTCGCCGCTGCCGTCGATGGCGAAACTGAACGGCAGATGATGGACGAGATCGACGTACGGAATTGTCCAATCCTGTCCTTCTTCGGAACTGACAACGCCCCATGCATGGCGGATGTAGCCGAAGCATTCCGCGCGGTATTTTTTCGCTTCCGTTCGTGTGACAAGATGCTCTGGATGGGTGCATTCGTCTGGTTGGACGACGGAAAAAACATCCAAATATGTGCCGTCCAATTTCAGCCCTGCCGCAGCGAAATAGCGGTTGTTTCGGCGGACATAATCTGGTGAGAAACGATTGCAAATGAAGCCATTGTAACCGCCGCACCAGTAGTTTCCGAGCCAGTGGGAGCCGTCGAAATGGCGGACGCGATGGTCGCTGTTGTAGCCCGCCGCGCGTTCATAGTAGTCGCGATACTGCTGATGCAATGCGAACAAATAGCCTTGTTCATGGCATTTTTCATTGATGGCCTTCACGCCGTCCGCCCTGCCTGCGGCTTCGCCGATGGGAATCGAGTTCGGTTCGAGCGAATCATAGCCCCAGAAACCCCATCCGTCCAGATGCATGTAGGCGTCCCGCAGGCCGTTGTCGTACAATTTGCCAAGCTTTTCGATGATGTCTTTCGGCGGCAGATACTGGTAGTTTTTCTCTGGATTTTCACGATTGTAGGAACGTGTGTCAGGCTGATACCAATACAGAATGCCTGCATGGATGACTGCGCTGCCGATCATTTTCGCGACTTTCGGCGACCGTGCGATTTTCTCCTGCAGCGACATGAAATGGCCCGTCATCTGTGCATACTCGCGATAGGCCTTCGCCATCGTGACGTAGTTGCCTTCCGCGAACGCCTTGACGCGGATGCGCCGCGCATAGCGAAATTCTCCAAGTTGCGGAATGAAACGTGTTTCCAACTGCGTCGGGCCGCCTGCCGGATGATGGAACACGACACCGAAATCGTCATGCGTCTCGATGATCATCATCGCGGCGGCGCCATGGTTTTCCGCGCCCCACCACGGCATCGTCAAGATGCGTGTATCGGCCAAAAAGATGTTGGATTCGGGATCAAGCGTGTCTGGATAACCGACGATTTCACGCGGCCAGTCTTTTGGAATCAGCATCCCTTGCATGAACGGCAGGACGATTGTTTCGACGCAACTGTTGACGAAACCGCCAGGCCAGCGGCATTCCTTCACACGTTCCTCCTGGTTTTCCAAAGCACGGAATTCCAAGATGATATCGCCTATCTGCCAGTCGATTCCAACGAACAGAACAACGCCCAGTTTCAATTCGATGCCGTCTTTGGCGAAGCCGTCCAGACAGATCCGCCAACCGCCTGTGGCACCGAATTCCTCCCATGTAGCACGACGGTTTTTTGCGTCTTCAAAGCGCACGTCGATTTTTTGTCCATTCACCGCCACCAACATGGACGACGCGTCGGACGACAGCTCCCAATTCGCTTTGCGTGAAAAACGAACGGTCCGCAAATCCTTTGGAATCTCGACGGTTACGCCATCGGTTTCCAGCCGCCAGCCGTCTGCGGTTTCTTCATGCTTCACTCTATTGACCGCCAGAAAATCTGTTGGAGACGTGAAATTTTTCATGTAGTATTCCTTTTACTGTTCGTTGAATAGCATGGGATGCAAGACGCCGGACGAGAGGACAAGGCGATCTTGCGTTTCATTGATTCCTTTTACAATAAATGTTAAATGGGAATCATCAACTTGATGAATAAGTTTTACAACATAGTTTTTCTTGCCGTTTCTGCCAATCAGACTATATTAAATGCATTATCCAAGGCACAATCTCATCAAAAAACATAAGATTGTGCCAATTATAAGCCATATTTGGGAGAAACATCGATGATAGGACGTGTCAAGGAAAAGCAATATCTGCTGGAAATGGCGGAACGAGAGGATGCGCAGCTCATCGCCGTCTATGGCAGACGTCGTGTTGGTAAGACTTACCTTGTACGGCATGTTTTCGAGAAGCGTATCTTGTTTGATCATACAGGATTATATAATGTTGGGCTTGCATCTCAGCTGATGGCGTTCAGGGATTCTCTTATCAGACATGGCGCACATGATGTCCCTAAATTGCACAGTTGGCGTGAGGCATTTTTGGCGCTTGAGGATTTGATTCTCAACAGCAATCAGTCGGAAAGAATCATCTTTCTTGATGAATTGCCATGGATGGATACTCCAAAATCATCTTTTGTTGTGGAGTTTGAGCATTTTTGGAACGGCTGGGCGTCTGCTCAACGCAATCTGATGGTTGTGTTCTGTGGTTCCGCCACCTCTTGGATTATCAATAAAGTTCTGAAAAACAAAGGCGGATTGCACAATAGAGTGACAGGTCTTGTAGCTCTTGAACCGTTCACGCTGGCGGAATGCAAAGAATATGCCGAATCAGTTGGACTTGCCTATACAGAGCTTGACATTGCCGAAGGCTACATGATCTTCGGCGGCGTTCCGTACTACTGGAGCTTCCTGCGCAAGAATGAAAGTCTTGCGCAAAGCATTGATAGATTGTTATTTGCAACAAATGGACAACTTCGACATGAATTTTTGGAACTGTACAGTTCGTTGTTCAAAGAAGGGGATGTCTATATGGGCATCGTCAGCGCATTGGCCCGAAAGAAATCCGGCCTGAATTTAAGTGATTTGTCCGCCGCCATCGGATTGGCAAAGGGAGGAAGCATTTCCCGTCATCTTGAGGAATTGGAACAGTGCGGTTTCATTCGCCGTTACACCAGCTGGGGAAAGAAGAAGAAAGATATGATATTCCAGCTCATGGACAACTTCACACTTTTCCATTTCGCATTTATTGAAGGAGATTCAAATCCAGATGAGCATTTCTGGTCTGTTTCTTCCAACACTCCCTCTGTGCAGGCATGGAAAGGTCTAGCTTTCGAACGGATATGCCTTGCACATGTACCACAATTGAAAAAAGCTTTGGGAATTTCAGGAGTTCTGACCCGTACATACGCTTGGCATCATAAGCCTGATGATGTGTATCCTGTTGGCGCGCAGATTGATTTGATCATCGAGCGAGCGGACAGAATTGTTAATATTTGTGAAATCAAATGGTCGGAAGGTCCATTTGTCATCGACAAAGATTATGATGCCAAGCTGCGCTCCAAATTGAACGTATTCAAAAGCGTTACTGATGTCAAATCAGCAGTTCATTTGACGATGATCTCGACATTCGGCGTCGTACACAATATGTATTGGAATAACGTTCAATCAGAAGTGCTTTTGGAAGATCTTTTCCAAAAGCCATAATGCTGCACAAGACAAGAGGGCAGGGCGGTTTTATGTTTTGACCGTCATGCCCTATGTATCTTGCCTTGTTTATTCTTTCACAACCTTATTGCCTGTGACAACGCAATTTGTGACAGTTTCACTGTCCATATAGACGCCTGGTTTCGGGACATTTGGCGTTTCAATATACGTGTTGTTCACGATCTTCACGTTGTCCGCATGCGTCAGATAGAAACAGCCGCGATAGTCCTTCGGAACTTTCCGTTTCTGCGGGTTGCGGAACGTGTTGTTGCGGAACGTCACGTTGCCGACGGAGCTGATGAAGGCGATCATGCCGTAGCTGTCCGTAAACGTATTGTTCTCAAACAGAATGTCATGCAGAATTGGATAGCGCGTGCGTTCGGAAGACGGGTCGGTCTTCATATAGACGCCCATGTAGATGTCGCGGACTTTACCGTCGTTGCGGACTTCGCTTGGATCGGACTGTTCGAAAGAGCAGTCTCGCACGACGATATTTCCTGCACCGTAACCTTCGCTCCAGACGTTAAATGTGTAGCCTGTTTCGATTTTCAAGGCGCCCATCTGGCTGTGGCGGAAGCGGCAGCGTTCCACCGTGATGTCGTGGCCGAGCAGCAGGATGCCGCGCGCGCGGTTGTCGTGGAAGAAGCAGTCGCGCAGGATGACGTTGTGGGAGTTGAAGTTCCAGTTGAAGATGATGAAACCGTCGAACTTCTGCTCTGGAACTGGCTGGTCAAACGTGATTTCAACCGTTCCTGTATTGCGGTCGATGATCTTTGCGGATTTAATTGGAGCCTTGAAACCGCTCGGTGAATAATCGCCTTGCCGCAATTCCAACGGCGCGCCTGGCACGAAGCTCCACATGGTGCTGCGGGCGTTCTGTGTTGTCACGGAAAATTCGCCAGTCTTGCGGCAGAAAGCACTGCAATCGTGGACGTTGAGACAGTCATCGGAACCATAGCAGAAGTCGCAGTTGAGCATTTTGAAATAGCCGAGTGACTGGCCGATGTGGCAGTGGTCCGCCGTACAGGAAATCACGCGGCGTTCGTCGTCCTGCGGCGGACGGATGTTCACGCGGATGAACTGCGTATATTTCTGCTTTCCAGTAATTAGCGTCGCATGGCCAGGCGTCGAAAGGATGTCGATGTCCTCCAACGTCAGATGGCGGTTGTTCGACATGTTCGTGCAGTTCATGTCATAGTAGTAATGCTGCAGGCGGTAGATCTGGCCGATTTTGAAACCACGTGGAGCGCTTTTGATGCGCATGACGTTGCCGCTAACCCATTCAAAATCAGGCTTGTTGCGACCTTTGAACATCTCCAAAGCCCGTTCGATGTCGCCTTCGTAACCGATGGATTTCACGGCTGGATCCCACGGCGATAAAAACGCCATGCGCGAATTTTTCGCGGGATAGTCTTCGTAATGAATGAATTTCAGATCGTAGCTATTTGCCGTCGTGGCGACGACTTCCACGAGGCTCGCCAAAGGTTCGCGCTCCCAGTCCCAATCGAATTTCAGATTTTTCACGACGACACGGTCGCAACCATTAATATACATACTGCAGTTACGTGTGCGATAGCAGATGAACCGCGCGCCTTTTCCGTCCAGCGTAAGGTCTTGGATATCCGTGACTTTGATGGGATTATCGTCGTCGAAGCAACGATAGTTGCCAGGAGCCAATTCCAAGACGGACGCCTTGTTTTCACGGCAGTAGGCGATCGCCTTGTTGATGGCCGCGAAATTGTGGTCGTTCTCCGTGGAGAAACCGAAATCCGCCGCCTTCACGACGGGACCGCCTGTCTCACGCGGACGTTCGACATCGAATTCCTCCGCGCCTTTCGGCAAGTCGCCATAATCGCCTGCGAACGGTTCGCCACCAACTGGAATGAACTGATCTCCAGGCAGTTCGAACACTTCGAAATTCGATACTGTAAATTTGATACGATTGTGACTATGGAACTGCAGCGAATAATCTGCCAACTCGCCTGTACGGAAGCGGAATTCATCAATTTTATTGCCGCTGTAATCGGTAATCGTTTTTGCAAACGTATCTTTTGTATGGCTTCCGACGGAGCGCGGGCGGCACAGAATCTGAAGCATGCCTTTTTCAGCACGTCCAGGCTCGACCTTCAGCCGCAGTTTTGCAAGATAGGGCGTGTTCGGTTTGAGCATGCCCACCTTTAACCACAGTTGTTGCCGCCATGCCGTGTCTTCCGGCAGACCGAGTGTATCCGCCGTAAAGGACTGTCCGTCTTCCGCAATCACCACATCGCCCGAATGTTCGATTTTCGCCGCATCGCCGAAACCCTTCACGATACTTGTTCGTGTGGCGGCAGGCGCGGAAACCGCCGTCAAAGCCGTCAATAGACATACCATGTATTTTGGTGACATGGAGTTCCTCCTGTATTATTCCGCGACGATCAACGCGCCGCCGCAGGATTTCATGGAGATCGAATAGGAGCCGTCCGCAAGCTTCGTCAACGGAGCGCCGACCGCTTTCACCTTGAAATCATCGCAACGGAACGTCACGTCGAATGTCTTGTTGGCGGCGTCCATTGGATCATCCGCCGCACAGACCATCAATGCGTAGGAGCCATCGGCCTTGCGGGAGACCATCTGGCCGATGATTAGTTCTGCGCCGTTCGCCGCTTTGACGTCGCGGAAGATGCCTGTGTTCAACGCTTCGACAGGCTTCGTGTTTTGCAATCTGGCCAGCCACGGGGAATCCGCCTTGAAGCCGACAAAATGCGTGGAGGCGTTGCGGAAACGCATGTATTCGTCGCTCAACGCATGCAGTTCCGCGTTGACGGCTTTCAATTTGTCATACTGCTGTGTTTTATTTCCTTTGTCATCAAGCACTTGGTTGTGCCACCAGCCGGCCGTGTAGCAGGCCCAGATGATGTTTTCCGCACCGAACGCCATGGAGGAATAGGCCTGGGCGCGCAACTGGTTCTCGCTGATCCACTTATCAGCCTTGTTGGAGTTCACTTGCAACACAATCCACAGGCTGCGGCCGCTCTTGCGGCAGGCATCCGCCACGATGCGCAGATTTTCGTAATGACCTGCCACGGAGGCTGAATACATGTAGAAATCGTAGCAAATGTAGTCCGCCGCGATATTTTCACAGTAGCGGTCGATATGCTCTGCATAGGTTGGCGTGCCCAACTGGTTGACGGTCTGCTGTGCGTTGTTTTTTGCGACGGAGGCGTAGTTCGGATACAAATTCAAGTACGGGAACTGTTTAGGGAAATTCTTTTCAACGAATTTCAACACTTCGCCGTAGTACGGAAAATCAAGGGCCGACGGCTCATCGCCTGTATCGATGCCCCAAATGGCAGGATGGTCTTTGAACGACGCAGCGCCTTTTTCGTAGGCACTCCACGGATTCTTTTCACGCATCGTGCCCGCGTTGTCGCCGTCGCCGCCCCACCAACCAGGCAGGATGCCTGTCACAATCGCGCCGACGTTGTATTTCGTGAACAAATCAAGCGTCTTCGGATCGTTCTGCATGCAGACGACAAAATCGATGCCGCAATCGGCCAGATCTTTGACATGCGCCTCCGAGCAGGCATACGGTCTTAGAAAATACGTTCCAATATTTAGGCGGTTGCGGTTCATTCTGGTATTCATTTTTTGAGCTCCTTTTTCAGTTAAGGTTATATTTTTTGATTCGTAAGTTACACAGCAAGAAACACAAAGCGCTAAACACCCTGTGAACGTAAACATCAACAAACGATTCATGTTCATTCTAAATTCCTCTTTTAACTTTAATCCCTTTGTATTTAGCTATTTCCAAAACTCATAGGTGTTTGTTACGGTCACGCGGCCGTCTTTCGGCTTGCTCCATTGTTCCAAATTTAACCGTTTTTCTTCAGGTTTCGCATTCACGTAGCAGAAGTCTATCTGACTGGCTTCAAATGTGTTGAGTACGCCGTAACCAGTCGTTTTGTTCACAAAGGCCCATTTGCCAGTTGGGCGGTCATTATCGCGGAAATAGAGATTCGTACTTTCCGTTTCAGACAGTTTCACATCTTCCGATTTGTCGTTGTGGAAGATGACAAGCGATGTGTTTTTCATCGAATCCGTGTTGAACGCAGGATGGATTCGCAAGACCTGCTGGCCTTTGCCGACGAGTTCGCTGATGACTTTGAAACCTGTGCGATCCGGAAGCAATTCAATGCGACGTGTCAGCGTCTTTCCGTTTCCAAGTGACGCTTTCATCGTAACATGTGAAGCATCACACTCCGTCACGTCATAGACCTCCTGCCAGCCGGCCGATTGATACTGTGCGGAACTGTACTCTTCATAGCCGTCGCCCAACGGATTGTAGCCTTTCTGCTCGTCGCCGAAAATCTTCATCATCTCATGCCCTTTCATATCGACGCAGCTCCATACGCGGCCACCCATGGACGGAATGACCGTCACGCTTCCATGGGCATTGGACAGCTTCACGAGTTCGACTTCCTTCTGGCCGATGACCGCTTTCGATTTCAGCCATGCCATGTAACTGTCATGGTTGCCGCCTTCGCGAATGGCCGTCAGTTTGACGGCCGCGGCAGCATTTTCGAACCGTTTCGCGATGGCGGCGCAGTCCAAAGCGGATGTGGCGACCAACTTGTCGCCACGTAACGCATAACGTGATGTGGCGAGTTGCAACTGCGTGTACCACAACGGCATGTGGGCGACGGCGGCGCGGCGGGCGTATGTTTCGTCGCCTGCCGCGGCCTTTTCCGCCAGTTCCAGCATGGCATCTGCAATGGCCAGTTTCACCTTGTCGTTCAGATAAATGGATGGATGCGCGTAGATGCGAACGTGAGGGCTGGTCGGCTTGCAGAGCCAGTCATGCATGTAGTTGATGTATTCACGGATGTACGGCGCTGCAGGCCCGTAATAGCCGTCTGTGAATTCGCGGATGCCTTTCTCGACATCGAAATCGCTGTCCCACAATAGCTTGGCTATGAGATAAGGGCGCAGGTCCTGAAATTCGCCGCCCTTCGTGAAGGCGTTGCCTTGTTCAAACAGGCCGCGGACGCCCCACTTCTGGTAGAATTTCACGTTCTTCTTGAGCGTCCGCAAGTTCGGGAAGGGCTGCGTGCTGTGTGCGAAATTGATTGAATAGTCCCAAACGGACAGATAGGGCGCGATTTTCGACCAATCTTCGATATCCTTTACAAAAGAGCGGTTGAATTCGCATTCATCCAGCCCATGTGCGAAGCAGCATTCAATGGAACAGAGCCGCACGATCACGTTGTGGGCAGGCTTTACGAATTTTGGCGCCTTGCGCGTGTATTGATAGGCCAGCGTATCAATTTTCACCGTTGGAAATTCCTTTTCGACGGCTGTTGCAATAGCGTTCACGAAATGGAGCAGGGGGCCAGCCTGGCTGCCTTCCTTTTCCGCCAATGCCGTGCAATTCGGGCATTCGCAGTAGTTCCGCCAGTCGTTTTGCGAAACACTGACGGCAAATGGCAGTTTCTGCGAATGGCGTAACCAATCCAGAACTGTCTCCGTTGCAATGCGTTTCACATCCGGATTCGTCAGACAAAGCTGCGTGCGATCAAGCAGCCGTTTTCCTTTTACCAATGAATAGTATTCAGGGTGTATCGCACCGTATGTTTGGATCGGAACCAATGAATTGAACGTATGGACCCAGCCACGGTACATGTAGTTACCGCCCCATTCGTCGCGATCAAAATCCATGGCGCTCAATTTCAAAGGCACGATCATTTCCGGATTGCGGAAAATATGGATGTAGCTTGTGCGGCGGTAATCGAAGGGCGGAATATGGATTTTTTTCATTGGCGCGACATCGATAGCGTCATTTTTTGGGAAGACGATGCAGTCGTCCGTAAACCAACGCCAGCCAAGTTGTTCTTCTAGAAAATCATACACGGCATAAAGGACGCCGCGCTGACCACCACCGAGTAGCAGGCCGTCAGGCCGTAATTCAACATGGATGCCGTCGAAACGCAGTTTTTCGTAATCGACAGGCCAGGAGACCCGTTTCGCTTCGGGAACACGGCCAACATAAATCGGTTGTTTGCCGTCGGTTACGTCACCGTCGACGATAGGCAAAAGCTGTCTTGTCTGGCGTTCAAGACGCATCTGTAGTTCTTCGCAGGCTTTCACTTCCGATGGCGTCGCGTCAACGGGCCGCACAATGACCCACTGTTCCAATGGCTTGCCTGCGAATGAAATCTGACTTTGACCATATTCGGCAAGCCATTTTTCAACGGCTTCGATGGCTTCATCGATGCTGTCTCCTGCCTTCGCAAGCCATTCACGACCAGACAGTTTCGACTGTTCTTCCGCAAACGCCTTAATTTGGTCGCGGTTCTTCTGCAACGCCTCCAGACGCGCCTTGCTCTCCGCCCATGTGCCATTCGGGACTTTCATGTCGCCTGCGAGACATTGCAAATGTCTGGCATTCTTTCCCTTATAGGCTTTCAAACCTTTGAAGCAGGCATCTAGTCGTTTTTCAACAGGAACATCCTTCAGCAGTTCCGCCATGCGTTTGTCTGCATCCGGAAAGTCATAGCAGCCAGCGGCGAGCATCTGCGTTACATGCTCTAATTTATCATCTTCCGACGTGGCGCGTTGCGCCATCAGGCAGTGGAATTCCGCTAATTCGCGGCGGTCGTCTTTGTTGATAGCAGCCCATGCCGATTGTATGTCGTCATACGTCAAATACCAGCGCATGATGACTTGGCGATCATATGTCGTCTTGTTAGGCTTGGCTTCAAGACTCTTTATAGTTTCTTCTGGCGACGCGACTTGCAACATCGACATGTCATCGACGAACGCCTCGCCCGGTCCGCCTTCCAGAAACGCCAACGGCATGACGGTGATTGTGTCCTGTATGGTGACAATCCGCCGTTTGACGAATGTCCATTCCTTCATATTCTTCACAACAGGCATTTGCTCGCCCGCGCCGAACCAACCGTAGCAATTAAAATTATAGGTATAGAGCGCAAATGCGTTTCCTGTTTCACCTTTCACGTATGCCGACAGTTCATACGTCGCGAACGGCGTCACTTTGATGGTTCGCTGGTAGATGCTTTTCCAATGGACTTTCGTATCTGATTTCAGCACGCCGCAGTTACCACTGCGACCGCCTGGGACACCGTTCGCTTCAAAGCCGCTATCGCCCCATAAGTTTTCGGCCTGCTGTCCGAAAACCAACGTCCCCAAAAGAACCGCCAGAAGGAATATGCGCTTATCCATCATTCTCATGCCATTGGGTTTAAATGAAAACGGACACGCTTGAGCGTGTCCGTATCGTTGATTAATCGTTGAACAAAATCTTCGTGATTCCGCAGAGGTCTGTGAATCGGTCGAAGTGGCCGTAGCCGCCCGCCTTTTCGATGTTCTTCGGATTATGGCAATCCGTTCCGATGGAGAACGTGCAACCAGTCTCGCGGGCGAGCGTCATCATACGGACATATTCAGGAGAGAACTTGTCCGGTCCAATGCCGTCGTTCCCCGCAATCGGCGCCACCGCGCAGGTATTGATTTCAATCGCGCAGTTCGCCTGTTTCGCCGCCTTGAAGCATTCGATGTATTCGTTATCCGTAATCATCGACTGGATGAGGCGCGGCATTTCGGGCGTCCAACCCATCGCATGGAATGGATGGACGACGGATGTCGCCATGCCAAGTTCCATGACTTCCATGAAACGGCGGATCATCAGCTCTTTGATGCCCTGAGGGTCGTTCAAATCAGCAGGCCGAGTGAAGCCTTTCATGTGGAAATGGTCTGGCGGAATCAGAACGTAGTCGAAGACGGACATCGCTTCGCGGCTCAATGCAACATGTTTGCCGCCAAGGAATTCCGTTTCGCAACCGAACAGAATCTTCAGGCCACCGCATTCCGCCTGGCATTCAGGGCCTTTCAGAAGTTCTTTCAACTGAAGCACATGTTCGACATCCTGTGGCGCATACCAGTTGGAAGAGCCCGGAACCGCCTTGTCCCACAGATGGTCGGAGAAACCCAACGTTTTGATGCCAAAAGACTTGCAGATGCGCATGAAGTCTTGCGGATAGGAGTCGCGGGCTGCGCAGGCGGACAAAAATGTATGCGTGTGGATGTCGCTTGTGATTTTCATTGATTTTTCCTTTTTGATTTGATATTATAGTTTCGACGGCGCGGACGCCGTCGTTACCGTCCAACGGCGGGACGCCGCCGCTATATCCAACGGCGAGACGCCGTCGTTACTTACCAACAGCCAGTCGAGCCGCGAATTTCTCCGGCAGATTCGCCGCACGGATCTTCTCCTGCGTGATTTTGACATTGTACGGGATGCGCGAAATCGCTAAAGCATGTTCTTCGAACTCGTAATAGACGATGGTGGCGCGTGGGTCTCCATCACGCGGCTGGCCAACGGAACCCACGTTCACAAGTACTTTTGCGTCAGGCTTGATGACCTGCTTGCGGATGTAGTCGACATGCGGTAGCTCCGCCCCTTGATCAATACCGATCAACGGCGAATGGCTGTGGCCGCAGAAGCTAAGCGGATACTGCTGGTAATCAAAATTCAGCTTAATGGTCTCTTCGTCACGGCAGTAATTATAATGGTTAGGCGTGTTGGAGCCGTGGATCAGATTGAAATCTTCATCGGATGCAAGCGATTCAGGCAGTTTCGCAAGCCAATCGACGTCGTCAAACGACAACTGTGTCTGTGTCCATTCGATGGACGTCTTGATGTCGTCACGCAGGCGTTTTGTAATGTCCGCCTCGAACAACATAGAACAGTAGTCGTCGTGGTTTCCCTTGATGGTTGGAATTTCGCGCGAACGGATGATGTCGATACACTCCTTCGGGTTCGGGCCATATCCGACGACATCGCCGAGGCAGATGATCATATCCGCGCCATGTGTGTCGATTTCCTGCAGCACGGCATTCAAGGCTTCCAAATTCGCATGTATGTCACTGATGAAGGCGATTCTTGTCATGATGGTTTCCTTTTTGGCTTGAAAGCACCGTCAGCGCTTCCAATCACGATATGGCTTGTCCGCCAGATTCTGATTACCGTAGCGGCTATCCGCCGTCACATTCTCTCCAGCCCAATCTGGTTTCTCGAATTTTTCGTCTGCGCTCCCAAGTTCGATTTCCGCCACGACGAGCCCTTCGTTCGTGCCGAAGAACTCGTCCACCTCCCATCGATGCCCCGCATAATCCACGTAATGGCGCGTCTTCTCCACGATGCGCTTTCCGCAGAATTCCGCCATCATCGTCTCTGCGTCCTCCAGCGGAATCGAATATTCAAATTCGTAACGGCTGATGCCGCTTTCCAGTTTTCTGGACTTGATGGTCAGCTTCGCGGACTGGCCGTCCATGATTCGCACACGCACATTGTAGTCTTCTGCTCGTGAAAAATAGCCTTGTTTGATTGTGACATGGCGCGTCGCCAGTGACCGCCATCCATCGTCTTTTGGCAAAAATTTCAGCTCCGTCTCAATCATCGTGCGTCTTTCTCCACGCCCTTTACCTTATTATATATCCGAAGTAATGATTGTGCCACCGAATCCCACGAATAAGCTTCGACATCTTCACTGGCCTGTTTGACCAATGCTTCTTTCAATCCATTGGTGTCGAATAACTTATCGTATGCTGCCAGTAGTGCATCGTCATTGCCTTGTTCGAACTGCAGACCGTTGACGCCGTCTTTGATAAGGAAGGCAAGGCCTCCAACATTCGAGCCGATAACAGGTATGCCCGCACTCCATGCCTCCAAAACCACGATGCCGAACGGCTCGTGTTGAGAAGGTAGGATGAACACGTCCGCCGTCTTGTAGGCACTTAAAAGCAACGGATCGTCGGGAGAAAGGCCTGGAATGATTGTCAGATGTTCCGCAACACCAAATTCTTGCGCGTGATGTCGGATTTCCTGCTCGTACCATTTAGCCGTCGGCGGTCCGATGAGTAGCACATGTGCCTTGTCGCCACGTTTCCGCAGTTCGGCAAGCAATTGAACGAGTTGCAATTGGTTTTTCTGATAATCCAAACGTGACACACACAGAATAAGGCGGTCTTCCTGCGGAATATTCCATAAGGTACGGCAATCCGGCAGATTGGATTTTGGCCGATTGAATTTTTTTGTATCGACACCATTCGGCAAGTGCATTACCAGCTTGTTCGGATATTTCGCTGTTAGCTTGTCATATTCATTCCGCCCTACGCAAATGACGCCGTCGATTCCCGCCATTAAATCCTTCGACCAGCCAAGGATACGCTCAATGATGCCGCCGTATGGCAACTTGTGCGCCGTGGGTGCGATGAGTTCCTGCATTTCCTTCTGTGGAACATCGATAAAACCACCGTGCAAACTCATGACACATGGAATTTTTTTCTTCTTTGCCGCCCCGATTGCCATCTGCGCAATACGGGCTCCTGAATGAATGTGAATCAAATCAAAATCATGTTCCACGAGATATTTGTAAAGCTTGGGGGAGAATGGATTGCCGCCTTTTTTATCCATTTCACGGCGGGCGTGTTCAGGCAATGGAAAATATGGATAAAAATATGGAAAACGGCGCACCGTTATTCCATTGCGTGTCTCCACGCCG
>JAEEGG010013320.1_pt1 | contig 17610 bp, 16 predicted proteins | sample 9134161 | NCBI WGS metagenome assembly JAEEGG01 (sample SAMN16246543, study PRJNA631951) | gut metagenome | biome: gut microbiome; feature: rumen; material: CR-attached | host: Bos | place: Iran: Karaj | collected 2018-10 | reverse complement strand
TACAGGAAAAACATACGCAATGCCATGAATCAGAAATTCCTGCAAGGCCAGTACATTAACTCGCTTTTTGTCACGGTCGATAAGTTTTGCCTTTTTGCAGCGTTCCAAACTTTCGCTCACCGTTGATGCACTTAAACCTAACGATTCTGCCAACCCGTGGCACGACAATGTCTTTCCTGCAGATGTCATCTTTTTTAATAATACAAGAATATCTTGCGGTTTCATTTGTTTGTATATTAAATACTTAATCTCATTTGTTCGCTGTTCGCGAATTGCGAACAAAATTTCAGTTTGCAAAGATAATGCTTTTTTCAAATATGCAACCACATATAATTTTCTTATAGCACCATATTTCAAAAAATGTGTGCATATCCGTAGGGAGATGGTAAATCAATTTACGATATAGATTTTTTTGATTGAGATTTGCAACTTTGTTATAATTGCATTGTTCTATGCGCCAATAAGTTGGACTAACATCAATTGCCTTGAGTACTTTGATTATCTTTTTGAGATTTATCATTTGGAGTGTTATCTTTATTAAAATTAGATAAAAATTTGCTAATAAAAAACACTACAAATAGAAACGATATGAGACTTTGGGTGGCACAAGTTATTTTTGACCAATTGGTTATCGGGTGCATATCGCCATATCCGACGGTAGTTGTGGAAATAAAACTAAAGTAAATTGCGTCAATAGATGTTTTAAGTTCAGGGATAGCATCTATAGTAAATCCATGAAAATAAATAACGGCAAAACCTAATGTAATCTCAATATAATTAATAATGACCAAAATTAAGTTCCTTTTATAAGAATATGCGGGATTTTTGTATTCTGGTTCCAGAAAAATCAGTCCTAACAAATAACACAAAGTTTCTGCTATAAGATAAATGCAGATGTAAGATATCCATTGAGGTAAAGGGACACATAAAAAAATGATATAAATAAAAATTTTTAAATTAACATAAAATTCATTGAGCATTTTTCTGTCTAATCTTGTTTTTGCGATTGCTCGTATATACAGTCCAGGAAAGATAATTTGAACACATACAAGGAAAAGCCTTAATGCCCGTTCTATACCATAGTCTGGATATTCATTTGAATTCCAAACTTCTTTTATGTGTGTTATTTGTTTAGTAATAGAATTATCTGTAAGGGGTTCTGTTAAATCATTATTATTATTACAACTATTGCCAACACTCAATTTGCTTATAAAATTTCTTATAGAATTCATTTCGCGATTTATCTAAATTGTATATAATTTAAAACCTATTCATTATTTGTGAAATATTTTCTATGATTTCTCGAAGATTATTATTTGTATATGGATTGCTTAAATGACTCATATAAAAATTCGCTGTAACTAAATCTTCTCTACTTATTGGGTCTATGTGACAAACGAATTTGTCTGCAATAAACTTTAATACATCTCTTATTGATTTGTCACACCATGAAAATATTTTGCTATTCAAATAATCATCAATATTCTTTACTATTTCATCTTTTCCTTTTTCCCGATAATAATTTTGAACAGAATACTGTTTTTGCCCTTTTTCTAGGAACAAGGCTCGAAATAAAGCAATAAACGAATCGAATATCATAAGGTATTCTTTTTTATTGCTTTCTTTTGTCGTGTCTATTTCTGACAGTCTAGAAAAACGATAATTCAGTTGTTCTAAATTGAAGATGATTTGTTCTTCAAAGGGTTTTGGGGATGAATTCTTAATCATTTCTATTGTTATTTCTTTTGCAATATTTATTCCAATCTCAGCTAAAGAATTTCTTTTTCTATCAGGCCAAATGTCCCATCAGTCATTTGTTCCATCATAGAAAATTTAACATGTTTAAATTCTTCTACATTACATAGTCTTTTGTACTTCTCTATTGTTGTTTGTGTTGCTTTACATCCAAATATAATTTTTCTTAATGCAGTAGGTTTAAATTTAAAAGCTTGGTTTACTTTATTTTTTTTAATGTCCTCATTAGTTTTTACAATTCTAATTTCTTTTTCATAATCCCAATCTTTTGATTTCGGTTGAATTATCTTTTCTATAATTAATTCTCTATCAGAAAAGTGATTATAAAGAGGCATTGTGTTAACATATCTAACGGGAATTGCTGTAGTAAAAAAGTCAGAATCTTCCAAAATGTCAAATTTAAGACACATACCCTTATGATCATTTGTGTAATGAGACCACATAAGTATGTTGTCTTTATTTTTACTAAAACAACAAACTCCTATTGTTGATAGAACATCATCAATACTCTCTTTATATTCCCTTTTGCCATAATATCTTACTCTATCCCTGCATTTCTTTTTGTATAATTCATCCTTATTACTATTCTCAATAAGATCATATAGTCCTTTAATATCAGGCCTTTCTGAATTTGCCCAGCAGTCGAATGGGTCATTAAACTTATTTGGATGAGTGAACCATAACGTATGGTCTATAAAAATTTTCTCACTATATTCATCGTCTTTTACATACTTATATAATAATTGGTTAACCTTCTCTTTAGATATCATCTGTTCTAAAGCTAGTCTTTTCATTTCTGCAGATATTTCCATTCCTAAAATTTAATAATTATAAATTGCATTTTGTTCATTGTCTTGATATGATTTTTTATCTATGCAAAGATACTGATTATTTGTCAATTACAAAAAAATAACAAAAAAACAGCAGCCAGACATTGCCAACTGCTGTTTAATCAACCAAATCACTTGTATAACTATAATTTATGGTTGACGAACAGGTCGTACTAAATACCCTTTATAACGACTAATAGGTGCAGTATTAGCAAGAAAACCACCAAATCCTAATGTTTCTGCTGAATTATATGGCGGTGGGAATCCTGTACATATCGAACTTGACCAATAACAACCAGTAGGTGCAGATTTGTATGATGCTGGAAGAAAAAGAACATTGCCGTTGTGATGACTTGTGAAATATTCTCCTGCTATTCCAAAATGCGAATTCGTAAAACCATGTGTACAATTATCTATCAGTTCTTGCATCTCTTCTACTGTTGGCATTCGCCATCCACCTCCCCAGTTGACAGAAGCTGCATCAGCATATGAAGGCAGGACAGATGGATATTCTGTATAAGTATAATTGTAGGATTCGTATTGCGATTTTGAAGAAGTTTCGCCCCAGGCATATTTGCACCCACAACTTGCATGACTATTTGCTCCTACATTACAAGTTGCCCACAAAAGACCACTTGGCAGTCCTAAATCTATGTAACAATGTCCTCCATGTTGTCCTGAGACAAGAATCCATTGTGCGTATAATGTCATGTCACAAGACAAATAATTTAATTCCTGAGAGTCTCTATAGTTTTCACCTGCTCCATTATATCCGTTAGGAACGGTGTTCCATCCAACAAATTCATGTCCTGCGTATGTAAAAGTATTTGCAGATAATGCTTGTTTTACACCATAAGTGAATGCTTGTGGTTGCATTTCTCCTATACCACCATTAGCGTCAAATGTAACTGTAATAGTATTAGCCTTCCACATAGCATATAATGTCATATCAGAAAAAACTTTTATGACTTGACCATCGTTGTATGAAATGCCACTCCCGTCACTAATTGTATTCCAACCAATAAAAGAATGACATTTGCGACTAAATGTATTGGAATTTAATGCTTGCGATTTGCCTTCAATAAACGACTGAGATGACATAGTGGCATCACCATTATTGGGCATGAAAAATACCGTATAGGTTTCTTTCTTTTGACATCCGCCTATTGCGATTATTCCGATTACACAAATTAATAAGATTACACAAGATTCTCTATTCATTTTTAACAATTTTAATTAGCGAAACAAACGGGTCTTACCGATTTCCCATAATAACGACTATCGCTACCCAAATCATAATGGTCCGAATATAAATCGAAGTTCATAGCAAACATACTTCCCGAAGCATTATTATATGCATAAAGCGAACTTGACCAATATGTTCCCAAAACACCAACTCCATAATATCCATCTCCGTTACGAAAACCTGCAGAAGGAAGTATTATAGAATTACCATTAAATCCAGAAAAAAGCATTCCTTTTACACCATTCCATGTAATCCATGTACATATGCAATTATCTAATAATTCTTGCATTTCTATATATGTCGGCATGCGCCAACCACTACCCCAACAAGTAGCAGCGACATCATCAGATTCTTCTAATTTTGTTAAGTTATCTGTAAAACCATAATGTCCGCATGGTATATTACGACAATACTTAATTAGAGCATCAGGTCTTCCATCAAAGCAATATTTATATGTGCTCCATGAATAGTAATCTTTATCTATTATTTCTCCCCATGCATAATAGGCTCCATAGTCTTCTGGCGCATTAGACCCCACGTTACAAGTTGCCCATAAAAGGCCACTTGGTAAGCCAAGGTCTACATATTTATATCCATTTATTTCTCCATTTCCATTTTCAGAAAACCATCTTGCATAAAGTGTTATATCGGAATTGAGTTTTACTTTTTGCCCATCATAATATGTTTCTTTTTCCAGTGTATACCATCCACAAAATGTATATCCGCTACGAGTAAACATATTTTTAGCTAGTGTAATAGAATCTCCACCATAAAAAATTTGTGATTGCATTTCACCTATACCACCATTTGCCACAAATTTTATTTTATATGTATTCTTTGTCTCTGCCTCTTCCTTTTTGCAACCAATCATCGCCATCATCCCTATTACCAAAACGGAAACATAAAATAAGAATATTCTTCTTTTCATTATAACTAAATTTCTCTGCCCACCAGCACCTCACGAGCAAATTCAACCAATAAAGAAGCGTGGCACTGATATACCACTTCTTTGACTGAAGGTCCTGAGATTTACCGTGTAACAAGATGTAGTCATAACAGCCCACGCGTAGCGTGAACTACTATGCTCTCTTGGTTACGAAAATTTCTCAGGTTTTCAGTCACAAGACGAGCATAACGCTTCGTTAATCAAATATGTACGGTTTGGTTCATCGCCAAACCAATGGCAAAAATAGGAAAAGGGAATGGAATGGCAAAATTTATTTTTGTTCTTGTTTGTCGAATTTGCAGCAATAAAAACGCTTTGAATTACTGCACATTAAAAAATATTGTATTTTTGTAAAAAATATCACATCCACAATGGAAACAACAATAGGAACAAGCACAAAAATACACGAGACATTGATTTCTCTGAGACAGAGAGCATCTGAACTCGCTTCGCAATCGGAGGATGAATTTCTCTTGGCTGATATAGTCGCAATGCTAAGCGGCAAGAAATTGCCTTGTACCTATTCGAAAGAAGAGTTTGCCAATGTGCTAAACGAAGCAGACGATGACTTCAGGGCAGGAAGATTCGTTACACAGGATGAACTTCGAGCAAAATATGACTTGTAAAATCCATTGGCTACAAAGAGCAGCAAAAGACTTTGACGACATTTACCTGTACTACAAGCAAGTGGCAGGCGATTCTGTCGCAAAAAGACGAATAACCAAAATATTACAAGCAACCACCAATTTGGAGGCCATGCCAAATATAGGTCCACTTGACGAGGATTTTAAACACACTCCAAGCTATCGTTATTTATTGGTGTCGGACTATCGGATATATTATTTCATAGAGGGACAAACAATATATATTGCAGCAATATGGGATTGCAGACAAGGTGGTAAAGTGTTTAAACATAAGTAATTACTACACAATCCTGCGCAGTATTTTTGTTCTTTCTTTTGTTTTCACATTGTTGATTTACTATCTCAAAGATATAAAATTTGAAAAAATCCAAGGAAATAAATTTTTCTGTCTTCGCGCGTGGGGACTAAAAAGCAGGTCTTTGAAACGAAAATGCCGCAAGGGTACGAATCACAGCTGTAATACTCTGTTAACTCCTTATTCCTTTGTAAATATGTAAACTGCCACTGTCGGCAGAATGACCAATAGCAATAATCCAACCTCCACCAATGCGTACGAACCGAAATAATCAACCAGTGTCTGGAATTTCAAAACTACATCAATCAGAATGACCAAAAGGGCAAACCAGCAAATGAAGAATATTGCCGAATACTTGATTTTTCGTTTTTTCAGTTTCATTGTAACTAGAATTGCGATTGAAAATATTTGGAGATCCTTGATTCCTTATTCTTTTCCCAAATACAAAAGTCAAAAAAAATGTAATTTGTTTGTAATAAGGTTGTTAATTGCGTTTTTACTTTCACATCAACTTCCTTTTTCCCATTATCCGCAAAAAACCGTCCCACCAGCGGGAAGGGAGCAACCAGTGGAAAAACACGATGCTTGTCGCTAGGCGTCCTACGCGGTAGCGCACTCGGGGGCGGCGGGCATTGGCGGCACGGCAAATGACTTTCCGAACTACCGATGGAGCCGACAGCCTTGACGATTCGTACATATTTCGCAAGTTCTGCGCCATCATTGTGCCTGTGTCGGCGTATGCTGTGCCTTCCGATGTCTCGTTGAGGTGATCGGCGGCTATTATGCCCCAGTTGGTCTTGATTGCGCCAGGTTCGATAATGACCACATCGATGCCGAATGGCTTGACTTCCATGCGTAGCGCGTCGCTCAATGCCTCGACAGCGTATTTCGACACATGGTACCAGCCTCCATAGTAGAAAACCGTCTTGCCTGCCACCGACGAAATGTTTATAATGCGTCCGCTATGCTGTTTGCGCATTGCCGGCAGGACAAGCTGGCAAAGTCGTGCCAATCCGAAAATGTTGACTTCTAATTGGTTGCGTGCATCGTCGATGGGGACATTCTCCACGGCACCAAAATAGCCGTAACCTGCATTGTTGATGAGAATATCGATGCGCCCTTCGCGGTCGAGGATAGCTTGTACGCCCTGCACCATCGACTGTTCGTCGGTGACATCCATGCTCAGCGGTTCAACACCATATTGGCGAAGTGGCTCCATCCGCTCCACGCGTCGTGCGGCTGCATATACCTTGTGTCCCTGTTTTGCAAGTGCTTCGGCAGTGTCGTATCCGATGCCGCTGCTTGCTCCTGTCAGGAGAATAACCTTTTGCTTTGTGTTTGTTTCCATGTTTGTTTTCGGTAAACATTTCACTTCTGAGCAAGAATCTTTTCAGCCATTCGTTTCCCTGTATCGTAAGCCATCTGCAAGTCATTCTCCCAATGCTCGTCGCGGTACTGGCGTTTGGCGGGTTCCGAGAATCCTGCCAGCTCGAATTTGGCATAGTCCTTGACCTGATATGTGTTGTAGGCAGTCAGTTTTTCTGGCTGTCCGAGGGCTTGTGCTATGCAGTGTTCCATTGTGCCGTAGCCATTGCAGTTGTTGCCTTCCTTGGTGCCGTTCTGGGTTTCGACTAGCAATACGGGCATACGCTTGGGCGCTGTGATGCTGTAGTCGTTGTACGACAGCCAAGGGAAAGCCAGCCTTTCCAGAAAAGCCCGCATCTGACCTGTAATTTCGCCGAAATAGTTGGGCGAGCCAAGCACCAATCCGTCGGCATTGGCGATTTCGTCCAGAATTGGCGTGAGCGCGTCCTTGTACTTGCACACATTCGATGCCTTGCCCTTTATCTTGCAGGCCATGCACGACATACAACCTTTGTAGTCGAGGGCGTAGAGGCGTATTTTTTTTACTTCTATTTCTGCGCTTGCGGAAGTCGCTCCTTCGGCAAACTTGCTGAGCATGGAGGCGGTGTTGAATGTTTTGCGCGGGCCTCCGTCGATGATGATAATTTTCTTCATTTTGTTTTAGTAAATCTGTTGCGAAAATACGAAAAAAATCCAAAGTACGGTTGCCGGATACTTGATTTTTCGATTTAGCTTCGTTGAGCTAAAGGTTAACTAACTTCATTGAGCTAAAGGATAATTCTCATTTAACAAAAACTTCGATGCGCCATCCTGCAATAATATCCTTTGTTTTCAAAAAAATTCCAAGATTTATTTTCCTAATACATTATTTTTGTACCTTTGTCTCGTCATACCTTGCTTTATCATTGTGATAGGCGGTATGACAGACATATATTTAAGGCGTTTACTGACGCTTTGTGTTTTTTATGGAAAACGAAACGGATATATTGAAGACAGACAAACAAGAAAAAAACTTGTTCAATGATGTTTGTGGCATTATAGACAATGCACGAAGAAGGGTTGCTGTATATGTCAATTCAGAAATTTGTCTGACGAAATGGTATGTGGGTAAGCGCATTAAGGAAGATGTGCTTTATAACCAGCGAGCCGAATATGGCAAGCAAATAGTGAAGAATTTGGCTGCGAAACTGACTGATAAATACGGCAGTGGGTGGAGCGACAAGAGTTTGTTGCATTGTCTCCGCGTTGCGGAGACTTTTTCTGAGGACGAGATTCTCTCTGCAGTGCGGAGACAATTTTCGTGGACCCATATAAAAACTCTTTGCTATATTAAAGACCCACTTGCTCGCCAGTTTTATATGGAGATGTGCCGAATTGAGCATTGGGATACTCGCACTCTTGACGCAAAGATTGATGCGCAGTTATATGAGCGTACAGCTATCAGTCGCAAGCCCGAAGAGGTTATAAAGCAGGAACTTGACCAGTTGAAAAATGATAATACGCTAAATCCAGACCTTGTTTTCCGAAGCAGTTATTTCCTTGATATGCTTGGGTTGTCCGATGTGTTTTCGGAGAAGGATTTGGAAACGGCTATTGTGTCGCAGTTGCAGAATTTCATTTGTGAAATGGGGACCGACTTTGCTTTTCTTGGACGGCAGAAGCGCATTACGGTTGATGCCGTTGACTACTACATCGATTTGCTGTTCTACCATCGTTCATTGAGGCGTTTGGTGGCAATTGATTTGAAACTTGGCAAGTTTAAGCCCGAATACGAGGGACAGATGCTGTTGTATCTGCGCTATTTGAACCAAAACGAACGCCGTGAAGGCGAGGAATCTCCAATAGGCTTGATTCTTTGCAGCGAAGGGAACACCGAGCATATCGAATACCTTATGCTTGATGACAACAGCCCGATAAAAGTTGCCCAGTACTATACGCAACTGCCCGACAAGAAACTGCTTGCAGAAAAACTGCAGCGAGCCATAGCTATTGCCCGCGAACATTTTGCCGAGCGGAAACTGGATTCTATGAAATAGAAATTTCCAATTCGCTTTTCAAAAAAATCCCAATATTTATTTCATCAATACATATTTTTTGTACTTTTGTCTTGTCTCTCGCCGGTATGTCGCTTGCGACGGGAGGGCGGGGACGACATATAGAAAGACGTTGTGCTAACGTTTTATCTGCGGCTACTCGAATCTGGTAAATTCAAAAAAAAGACCGCGTGGTAAGGCAATGGTCAATGTCCATGAGTGTATGATATGGATAATGAATACACGACGTGGGCTTCGGCATTGCTTATCCTCGGTTGATGGCAATACCAGAGCCTGAGTAGCGGGATGAGCGATAGCTCAGATTCCCACGTTTTTTATGTTTAATTAAATTGCCAGTATGGGGAATTTGCTGGTATAAAGTAAAAATGCTAATGGAAAACGAAAAGGACGACATAATTAGACTTATATTGGGATTGTCAAATCACGATGACCGTATTAGTACTTTGCAACTGGCATTATCACAAGCAAGGCGTTGTATCGGGTATGATTCAAAAAAAGAATGCAATATGGTAAATTTTACATTCCGCAATACCCAAATAGATAATGAAGATGGTCAATTAACAGTTAACTGTATCGATGATAATCGCAAAAATGCTGATGAGTGTGATTGTTTTAATGCGCTAACTTTATATCTCATTGCTTTAGATCAGTTAGGACATATTTTTGCGCCTAGACAAAAAAGTGTAAAGGTTGGTGAAATATTAAAAAAGTCTGGTGTTGAAGAATTTAGAGATGATAAAGTTCAAACTGCTATTGAAAATTTAAGGAATTCTTTATGCCATAATTTTGGACTAGCAAACAATCGATCCCCATACAATAAGTTTACTTTAAGTTATAATAACGAGAATGCTATTGTTACATTGCCTCACAAAGAATGGGACGGAATTTGGTCTGACAAATCAAAAGAAACACAGACTATTGTCAATGTTTTTCCATTATGCAATGCAATTGAAAAAGTAATAAAAAGTATAGTTGAAAAATATGAGAATGGAGAACTTTCATGTGTAATTGATGATGTAGAAGAATTGAAGACAAGATTTACTTTGATAATTGGATAAAACTTTATTTTTTCGCTGATTGATACTGAATTATAAAAATGAAAAAACTTCTCCTTTTTATCTTTGCGTTAAAATTTTTCTCAATTAGTTTGATTGGGCAAAGTATAGTAGTTACCCCAACATATAGTCCATTTTCATTCAGCGATATTGCTACACCCCTCATAATTGCAACAGAAGTACATAGAGAGGTTGAGAATCGAATCAATAACTTAAAGTTATATATAATTGACGCTCTTTCAAAAGATATTGATGATAAACTAAAGAATGAATTAAATAATGAATATGCGAGGTTAAGGCGTTTGTCTGAAAATTTAAATAGAAATGGAGTCTCTCAAAGCATCATTCATGAATTTAATAGCATATATAATGATATTAACAGTCATATTGTCAGTTACAACAACAGGGTTGAACAAAGAAAACGAGAATATGAACGCGAACAAAGAAGGATTGCCGAAGAACAAAAAAGAATAGCAGAAGAACAAGAACGGCAACGCATAATTGCAGAATCACAGCCTAAAGTATGGTCAGGAACCGGATTCGCTTTAAATAATGGCTATCTTGTAACCAACTGGCATGTAGCAGATGAAGCACAAACCATTCATGTATATGGAGTCCGTGGTGATTTCAAAAAGAAATATATCGCAGAGGTAGTTGCCAGAGACAAAATAAACGACCTTGCCATATTGAAGATTTCTGGCAATGGTTTTCCTGGATTTGGAACAGTCCCATACATAGTAAAAACAAGTACTGCTGAAGTTGCCGAAGATGTATGGGTTTTAGGATTTCCATTGACCATGATAATGGGTGATGAAATTAAATATACCGATGGTAGAATAAGCGCATTAAGCGGAATTGACGGTGATGTTTCATTGTATCAGATTTCTGCTCCTATACAGAATGGGAATAGCGGTGGTCCGGTATTTGACGATAGCGGAAATGTAATAGGAATAGCCTGCGCAGGAATTGACAACAGACTTGCCCAAAATGCAAATTATGCAGTAAAGTCATCTTATCTGAAAAATTTGGTTGATGCGATGCAATTTACCAATGTATTGCCAACCGCTTCTCAAATGGCAAACTATCCACGAAGGCAGGACAAGGTAAAAGCAGTCAGAAACTTTGTGTTTTACATTGAATGTTGCGATAAGGAATTGTCTTTGGATGGTGTTGCCAATCGTCCTTCATACATAGATGTATCGCCAACAAGTCTGTACTTTTCAGAAATGAAAGAAAGTAAAACATTGGTTATTTCAACTAATGCACCATCATGGAAAATCAAATCGAAACCAAATTGGTGTACAGCGACTGGAAAAACTGCAACATCCGTAACAATAAATGTTACAAAAAATGAATCGTACGAATCACGCAATGGAAATATTGAATTGGAAACAAATGACGGAAAGTCTGTTTCTGTTTATATTTCGCAGGCGGGAAAGGAACGCCCATATATAACTGCAAATCCTAAAAGCATAGATTTTGACTATAATAGTGGACGGAAAAGTATTTCAGTTTCAACAAATTCCGAATCTTGGGTAATTGCATCAAAGCCTAACTGGTGTACAACCGACAAGACTACAACATCTGTAACAATAAATGTCACTAAGAATGAATCATACGAAACCCGCAATGGAACAGTGAAATTGGAAACAAATGACGGCGAGTCCGTTTCCATATATGTATCGCAGTCTGGAAAGGAAAGACCATATATAACAATAAGTCCTACAAGAATAAGTTTTAGCGACACACGCGAGGAACGGAAAATTTCAATATCAACAAATTCAGATTCTTGGAAAGTATCGTCAAAACCAGATTGGTGTAATGTGCGTATTAGTTCCGATTACGAGACTTTAACAATAGAAGCAATTAAAAATAACTCATACGATATTCGCAACGGAACTATTGTACTGGAAACTAACGATGGTGCATCTGTTTCTTTGTCTGTTTCGCAATCCGGCAAAGAACGACCATATATAACAGCGAATCCTAAAAGCATAAGTTTTGACGAACACGAAGGGCAGAAAACAATTTCAGTTAAAACAAATTCTGAATCATGGAATGTTTCATCAACACCTAACTGGTGTACAATATCTGACAGGTTTTCATCATCAATAGTAATAAAAGCAAAGAAAAACAAGTCTCACAAAAATAGAGTCGGAGCAATTGAACTTGTAACTAATGATGGAGCAAAATCTTATATAAATATGTTTCAAGGTGGAAAACCATCTGTTACAGTAGGTTTAAATTTTGGAATAGGCTACCAGAGCAACAATGCATTCAAAAGCCTTACTGGTTCCGTCGGCCTCGATATGGCGTGGGGAAGAAATAACGCATACGGATTATTTCTATCATACAGGACTATGGACAACATATCGGTTGGACCTTTGTTTGTATTTGGCAACTTTATTTTGGGTGCAGGTGTAAATCTTAATGTAGGCAGAAATATTAAATCTGGGTTGCCTGCTAGTGTTCAAAGCCGTCGCTTGAATATGGGTTGTGATGGAATTCTTAGACTTGGAGTAAAATTGGGGAAAAAGATGTATCTGTTTGTAGAAGGCGGAGCAGGAAGAATAAACGGAGTTGACTATTTATGTAATGAATCAGCACAAAGCACTACAGAGATAAAATGGAGTAGAAACAATGGTACAATATCTTTGGGATTAGGCATACGATTAAATGATGGTAACAAAAACGTATGGTCATGGAACTGATGCATTCACAATGGAAGGATAGTAACAAATAAGAATCTTTTTTAGTTGAATTTTAGCAGATAAGAAATTAAAAGACAATAAGTTATGCGCAAATTGTTAGGAATAATAATTTCTATTATAATATTCTCTTCGTGCGAGAAGCAGAATGAAATGTTCTTTCCGCCAGAAGTCGGCGATGTCACATTGTATGGGGTAACTGCAAAAACTGTATATGCCGAATCATATATTGAGGATTCTAAAAATATTGATGTTGACGAATGTGGTTTTTGTGTATATCCAAACGATGATAAAACAGATGTTAGATATGTAAAAGCGGTTTTGTCGAATGGAATGTTTTCAGTAAAAATTGACAGTCTGAAACCAGGGACAGATTACAGTATAAAATCATACGCTCGTAATGCTGTGGGTGTCGGGTATAGCGATTTTGAAAAAATATGTAAAACATCGCTATCTGTGGCAGAAATATCAACTAACAATGTATTTGATATAACGCCAACAACAGCAGTATGCGGGGGAAATATAACATCGGATGGTGGTTTGCAGGTAACTGAGCGTGGCGTATGCTGGAGTACTTCCCACAATCCAACAATATACAATAACAGAACAATAGATGGGACTGGTATTGGAAGTTTCACAAGCAATATTACAGATTTGACAAATGAAACAACATATTATGTGCGAGCATACGCAACAAACAGTATGGGCACTGCATACGGGCAAGAATTGCAGTTTACAACATTGGGCACAACAGGTACATTGAACGGTCATGAGTGGGTCGACCTTGGTTTGCCAAGTGGTACTCTTTGGGCTACTTGCAACATAGGAGCAACTTCTCCACAAGAATATGGAAACTATTATGCATGGGGAGAAACCTCTACTAAGGGTTCATATACCGCAGATAATTATACATATTCTTTGAACCCTACCATCCTTCCGTCAAGTGCCGATGCAGCCACCGCCAACTGGGGTTCTGGCTGGAGACTGCCGACAAAGGAAGAAATGGAAGAATTGTTGAATAATTGCTCTGGAATTTGGACTTCCCAGAGCAGCGTAAACGGACGCTTGTTCACTGGACCTAACGGCAACTCCATCTTCCTGCCCGCTGCTGGCTTCAACGCCGACAGTTTCCTCAACTATGCCGGTTCATCCGGCTACTACTGGTCGAGTTCACTCTTCACGGCCAGCCCGAGCTACGCATGGAATCACGGTTTCAGTTCGGGCAATTGCGGCATGTACCTCGACTCCCGCAGATGTGGGTTAACAGTTCGCGCAGTGTGTAATTAAAAGTTGTCCTATAAGGATTTCATTTTGTTGGAGTATATCATAAAAATCATCCATAAACAACGGATTGCTATGGTGTTAATATCTTTTTGCACCTTTGTTAAGTAATGTATAAATAAAATATTAAATTTGAAACTTAAATCTTTTTCATAAAAAGATTAACAAAAATATTCAAAAGAATAGGTAGATTAAAGAAAGAATATAATATGGAAATACAAGAACAACACAGCTTTGAACATGCACTAAAAAATGGCATAAATCTATTTGTAGGTGCAGGGTTCTCTTTGCTAGCAAAAGACGTAAATAATACATTTATGCCTACAGGCACCCAACTTTCGAAAGAATTAGCTGAGAAATTTAATTTAGAAGAATACCCTTTGCCTCAAATTTCAACAATATTAGAAGCAACAAGGAAAAGAGAATTTTATGAATATTTAACCAACCGTTTTACCGTAAGTTCTTTTGATACATTATATTATAATATACTTAATGTCAATATTAAAAGCATATACACTACTAATATTGATAATTTAATTCCTAAAATTTACGAATCCAATAAAAAATTTTTGTTTCTTAACAATCAGTCTGTTAATGGACCTACTACAGATACAAATGGAATAAATTATCTCGCTTTACATGGGAATGTCGCTGAAAATCAAGACAAATATGTATTTGATGTGGCTTCACTGGCTAACATTCATACAAATGTGCCTAGAATATGGCAATGCTTGTCACGAGAATTGGAAACAAGACCAACTATATTTATAGGTTATAGTTTTAATGACAATTCAGTCATTCAGACAATTACATCTCAGCAAACATTTTCTAATGCTCGCAAAGAGGTTTGGGTTGTATTACTAAATGATGAAAAAAAATATCAAAAATATTATGAAGCGTTGGGGTTTAGTGTAATATATGCAGACACAAGACAGTTTCTTGAATACTTAGGTAGTTTCAAAAAATCTATTTCTGTTTTAGATGAAATAGAAAGAGAGCGTAAAGATTTGTTACGTCCATATACTGTACCTAATGGTGTTAGCGATTTAAAATTACAAAGGCCCATTAAAGAATTTTATAGTGGAGCGTCTCCAGAATGGTGTGATATACTCGGGAATTTAGTTTATAAAATTCATCATTGTAAAGATGTGCGTAATAGTATATATTCAAATAAAAATACAATTATTATTGGTGGTCCAGTAACAGGGAAAACGACCTTGCTAAAACAAGCCGCTTATGAAGCGAAAGACATAGGAATTAAATTGTATTTCGATACAATTTCTGTTGATCGTGCCAAATTCATTGTAAAACTAATCAATAAAGATAGAGCAATAATTTTTATTGATAACTTATACGACAGTATTGAGGCTATTCCAATATTAGAAAAAGCAAACATAAAGATTGTTGCTTCAGAAAGAAGTCATTATTTTGGGATAATTTCCAATCACATTGATTCTAATCGATATAATATAATAAATGTCACTTCTTTAAATGATAACGATTTACAAGGCATCTATAATACTTTACCTCAAAGTATTCGAAAAAATTATTTAAAAAAGGAAGATAATATCACCTATGATAGAGATTCTATTTTTGAATTTGTAATTAGAAATGTTACTTTCCAGAATATTAAAGACAGATATAAATTTGATTTACATCAACTAGAGGAAGACGATCCTGATTTGGCAGAATTTATTACCTTATGTGCATATGCTCATAATTGTCACATTCCATTGTCCTTTGAAATGGCATATGATTATTTTGATGATTATGTTGATTATAACGATATTTTTTATTTGAAAGATGATGCGATAGATATCATTAAAGATTATATACCTATTGACAATCGGAAAAAAAATGACATGAACTATTATTATCCTCGATCGTTATATGTGGCAGAAACAATAATAGATGCAGTGTCCTCTAAATTATTGAGAAAAGTTATGTCAAAAGTAATAAACAATATTCCTTCAATAAGGATAGTTGATTATAACATTTTTAGAAAATATGCATTTGACAAAAATATAACATTAAAGGCATTTGAAAACGTAAACGAAGGTAAATCATTTTATGAGCAAGCTTTTATATATGATAATGAAAATCCTTATGTCCTTCAGCAAGGAGCGTTATATTTGGCGCAAAAAAAAGAGTATAATACAGCTTTTGAATGGATAGACCGTGCTATAACAATGACAGATAATAAATATTTCTCTATTAGAAACTCTCATGCAATTATCCTATTTAGTGCAAATATTGGAAATACAAATAACCATTCAAGAATGGAATTAGATAAAAGCATGAAAATATTAGAAAAATGTATGAAGGCAGATGAAAGAAAAAGATTTCATGCCATAACATATAGTCAACAGGCTATTCAATATTATAATAAATATCAAGATGGTCCAGCAGTACAATATTTAAAACAGGCCAATGAATGGTTGATACAAGAAGACCGTAGAGGTATAAGTGATGAATTAATCCATGAAAATTTAAAAGAAATACGAGGAATATTAAATATGCTATCATAATCATCATGATTTTCCATATGCTTTTTTGCAATTGTGAGACAATAGTTTATTAGACATTTGGCTAATAATCATAATAACAAATGCGATATTAATTAGTTGTGTTGTACGGGAATATGCCGATAATTTAAATCTTATTAATTATTTTTTCATACACAAACACCCGCATCCCTCTAATATCTTATTCCCCATCTCCATTGCATCCAATAAGCATACTGATATTGCATTTGCCAATACATATCATTCATAAATTTGCACATTTCATACGCATCTTCCCCTGCCGAATAAAAATGCTTTAGAGCTTTTGCTATATGCTCGTTTCTCTGGATTGTATGCATATCTAGTTCATTTCGTTCAAAGTCTGTATAATATCCTCTCAACTTTGCTTGCATATTAATGTTGCCAATATGTCTGTTTTCTTCTATTATTTTCTGCAAGCATTCAAAATATTCCGCACGATTATGCCAATATGATGACATATCAACTCCAAACATCATATCAGGAGTGTTCTTTGTCGCTTCCTTTGCTTCGTGTCGAATAGAATCGAAAATTATGTCTTTCATAACTATATAATTTTATGAAACAAAGGTCTTACTATTTTTCGTTAATGCATAATTTTACCAAAGAAAATAATTAACGAATATTTTAACAAGAATTATGAGTTTATAATCAATAAATTATGCTAAATATTTGCGGGCTAAGTTATAAGAATGTTATTGTATTGTCTTTCAAAGCAATTAAAAATTATGTAAAAATCATCAAAAAAAATTACCAATAATAGGTAACTTTTTCTTACCTTTGCCGAATCAAAAAAATAATTTTATGATTGTAGATTTCGATGATGAAAATCTTGAAGAACTGATAAAACTGGTGGCAACAGCAAGTATAAGAAACTATCGAAAGATA
>JAEEGG010013318.1_pt1 | contig 17612 bp, 11 predicted proteins | sample 9134161 | NCBI WGS metagenome assembly JAEEGG01 (sample SAMN16246543, study PRJNA631951) | gut metagenome | biome: gut microbiome; feature: rumen; material: CR-attached | host: Bos | place: Iran: Karaj | collected 2018-10 | reverse complement strand
TCTTTAACGGGGGAGTGATGTTTGCCGCAGACACTCCGGAAGCCCGCAAGTTCTTTGAAACCTGGCACGAACTCTGGCTCTATTGCGTATCGAAGAATTTCCCTTTTGACATGGCGAGCCTTGCCGAAACGAACTTCAAGTTCGGCTACATTACTAAGAAGATGCCTGGCGGCTGGAACTGTCAGCTGGCCTACGGTAACCGTTTCCTTCCGACCGCGAAGGTGCTGCACTTTTTCGGTTCACGTATCATCGACACTCGCGGTCACAAGGTGCCCGCAAGTATGGACCTGTTCTTGCCGAAAATCTTGCGCAAGGACTTCTACACGAACCTGAAGAATATTCCGGTGAAGGTCAATGAAGACAAGAGCATTACGATCAACGAATATTACGATGACGTGATTGCCCACGCCAAGGAAGAATTCGAATTCCAGACCCGCAAGGTGGGGGCCGGTGGTGCCTACATTATCCGTAGCTATGCCTTTGCGAAGTCGCTCGCCTGGATTTACAAGAATATGCCTTTCCTCGTGTTCCCGCTGAGAGTCCTGGGAACGCTTTTGGGAAAGGACAAGAGCGGAAATCGCTAGTTTTTGCATGGTTCGCAAGTTTTACGTTAAAGGAGTATTTGTGCGTTTATTGAAGAATCCCTGCCTTGCGCTTGCGCTTGTCGCCCTGCTGGTGCAGAGTGTGCTGTTGGTGTTTTTCTACAGTTTGCCCGATCCGCTTGGACTTTCGCTTACCGAAATGTTCGAGGGAAAGACGATTTGGCAGGTCTTTATGGCGTTCGGTGCCATACTTGCCATGGCGGGGCTCTTTGGCTTTGCACGTGCTCCGCGCGGACTCGCCATTTTCTACGCACTGTACTTTTTCGTGGCGATTGTGGATTATGACGTTTTTCGTTTTTCGCACCAGCGTCTTTCCTTTTCTTTCCTGCGCACGTATTTCCATATTTCGAACATAACCGATGCCACCACGGTTTCGACGTTGGGGGGCGATCTGCTCGGAACGGTTCTCTGGGTATCGATGGTCGTTCTCTGCTTTGTGGGGGCTATCGCATTTGTAGTTGCCTATACGCTTCGGTTGCGTGCGCATCGCCGTACAAAAGTCCTCGATAACCGCAACGGTTCCTGGAAACCTTCGTCCAGGAAAATCCCCTGGACCATGTTCGCTGTCGGCATGGCCTTGTCGCTTACGCCTTTGGTGCTGTTCCTTTCGGGGGCCCGTGGCTGGGGCGAAATTCCGCTGATTCATACAAAAATCGAGTGGCGCTTCACTTTGGGAAAACATACGCTTACGGCGCCGATTCTGCATATCGCGGCGGTCGAGACATTCGAATTCATTCATGACAACGCTAAGATCACCGATGAACTGGTGGGCGATTTGGATACCTTCTTATCGAAGGATTTTGTCGAAAGTCGTGAAAATGCATTGGAACATCCGATGTACCGTAGCGCTCCGACGCATGAATACAGGGCCAAAAAGCCCTACAACATCGTGTTCATCATGGGCGAATCGTTCAAGGGACGTATCTTTAACAAGATGCTTTCGGGTGATACCGCTTTGGCTCCGAATATCTGGAAACTTGCAAGCGGTGGCTACTATGCCAAGGATTCTGCAGGGAATTCTTTAGGCGGTGGACTTTGGTTTAGGCACGCCTTTAGCGGCGGATATCCGACGGTGCGTGGCACGATGGCAACCTATATGGGTTTCCCCTCACACCCGAACCGCGACGTTCCGAGCTTTTATGCCGCAAATAAGTTCAAGGGCTGGCCCGAATTCTTGACCGGTTATCAACGCGCGTATGCGACGGTCTCGAATCCGATTTTTGACCATACGCTTCCGTTTATTGAAAGATTTTTCAATAAGAATTGGCACCTGATTGCTGAAGATGTCGTGGACGATACAGACGACAGTTTGGGTGTTGACTTGGCTGTGGAACTTCTTGAAAAAATGCCCACGGATAAGCCCTGGGAACTTTCGTTCAATACCATTTCTACGCATATTCCGTTCTACGGTTATCCAAACGCTTTTACCGACAAGCCGGACGATGCCATGGTGCGTTTCCGTAATGCGCTTCGTTATACGGACAAGCAGCTTGGACGCTTCTTTGATGCCCTTTCTGCTCGCCCCGATTTCGAAAATACGGTGGTATTTATTCTGGGAGACCATGATACGCCCGTGGATTCGGTGGATTACCTGGTTCCGCAGCCGCTGGGGCTTTCGGCTTCGCAAATCTTTCTTGGAATCTTCTCGGCGGATACGGCACTCTTTAGCGGACTTACCGTTCGCGAAGATGTCGCCTCGCAGCTGGATTTGGGCCCCACGATTTTTGACCTCTCGCAGGTGCGCGAACCCAACCATTTCTGGGGATACGACTTGCTTGCCCAGGAACGCCCTGCAGAACAGCCTTCAGTGTTTTTCTCGCAGAACGCCTACTACCTTGGCTTTAGGGACCATGTGCTGACTGGCGGGCTTGAAAACGAAGATGTTTACCGTGCCGCTGCTGGAGGCGAAAGCCACTATGAGCTTACGACTGATGCTGCCGACCTTGAATGGAAAAAGAGGGCGGTGGGGGCTGCGAAAATGGTGCGCTCTGTCCTCCGCAACGATATCATGATGCCGTAAAAGAGGGGGCTACCCCTTTACGAACGGACGTCTAAAGAAATTGATGATGCCGGCGGCCACCCTGTAACGGTAGCCACGGCAGTCTACAACCATGACGCCTTTATACATGTTGAATGTGTGAAAAGCAACCTTCATTGTCGGGTGGGGGGAGGTCTTTCTCCACAATTCCTTGAATACGAGGCTGTCCGGGGAATTTTCGATTTGCTGGAAGGAAATGCCGTGGCCGTATTCCACGTTACATTCCTGGGCCGGACGATATAGCTTTCCCTTATGTTCAAACCAGTCGCCTGCATTTCTGGCGATGTTTTCAGGAAAACGGTATTCCTTCACCTTGACGTACTTTCCGTTTTCGTTCAATTCGTATACGCCCAATGTGGCGCCGTTGGGATCGGGAAATTCCGTAGAATAAATCTGTTTTTTGCCGAATAATTCCGTATAGATGGCGTCTGTCAGAAGGGCGTCGCTTACCAGTCGTCCGTTCACCAGGGCTGCTTTTTCTAGATCCAGTTCGTAGAGCTTCAGTCCGCCTCCCTTGAAGTTTTCAGGATAGACGAGAATCTTGCCGTCCCTACGGATAATCGCAGGAAAGCTGAGATGCGAATCCAGTTCCAGGATGGTGTCCACCTTGAGGAGGGTGTTGCTTGCCCTATCGACGGTGAGCATCGCGAGGCGCCCTCGCTTATGGGGGTAATAGTATTCTTCCACTAAGACGTATATCTTGTCATCGGTAACATCGAGAATGAAGGGGTCCGCAAACCAGCGGTCCTTGCATTCATGTTTCAGCCAGCTGATTTTTAGCGGGCTCCCGTCGATGACTTCATCCAAGGTGTTCTCGACAAAGCCGATATTCCAGACACCTTGCATAATGCTACGATATAGCTCAATGAATCTCACCCGACTACTCCTTCTTTAGGATCTTTCCGCAGAGGAACATCGAGAAGACGACGCTTGCGATAAGGAATATGAATATACTCATGCAGGCCAGATCACCGATTCCCTTCAGGCCTTTATGCGTCGTAAAGAGGAATCCGACGAAACCCGCAATGGTCGTCAAGGAACTTGCCATCACGTTTCTTGCCGTCGTATCCATCAAGCGGCGAAGTGTCATCGTCTTGTTGGAACTCCATGCCGTTACCAGGTGAATCGTGGCGTCGATGCCGATTCCGAGTGTCATGGGAATGACGATGACGTTGTAGATGCTTATCTTGCCGTACTCGAATGTTCCGTTAAGGAATCCGAGCAATCCGAGCGTCAGCAGAACGCCCATGCCAAAGGGGATGCAACCCACCAGGAAAATCTTGGGCTTTCTGAACGAAATGAGAAGTGTGCCGAAAATGACGAGGATAATCACAATCGCCAGATTGAAGCTGTCTTCCTTTACAGAAGAAATCACGTCAGAAAGAATGAATTGCGAAGAGAAGGTACGGAGGTTTTCGCCGTCAAAATTCCAGTGGCCGTAGCGATCCTGGAAACGTTGCAATGCATGTGCATCCCAGCTGGGGAAATCACCGTAGATAAAGCCAATCTTGCCGTACGAACCGTCCTTTTCTCGGACAATGTCCAGAATCCAGCTAGGAATGTCCTCTGGATTAAAGGTATGATCGACCATGGCGAGTTTACGCAGATTGGCGATGTTGATGGAATCTTCTCCTTCGGCCTTGTCAAAGACGCGGGCTTCCACCAGGTCGCGAATTTCTTCGATGATTTCAAGACGGGCTTCCTGGGAATCCTTTGGCGGAATGAAGCTCCTGAGCGTAATGAAACTGCCGAGCATGGAATCGCGTTCCACGTTGAGGCGATACATCAGCGTGTCGTAGAGCCTGTCCAGCTGAGAGGTCTTTGAACCCATGACCGCTGCAGGCGTAGAGGTCTTTGCCTTGTAGCTTGCGCGCGTCACCTTTGTAGAAATCTTGTTGTCTTCGACTGTCTTTACCGTAGATGTTCGGCGAAGGTTCTTGAGGTCGTGTTCGAAATCCACCTGCGGGGCAAAGTAGAGGGAAATTGCACCGAGGATAAAGCCGATGATTGCGGCGACCTTGAAGAAATTGAGAATTTTAGCTTCTGTCCAGGCCTTAGGGAAGAAACTGTTGTCGGGTGCCTTGGGAATGCCACCCATGCACTTGATGAAAACCGGGAGCACCAGGATGGAGGTGAGCATACTGAAGAAAACACCTGCAGATGCTACAACGCCGAATTCATAGAAACCCTTGAAATGCGCCGCAAGCAAGGTGAGGAAGGCGGCGATGGTGGTAAAGCTTGCCAGAACAAACGGCTTGAGCATACGCTTTTGGGCTTCTTCAAGGACTTCTTCCAAAGTCGCTTTCTCGCGCAACAGTTTTTGGGCTGTTCCCAGCATATGGATGGAGTAGTCGATTCCTATACCCAGGATGATGGAGGCTACAAAAACCGTAAACGGATTCAATTTGCCGTAGAAAAGGGCTGTAAAGGCAAAGGTCGGAATGCAGGCGTAAAGCACGGAACCCGTGACAAGAATCGGTCCCTTGATTCCTCTAAAGAAATAGGAGGTAAGAAGGAGAATCAACACCAGGCTAATGCCAAAAGAGAAAATACTGTCGTTTGCAACTTCGTCAACTTCCTTGAGGCCTTCGTACGTACCGTCTACGGTAAAGCGGGTAGGCACGGAGTAGGTTTTTCCGTTGAAATGCTCAAGTAGCGTATCTGTACGGGCAAGGATATGGGTAACAAACTCGTAATCGGTGGAGGGCTTGATGAGTTTTGCGTTCACGACACCGTTAAACAAAATCTTTCCGGTGCTATCGGGCCTCGGACATCCGATAAGGCGTGTTTTCAGATGGGCGGGCACGGGATCCTTGGGGTGCCATTCGTCGCTCTCTTCCTGGGCGGAATTGATCTTAGTCTTTTGAATGAAAGAGGCGAAGGCGCCAACGGCTTCGTCCGGAAGGCCGAGTTCTTGCGGCAAGTTTTCGTCAAACCAAATGCGTTCCTTTTTTTCGGAGGTTTCGGCTGGCGTATCTCCGAGCAAGTCCACGACAAGCGGACCGTTCTTTCTGCCAATTTCCAGCTGAAGCTCTTCTAGGTTGTTGCGGATGCGTTCCAAATGGAACACGGGCAGGTAAAGAAGGGCGTTATCCTTGAAGAACTGGTTATCTTCGTCTTTTTGCGTTGAGACGAAGTCCCCTTGCCAACGACTATGGATATAGTTTTCCACGGAATCCTGCATCGCCGCCACAACTTCGGGATCGTCACTCTGGATGGCGATCGTGAAGCGGTCTGTGCTGCCAAAACGCTCGTAGGATTCTTGCAGGGCAAGCACGCTGGGGGTTCCATCGGGCAGCAAATGAGAAAGGTCGGCGTCCAGTCGGAGACCGGGTTTAACGAAAATGGGGAAGGCGCATAGTGCTGCAAGCAGGAAATAGAGAGCAAGTGCTTTGTATTGGTGCTTACAAATCAGCGGAATGTACCATGCTGAAAATCTTTCTTGCAGGGATTTTTTTGTAGTCATAGACAAAATATATAAAAATGTTGGCGTAAGCTCTTGATTTTGCTAGATTTAGATTCATGAAAATAATGATTGTCCTTAACCGAATCGCCCGTGGTGGCGGGGAAAATGTGGCTGTTCAGCTTGCCAATCAGTTTTCCCGAATGGGTCACGAGACTTTTTTCGTGAGCAACAAGGAACGGAGCAACATCTTTGATTTTTACCCTATTGAAGAGCGTGTTCAGATCCTCCCTTGTTTTCGTCATTATTTTCCCCTGAAGATTTTCAGCCTTCGACGTGCCATTAAAAAAGAGAATCCTGACATCATTATCGGTGTCATGCCGGATTCCACTTTCTATACCTATTTGGCCGCTCTGGGGCTCCACAAGATCATCGTTTCGTCTGACCACAGTTCTTTCGAAAAGAATCCCTATTCGCAAAGGCATCTTTTCCCTTACCTCCTCAAGTTCTACTTCAACGCCGTTTATGACTGCGTTACCGTTTTGACAAAAACGGACCATGATATAGTCGTCAAGAAGTTCCGGAGAACGGAGGTGATGCCGAATCCTCTTTCGATGCCGCCCGCAGAGATCCTTCGCGTCGAGAGGAAAAAGCGGATCCTTGCCGCAGGTCGCCTGAATATTTGGCACTGCAAGGGGTTTGATATCCTGATCAAGGCCTGGGCTCGAATTCAGGAAAAATACCCTGACTGGGTCGTGGAAATTGCCGGCGAAGGTGAAAGCGGACGCGTGTACCTGGAAAGTCTTATTGTCGAAAACCATTTGGAAAATCGGGTCGTCCTTTCTGGATTCCACCTGAATATCAAAGATTTTTTCAGTGATTCCGAGATATTTGTCCTCAGCAGTCGTTACGAAGGTTTCGGTATGGTTCTTATCGAAGCCATGTCGCAGGGGGCTGCCTGTATCGCCTGTGACTATAAGGGCCGCCAACGAGAAATCATCCAGGATGATTCTCAAGGTTTATGCGTAGAAAGCGAAAACGAGGATGCCCTGGCAAACGCTCTTTCGAAAATGATTGAAGACGAAGGTTATCGTAAGCAAGTCCAGGAAAACGGATGGAAGCGTTCCCAGGACTTTACTCCGGATAAAATAGGAGAAAACTGGGTTCATCTCCTTGAAGATTTGCTGGAGCAGCGTCGCCGCTCTTAGTCCTTAAAATCCGCGCTCGAGCGTGTAGTCCGCTAGCTTGAGCAATGTGTCGAGCATTGCGGAGAAGTGAGTTTCTTCGTTCTGGAACTTGCCGGTGAGTTCGTTTTCCTGGAGCAGGTCGCTGTCGGCAAAAAGGTGTGTTTCGCTTTGGACGGGGTATTTCGCGATAAAGCGGTAACCGTCTAGCCCGATGGCGGCGTAGCCCGAGTACGACCCGAGCGCAAGCCCCGCGCGTTCAAGCGGAGCCTTAACACTAGCGGAATCCGTTGTATCGGTCGATGAGGCCGTCGAACCACCCCTTAACAGATTATGCCCCATAAAGATGTTCGGCACAGCAAAACCAGCAAGTTCTAGCACGGTGGGTGCGATGTCGATCTGCGATGCGGTTGTCGTGTCGCGTACGGAGTCAAGGCCTTTTCCGTGAATAAAGAACGGAATCCAGCTGATGTTTGAATATCCGCCACCGCTCATTGTCGAAATGCCGTTTTCACCTAGAGGAAATCCGTGGTCCGCCATGATAATGACGTAGGTATTCTTGTACCATTCCTCGTTTTCGATAGCATGGATGAATCGGCTCAGTTGCCTGTCGGCATACGCCATGGTCACGTTGATGCGTTCCTGCAAAGGCAGGTTCTTTTGCTCGTCGGTCATGCCTGCGGCGAAGTTGAACGGGTAATGGTTCGAGCGGGTCATGAGGGTTGCAAGGAATGGGCGACCTTCTTTGGCGAGGGTGTCGCGCACGTATTCGATGGCGTTGTCCATGAAGGTGGAATCGTCTTCGCGGTGACGGTTGTAGTGTTGTGCGGTGTACCACTTTGCCATCCAAACGCCCAGGTTATCCCAGGCCGGGTCCGCTGCCGACATATAGTGCGTGGTATAGCCGGAATCGGTGAGGGTGGACACGAAACTTGGAAGACTGATATGGGCAAGGTCTGTCGCTTGCGAAAGGTAGGTGTGGTGCGGAATTCCGATATGGGTCGAAAGCACGCCGCCTGTGGTGGGAACGCCGCTTGTGTGCATGCGCATCCATACGTGGGAATGGGCGGCGAGCGAATCCATGAAGGGCGTGGGGGAGGGCTTGATTTGCGGATTCATGTAGCCCGTGTTGCGGCCGCGTTCGGATTCCATGAGCACCAGAATGAAGTTTGGCTTCATTTCGCGCTGGGCGGCTAGCTTTTCGCTGTTTACAAGCTCTGCGCTAGGGACGCGGTAAAACGGGAGGGATGCACCTTCTTTTGCGTCGGAAAATTTCCAGTCGGAATCGCCTTCGATTTTTTGCCACAGGTTCTGATAGGCGGTTCGGTATGCACCCAGGTCTGCTTCGGTAAGGCCGGGGGCTCTCTTTGCGGAGAATAGGTCGTTGTAAATCAGCGACACGACCGGGCAGAGTTTATCCATGCGGGAACTCCCGGTCCATATAATGTAAACGTAAGAGTAGGAGGCGATGTAGAAAATGAGCATCGCGATGACGGATTTCTTTACGTAGAACCCTTCGGCGGGGCGGTACCACTTGCAAAGAAGCTTGTAGACACCGTAAGTCAGCGGGAGTATAAGAAGAAGCACCACAAACTGTAAGTACGGTACGGACAGGTCGTTAGCAACGTAGTCGTAAAATACAACGATAGACGAGGTGTCCTTATAGGTGTCTACGAGTCCAAAAGTGAGGTGCCCACCCAGGAATCGCTGCGTTTCGTTGTCAAGAAGGGTAAGGAAAAGGATTGCTCCGTGAAATACGGCATAAAGAACCGTCAGGGTCTTTTGGATGACGCTCTTTGCTTTGTCAGATTTTAGGGCGTCGGTAATTTTGATAGCTATGGCACTGATAACTAGGAATACCACCAATGCGTTCACGATCCACATGAAGTCGATACAGACGGCGTGAAAAATGAACCAGTCCGGCTTGGACACGAACGGAAATCCGTAGGGGTTGTTCCGGAACAGGAGCAAAACCCTCAATATAATATGGGTAACCCATGCGGCCAGGGAAATCAGGACAAGTTTTTGCATGGGGGCAAGGCTTGCCGTCATCTTTTTTACAATTTCAGGAACGCGAAGTTTCATGCCCTTAAAATAGAAAAAATAGTGAAAAATGTTTGTTTTTTATCGCCCATATTGGACTCGTTATCAATAAGTTAATGCAATTGGTCGTTTTGCTGAAAATTGACCGTTTTCTTTTTTCTATATTGCGAGCGATTATGGAAAATCTGGAGACCGATAGTAAGTTCTTGAAAAAGGCGATGATCGTAAACATCGTGGGGACCATCCTCAAAGTTTGCGGACCGCTTCTGACTTTTGTGATGGCGCGTGTTTTTGGTGCCGCCGAATTTGGAATCTTTGTTTCGGCCCAGACGCTCCTTTTGACGATTGCGCACTCGGCAACGCTTGGACTTGATAAGGGCCTTTATTGGTACTTGCCCAAAAATAAGCTGGATGGCCGTGCCCATTACGACGGAATCATGGAATCGTTCTGGGTTTCGGCGGCAATAGCTCTTTTTTGTACTGCGGTGATTTTTGTGGGTTCGTTTACCCCCTATATTTCCAAGGAATTTCCGTGGTATGCGCTGTCGCTTTTGTTCTATGTGGGCTCTTACGTCTTTAGCACCGCCTCTGAAGGGAACCGTCGTCCACAAAATGCGGTGTTCGTGAATTCTTTCTTGACTGTAACGCTTGCACCGGCCACGTCTATTGCACTTCATTTCCTGAAAGTTCCGCATGCGCTTCCGCTTGGCCTTTTGGTGGGGCAGATGGCAGGCTTTGTCGTGAACTTCGTCCTATTGCGTAGGCAGTTCCCCGATATGCCGCTTCGTCCGCACAAATCGGTTTCGTGGATGCTGTTGCGCTACTCGCTTCCGCTGGGGATGGATGAATTCGTGTCGTCCTTCATGATTCGTTCGAGCCTCTGGCTGGTGATGCTTTTCCTTGGCCCCGAAAAGGCGGGTGCCTATGGCATCATGGTTACGATTTCGAATGCTCTCCAGACGATTCGCGTGGGCTTCACGCCTATCCTTACGCCGGTCGTAGCGGGCATGAACAAGGAACGCCTAAAGACAGATCTCAAGCCGGTCTATAGCTACTGCGTATTTATGGTGACCTTTATCCAGCTTCTGATCGGGTTCTTTATCGTGCTGTTCCCTGACCTTATTTTGGGCATTGCGGGTAAGGACTTTGTCGTGCAGCCCGAAACGCTCGGCGTCTTGCTCCTGGTGCACCTGGTTGCTGGGTTTGGGGGAATGTCGCTTGTGGTGTTGAACGGTATGGGGAAGAGCCTCTACACGCTTATTTTGGACATTGTCCTGTTGGGGGTGACTTTGGCGTCGGGGTATGTGCTGATTCCTGCCTTTGGTCTGGTTGGGGCAGCCCTTTCGATGCTTTGCTACAATATAGTCGCCATTATCTCCAACAACGTCTACCTCCTCAAGATGGGGCTTCAGCCTTACTCGCTTAGGCTTTTGTCGCAGGTGGGCTGGATTATTGCCTTGATCGCTTTCTATATCGCATTGAATATGCAGGTGTTTACGTTGACCCTTGTAGAAAAGGCCGTTGTGTACGTAGCGATTGTAGCTGCCCTACTTGCTTATGGCCTTGTGGTCAAGAAAAAGATGGAAAAAGATAGGAACGCCGTTTCGGCAGGAAAATCAAAATGAAAAAGTTGGACCAGAATGAATGTCGCGAAGTCCAGATGTCTGTCTTGGACGAAATCGCACGCATCTGTAAAGAACACAATTTGAAGTACAGCCTGGCTTACGGGACTCTGCTAGGGGCCGTGCGCCATAAGGGGTACATTCCGTGGGACGACGATATCGATATCTGTCTTTTGCGTGAAGATTATGAAAAGCTGATGTCCTTGTTGAAGGATCCTTCTGTTCCGAAGAAGGAATGGTTCTCGGTGGTCGATGACACTTGCGACGGTTACTTTTACCCGTTCGCGAAGGCCTTTGACAATCGGACAAGCGTCAAGGTAGAGCGCCACAAGGGTGAAATGGGCGTGTGGGTGGACATTTTCCCGCTCGATGGCCTTCCGAAATCCCGTTTTTGGGAAAAGGCCTTTGTGCTGTATTGTAGTTTTTTGCGCGTGATAACCCTTTCTATCACCACCGACTTTAAGTCCAAGGCTTATGATGCGTGGACGCTCCTGTACAAGCGTTTCTTCTATGCGGTTGCATGCGTTGTTGGGAAAAAGCGTTTTTGCCGTTATGTGGAACGCGTCATTCATCGCTATCCGACAAGTCATTCGGGCCGCGTGGCTACACTTTTCTTTGATACCAAAACCGACCGTATTCTCGACATGGAAAAGATTGCGGAAACGGTCGACTATCCGTTTGAAAATCGCAAATTTAGCGGTTACAAAAATTATGACTACTATCTGTCGGAATTCTACCGTGACTATATGCAGCTTCCTCCCGAAGAAAAACGCTATAACCATGGAATGGATGTGTGGTGGAAGTAGGAAATAACCTATATTTTAAAGGGATTTTGAAATTGGGGATCAGCCCCGTAAAAGGTAAAACATGAATTACTTGGACAGAAACGAATTTAACTTCAAGCCTTCGCAGAAAGTGCTTGACGCCGTCAAGAATTTTGACCCCGAACAGCTCTGCTTTTACACCCGTATTTACGACGAAGGCAAAAAGAGCATTTTCTCGGTAAAGCTTTCCGAAATCTACAACGTGCCCGAAGAACAGGTGCTGCTGGGTTACGGTGGCGAAGACATTCTCAAGAACGCTGTCCATTACTACTTGATGGTGGGCGATAACAAGACTATCATGATTCCGGAATTTTCTTGGTGGTACTACAACCGTATTGCCGGCGAATGTGGTGGTTCTTTCGAAATGTATCCGCTCCACGAAAAGGAAGATACTTTCGCCTACGACGTGGACGAAGTTATCGCGCTCACGAACAAGATTCACCCGCGCATGTTGCTTTTGGCTTCCCCGAACAACCCGACGGGTAACTGCCTTACGCCCGAAGAAATCGGCCGCATCATGGAAAATATTCCGAGTGATACGATGGTGCTGATTGACGAAGCCTACGCCTCGTTCATTACGACAGATACCGCCTACATCGCACCGCTTGTGAGCAAGTATTCGAACCTGATTATTTCCCGCACGCTGTCCAAGTTCTTCGGCCTTCCGGGGCTTCGCATGGGCTTCGGCTTCATGGGCAAGGGTCATGAATCTTTCCTGAGCTACGCCAACAAGTACCTCGGCTACAACCGTTTCAGCGAGGCCGTGGCGATGGCCGCTATCGAAAGCGAAGATCACTACCGCAAGGTCGCCGATGAAATGGAATGGGACCGTCAGCTGTTCAAGAAGGAACTCGGCAACCTGCCGGGCTTCAAGGTCTACAAGAGTGTCGCAAACTTCATTTTGATCAAGTACCCGACCCGCATCAAAGAAGCACTGCAGAAAGCCATGGCCGAACAGGATTACAAGATCAAGTTCATGAGCGACAAGGGCCTTGAAGATTGCCTGCGCATTACGCTTGGCCGTAAGGAACAGATTCAGGTGGTGGTCGACACCATCAAGCGTTGTGCCGCCGTATGATCGCCGTCATTCTTGCAGCTGGTATGGCGAAGCGCTTGCGCCCGCTTACGGACAATACGCCCAAGTGCCTTTTGGACGTGAAGGGTCGCTCGCTTCTGGAACGCTCCATGGACGCCCTGAAGGGGGCGGGTATTTCCGAGTTCGTGATTGTGACGGGTTACCTGAACCACATGATCGAAAATTTCGTGAAGGAACATTACGGCGATTCCATTCGCACGACCTTCATTCATAATGCCCTTTACGATTCCACGAACAACATCTATTCGCTCTGGCTTGCAGGACAGGCCGTTGCTGGGAAGGAATTCCTGCTGCTCGATAGCGACTTGCTTTACGATCCGCAGATCGTGAAGAACGTGCTCGCTTCCAAGGCAGGCAACGTGCTTACGCTGATTCGCCATGAACTCGGCGAAGAGGAAATGAAGGTTGTCTTGGGTGCCGACGGAAATATTTCTGAAATCAGCAAGACGTGCTCGCCGAAGGCGGCTGCGGGTGAAAGCCTCGGCATCGAGAAAATCGGTGCGGCGTACTCTAGCGCCCTTTATGCTGAGCTTGAAAAGATGATGAACGTGGAACACCTGGAAAATACGTTCTACGAGCTCGCCTTTGAACGCCTGATTCCGCAGGGGCACACGTATTCCGTTCTGGATGCGTCGGACTATTTCTCCTGCGAACTCGATACGGTCGAGGATTTCGAAAACGCGAAGTCCACGATTCCGCTGGACTAGCCATAAAGGCGTATGCCGCTTATCTTGGCGGCATCACCTTGTTCTGGTGGACTACAAAATTCCAAGCTCTTGCAATAGCACGCATCTTGCGTGCTATTTCGTTTAGGGAGTCTTTCGGCAATTCGACGGGAGTGCCCGTGACAAAGCCGTCTGCCGGATTTGTCGTATCCCAGGTGGGGTCCAGGAGAACTTTCTGGGCGACGGCCGGGTCTGTTCCTTCGACGGGGAAAATGTAGTACGACATGGAATCGCTGCGCATCGCCATGCTTCCGTATTTGTAAGAATACACGGCGGGGAGTTCCTTTGTGGCGAGCGAGTCGTCGAACAGGTTGATTCCCATGTAGTGGTTAGAAACTTCGAGACCCAGGTACGCCATGATGGAAGGCGCGATGTTTGCCTGCGATACGATTCGCTTGTCTATGGCGGGGGAGATGTTTGGGCCGCTCATCATGATGGAAATCCACGAATAGCCTTCGTTGCCCATTCCGATGCGTCCAGATTCTTGTTGTTGCTTGCCGTTGGGCGTGGAGTGGTCGCCGGTCAAAATGATGAGGGTGTTTTGGAATCGTGGGTCTGTTGCAAGCGAGTCGAGGATAATGCCTACAGCGCTGTCCATATAGGCCGTTGCCCTTAAGTAGGCCTCTCCGGGGTCTTCCGGAGTTTCACCCAGTTCGGCGGGCAACACGAATGGCGTGTGCATGCTAAGGCTCATCCAATGGAAAAAGGTGGGCTTGTCCTTGGGGCGCATACGGTAGCGTTCCACAAAGCGCAAGGCCGAAGAAACGTCATCTTCGTATTCGGGCTTGAATTCGTGATAATCGAACCACTTGGTGTACCACGCTTCTTCGTTGTCGAAACGGGGGTCCGCTCCCAGAATGACTTCGTTGTAGTAGCCCGCTTCGGAAAGGACTTCGGAGAAGGCGCGAAGGTTTGTGTTGGGGTAGTCTCTCAGAAGGGTCTTGGTGGAATGGCGGTTGACGCCGGTCATGATTCCGAGCAGCCCTGCTACAGAGGGGTTACCGACGCTGTAGGCGTTTGGAAAATAAAGCCCTTGCTTGGAAAGTCTGCACAAGTTGGGGAAAAGCTTGCAGTTGGATTCGACGCGCATGTCGCATGTCCAGCCACGGAGGGATTCGATAGTCATTAGAAGAATATCGGGCTTTTCTTCGAGTGGCTTTGACTTGAATGTTTCGATAGAAGTGGCTTCGTTCGGGTTTTCTTTCCAGAAGGGGTATTCTTTGTCGGGGTTTCCGCCCATAAGCCTGATACCTTCTGCGTAGTCAGGCGGTTCCTCCTTTGATTCAAATTCCTCGATGACGTCTCCGACAAGTGTGTAGACTACGGGGCGAATTCGGTCCCAGCGGTGTTGGGAATAGTTGTACCACAGGTGCGAAGTGCATCCGAGGGCGGCAAAGACAATCATCATGCCGAGCGTAATCCAGGTCTTTTTTTGAATGGGCCGCTGCCAAATGCCGCGAATGTCATGCTTGCACGAAAAGATGGAAAGTCCAGTCACGGTTAGAATCACTAGGCCAACCGTCAACAGGAAGTGCTGAATTCCGCCGAGGGCGATCTTGGAGACAAGTCCCATATCGTTCCAGGCGTTGCAGTAGGTCTTGATAAATGATATAGAGAGCTTTTGGCTCATCCAGCGCTGTATTTCGTCGTCGGTTCCGCTCAGGGTCAGGTAGATGGCTGCACAAATGACTGCGGCGATCTTGACGAATTTTAGGCCTTTTTCGCGGACAAAACGTGAAATGGTGAAGAAAATCAGCGATAGGGCCATGCCGAACCCGATTTCTTCGTAAAGGGTGTGCCAAAGAAAACGGTTGTAGTCCGGTACAAGGGATGTTCCGGTGGGGGTATCCAGCATGTAAAGCGAGCAGAGGAGGGCGAATCGTCCGGCGATAAGAATTAAGCCGAAAATAAACCAGAAAAAGAAATTTGTATGGGAAAAATCGTTATTTGTTGCATCTTTTTTCATGGACTAAAATATAGAATATCCTAAGGTTTTGTTCAAAATGCAAGTTTTTCTTTGTTATGAAGCCTTGTACGAGGTACTTTGTAAATAAAATTGTAAGAAGCCGTCTGTTTTGCCTTGACTAAAAGTAAAAATTTTCTTAGATTAATGTTCAAATAATCTTAAATTAAAGGAGTTGATATGAAAAAAATCTTCTTGGCATTAGCAATGTTTGCTCTGTTTGCTTCTAGTGCTTTCGCACAGAATCCGAACTTCGGCGTCAACATTTCTTACCAGTCCGAAGCAATGGTGGGCGATAAGGATGCAGTTAAGTTTTTTAGCGATGAAAAAGCTTCCTCAGCCTTTGCTCTCGGCTTGAACGTGCGTGTTCCTTTTAACCAGATGATTTCTTTGCGTTCTGGCCTTGATTTCCAGATTAACGCTTACAGCTACACTTATGATGACTACGGCAAAGATTATGATTTCATGAACCTTTTCCTGAACCTCCAGCTCCCTGTGTTGGCTAGAATCAACTTCACTCCGGGCTTCTTTGCTGAAGCTGGCTTGGATATGCAGTTTAATTTGCTGGCCCAGAATTATGACGAAGCCGCAGACGATTTGGACATGGATGCTTGGGAAAAGATTGAAAACTGGCGCGTATTCCAGCTGGGTCCGACCATTGGTGCGGGTTATACCCTGTGGTTTGGTCTCGAATTCAGCGGGCGTTTCTCTTATGGCCTGTTTAACTCGGTTACCAAGGGTGACGTCGACATGACTCCGCTCCGCTTCCAGATCGACATTTCCTATTGGTTCGGTTACAAGAAGTAATCTAGTTGCTTTGCGAGTTACTTTTGCTCCAGGCATGTACGCCTGGGGCGTTTTTTGTATGGTGCGGGACCAGTAAAGGGAACAATAGTGTGGACTTTTTATTTTCTTGCATTTGTTAAAATGCGCGGATATGTCTTAATTTTTCTCAAATTGTAGACTTTTAATGAAAATTTATGTTGACTTTTGACGAAATAAAAGGTATATTAGAAGTAATCCGTCAGGGAGTGTTATATGTGTATGGGATTACGTGGTGTATTCAGTTTTGCGATGGCGTTGGGGACCACCGCAACCTTCGCGGCCGACTGGTACGCGAAGGACAATTTGCAGCCGGGGCATGACCCGAGCATGGTGCGCTTTGAGGACGGTTACGCCCTCATGAGCACGAACAACAATCTGCAACTGTGGACATCGGAAGATGCCTACACTTGGCGCGACCACAGGGCGACCGTGAGTGGGGTTCCGCAATGGGCTTATCAGTATGCGCCGGGTACCGAGGGCATCTGGGCGCCTGATTTGTATTATATGAATGGCGAATTCCGCGCCTACTATTGCGTGTCTGTTTTTGGCAAGCGTTCGTCTGCAATTGGCTACACGGCGACGACCTCGATTGTGCCGGGTACGAGCGGCTACGGTTGGAAGGACCATGGGCATGTTTTCCACACGACGACCAGCGACAAGTACAACGCGATTGACGCCGATGTGGTGCGTGACACCGAAGGCAATTACTGGATGGCGTTCGGATCGTTTGGGCTTGGCATTCAGCTGATCAAGCTGAACGAAACTTCGGGTTACCAGGCGAACGACGATAAAACGGTTTACAACATCGCGCGTCGTACAAGTAAGGCGAGTGGCGGTGCTGAAGAAGGCCCGAGTTTGATTGAACATAACGGGCAGTATTTCTTGTTTACGGCTTGGGATAAGTGCTGCCAGCAGGGCGCAAACATCGAACAGACGACTTACAAGACCGCTTACGGCCGCGCCGACAGGGTGACGGGACCTTACAAGGATCGTTCTGGCAAAGATATGGCGGATGGTGGTGGAACCCTTTTGATGGAACGTTATGGGCGTTACGTGGGGCCGGGCGGCGGCGAAGCCTTCCAGGACCTGAACCGCGTACGATTTGTGCATCATTATTACGATAACGCAGGCGACAAGTTCAACCATATTCACATTCGTGATGTCGTCTTTACCGAGGATAACTGGGCTGAGATGGGACAGCCCTTCCTCGGGCGTTATTTGAGTGCCGAAGTGGAACATGGTACGCTCACACGAGCTGTGTCGGGTGACCTCGTGATTTCTTCGAGC
>JAEEGG010013317.1_pt1 | contig 17613 bp, 14 predicted proteins | sample 9134161 | NCBI WGS metagenome assembly JAEEGG01 (sample SAMN16246543, study PRJNA631951) | gut metagenome | biome: gut microbiome; feature: rumen; material: CR-attached | host: Bos | place: Iran: Karaj | collected 2018-10 | reverse complement strand
CTTTTAAATAAACTCAACGCGGATCGATCTGTTCATGGGATACTTGTTCAAGCCCCCCTTCCCAAACATATTGATCAGGCCAGAGTCTTTGAAACAGTTCTTCCGGATAAAGATGTGGATGGTTTTCATCCTGTCAATGTGGGCAAGTTACTGCTGGGTGACACTCATGGATTTGTCCCCTGCACTCCCGGCGGCATCCATGAATTGCTCATCCGCTCAGGTGTTGAGACCAACGGCGCAAATGTGGTCATTCTCGGCAGAGGAAACATCGTTGGCAAGCCTATGGCTTCCATTCTGATGCAAAAAGGTCCTCACGCCAATGCCACAGTCACGATTTGTCACTCTCGTTCACGCAATATAGGATCCATCTGCCGCGACGCGGATATCCTGATCGCAGCTCTTGGAGTTGCGGAATTTGTAAAAGCCGACATGGTCAAACCCGGTGCAACCGTCATTGATGTGGGAGTCAATCGGATCAATGACGCTAACGCGCCTAAGGGCTATCGCCTTGTAGGTGATGTGGATTTCAACGCAGTCCAACCGATTGCCGGTAAAATTACACCCAACCCTGGCGGGGTCGGGCCTATGACTATCGCCATGCTGATGAAAAATACTGTTCGTGCAGCTAAAATGGCAAATTTGAAACAATAATAATTAAACAATAAACTAAAAAAATAATATGAATGCTTCTCGTATTTTGCCCGATTTACAGGCATCCCTGCTCTGTGAGGATGTGCGTGTTGAATCTTCAGGCAATTTTATCATCGTTGGCGTCATCTCCGAAGTTCGGGTTCCCCAGCTTCCCATTGCCGCCTATAAACTGTGTGTCTTCAATCGCTGGACTGCCGGCGTTGGTGAATTCAATCAGGAAGTTCGTCTGGTCGCTCCGGATGGAACAACTGTGCTGCGCAAGAGCGCTTTCAAATTCGCTCTTCAAAGCCCGGCACAAAATACCACAAATGTGTCGGTATTCGGACAAGTTGAATTTAAAGAACAGGGCATCTACACGATCGAGATCTTGATCGATGAAGTGATGAAACTGCGCATCCCGGTTCCTGTTGTTCTGGTGCAGCAAAAACAGCAGCCCAAGCAGCAGCCTCCTCAAAAGTAGTAAATAACGAATAATGTATTAAACAAAAAAGCGGCCTTGAGGCCGTTTTTTTATTTTTCTGCAAATTCCGGAATGATAAGAGGAAAAACTACATTTGCGCCCAATACATTTCGTAAAGGGCAAACTGTACTTCTTTTGTGATATTGGTATAAGCCAGAGACACTTGATAACCTTGCTGCTTATTACCGGTACATCCGACCACTACTCCTTTAAAGTCCACGACTTTCTTTGTTTCGGGATGTTCCACCTGCAAGTGCATCTCCGTGTATAATTCCACTTTTCTTTCGGAGAAAAACTCTAATCCTGCCTCATGAATCTTATAAGAATTCGCAGGCAATAATTGAGTAACTACATCCTCATTATTTGAATCTGGAGATGAATATGATTTATCTAGCCGAGCCACAATATCATCTATGTTTAGAGAGGATCACACTCTCAAACACCAGAGGTAAAAGTAGCACACTCTTACCTAAACGTCAACCGGCCTGCCCGAAAAAAATAAAGTTTACACATTATCGGGATGCATCTCATTCAAAGGCGACATCGTCCGCAGTCTGGCAATGATCCCCGGCAAGTGCTTCAAAACATGATCCACATCCTCCGCTGTCGTGTAGCGGCTCAAGCTGAAACGGACACTTCCTCTGGCCTCCATGGGTGAAAGTCCCATCGCGTTCAAAACATGAGACGCGCCCAATGAACCAGTGGTACATGCCGATCCGCTGGAAGCACAAACAGCCAACTGATCCAGCAGCATCAAAATAGCCTCTGCCTCAATATAACTGAAAGTGATGTTACTGGTGTTGGGCAAACGCAGATCCTTATTTCCATTCAAATGCGTATACGGGATCGCGGATAATATCCCCTGCTCCAAACGGTCACGAAGTTCTTTCACACGGGTCTTTTCTTCTTTTATAGAGGCCAGACTCAATTCCGCCGCTTTGCCAAAACCAACAATATAAGGAACATTCTCCGTACCCGCGCGGCGCTTATTCTCCTGATGTCCGCCCATCACATACGGCTGGAAAGGTGTGCGATGCTTTATGTAAAGCAATCCGATCCCTTTAGGTGCATGCAGCTTATGTGCGGAAAGAGAAAGAAAATCAACGCCTAGTTTTTGAACATCTATTTCTAATTTTCCCGGAGTTTGAACAGCATCCGTATGGAACAGCACACCGGCTTTCCTGCATATCTTCCCCACTTCCTCTATAGGAAAGATGACACCCGTCTCATTATTGGCATACATCAGCGAAACCAGCGCTGTATCCGGCCGAATAGCGGCAGCCACTTGTGACGGATCCAATGTTCCATCGGGATTCACCGGCAGATAGGTCACATCATAGCCTTTGCGTTTAAGGAATTGCGTCTGATTCATGATGGCAGAATGCTCTACCGCGCTCGTGATCAAATGACGTTTGCCGGTCGTTTCAAGCGCGCTGAAAACAGCCGTATTATCACTTTCTGTTCCGCAGCTTGTGAAAACAACCTCGCGAGGTTCAGAGTGGATCAAAGCCGCGACTTTTTCCCGCGCCTCCTGGATCGCGCCGCTCAGATGATGCCCGAAAAAATAAGCACTGGATGGATTCCCCCATTCTGTTTGAAAGTACGGCTTCATCGCCTCAAACACTTCCGGGGCAACCGCCGTTGTCGCGTTATTATCGAAATAATATACTCTGCGCTCTTCCATAAGCATTAAATTTCAAAGAGATCTGAAGATTCTCCAGCTATCAGCATCGTTGCTTTTTCCAGCTGTTCGGTATTTCCCGATAACACAATATAATCTCCCGCTTTTAATTTCTCGTGCCCCCTGGGACTGAAGATCATAAATGAATTTCTTTCGATAGAAATGATACTCGCACCGCTTTTCGTATAGATATCCAGCTCATTGAGTCGTTTTCCGATTCCAGCCATACCGTCTTTCATTTCAATCAAACGTGTATCATTTATCAAAACATCCGCTTTTTTCTGAAAATCATTCCCTTCTTTGCTCTTCTTTGCACCCCTGAGAATAGACTCGACCTCAACTTCCGCTTTTTGGTAAATACGCTCAAAATATCTTCTAAAAGGATAAGCGATCAACACAGCGATCAATGACAATGCATAAGCATAGATCCAATATCTACGAAAAATCAATATGCTGATCAGAACCATCCAATAAAACCCCAATGCACTAGCAGCCGCACAATATATGATCCGCTCAAACCGTTTCTGAAAAACGGCTAAATTAGCAGGCAATGCTTTCTGTACGATCAAGTGAGCCAGAGCACAATGATTTTCATGGGTGATCAGGATAAACGGTGCGCAGAGAATCACCCCAACCAAATAAAAGCTATCATTAGTTAAGTCCAAAAGGTTCATCCCGGCAAACAATGTGACTTGAGGGATATATCCATCTATCACTTTGAAAAGAACAACGGTCAGGATCATGATCCCAGTGATACTTACAAGGTTCAATACGTTTTTGATACAAAGCCTCTTAGCATAATCTGCCAACGGATCTCCTTTATTTTCAATCCCCGTATGCTGATACCAGTTGATATAAATCCCGAGCGTCTGCATCAGCACCTTGGGGATCAATTTGTTGCAGACCTGGATAATCCTGTCTGAATTGGAAAAGATAAATGGCGTTGCCAGCATTGTCGCAATAGCAACAGATACACATATTGGATAAAGTTGATCATCCACAACACCCAGACTCATCCCCAACGCCAGAATAATGAAGCTCACTTCACCTACATTACACATTCCCAGTCCGACCTTCATCGAAGTCGGGAATGGATTCCCCGTAGTCAAAGTACCTAAAACGCAAGCCACTGTTTTAACGATCACAACGATCACGCAAAGAATTAAAATTTGAGGCCAATACTGAACGACCGCTCTGGGATCGATCATCGTTCCAACTACTACAAAGAAAATGGCGGAAAACATATCTTTGATAGGCTGCACAACTTTTTCCACTTTGTGAATGGAGTTTGTTTCCGCGATCAATGCTCCCATAATAAAAGCTCCCAAAGCCGTGCTATAGCCTAAAGCCTCCGCTAACTGAGCCATTCCAAAACAAAGACCTAATGCAGTGACTAAAATCAGTTCTTTTTTCTGGGTGCGTTCCACATAATTCATCAACCGGGGCACTAACAACAGACCAAATATGAGCACTAAAACAAAGAACAGCCCCAATTTCCCCAATGTCCCTGTGATGTTGCTCATTTGAAAAGTTCCCGTCACGGCTACACTGGCCAAAATAGCCATTAAGGAAATACAGATGATATCCTCTACAACAGCGATCCCGATAATGATCCCGGCAAACCGTTCTCTTAAAAGCTTTAACTCCGCCAGTGTCTTGGAAATGACCATCGTTGAAGACGCCGACAGGATCGCTCCCAAAAAGAGGCAATCCATCATTTTCCATCCAAAGATCTTACCGACAACACAGCCCACAGTAAACGTGATAGCGACTTTTATCCCTGTCGCGATCGATGCCGACATACCCACCTGTCTAAATTTGCGAATACTGAATTCCAGTCCCAGAGAAAACATCAGCAAGACTATCGCCATGTCTGACATCATCTCCAGGTTTCCCTTATTTTTCAGTCCCAGCCCAAAAAGCGAGGGCGTATGAGGTCCCAGCAGAAAACCGGTAACGATATAACCTAAAATGTTGGGCTGGTTGAAACGATGAAAAATCAGCAGTGCCACACTGGCAACAAACATAACTACAGCAAAATCATGAATAAATAATGCTTGAGCTTCCATATCACATCAATTGACGGAGATCAAAATCCTTTCTTTATAAAAAAATAATAAATTAATACAGAACAGCTTACTGCTAAGTTAATTAGTGATATATAAAAAAAACCCGGCCAAACCGGGTTCTTCAAAATAATATCTGAAAACTATTCTTCAGAAGGTTTCCAATTGCGTTTCGGCGGCTTGACAACCAAACCCTTTTTGATCGCTTTGGCAGAAACCAAAACATAACGGACTTGACCATCCACCACGGCGCGTACACGTTGGAGATTCGGCATAAAGCGGCGTTTGGTAATAGCCGTCACGTGCTGACCAATACCACCCTTCTTCTTCGCTTTACCACTGCGCCAAATAATACTACCCTTAATGGGACGCTTACCAGTTAATTCACAAATACGAGCCATACTCTCTCTTCTCTCTTCTTCTCTTCTCAACCTCTATCTCTGCAATAGAGGGCAGTCATTGTAAAATAAAACACCGGCAAGTCAAGACTTCATCATCAAGACTCGCCTTTCAATCGCTTCAAACCACCCAGCACATCCCGCGCCAGATCCGGTCTGTTCATTAGCTCAAGGTGGATACCATCCACACCCTCGCTTACTAACTCTTGAATTTGTTTGATGGCGTACTCAACGCCAGCGCGGTACATATCTTCGTCTGAATCACCGTACTTGTCAAGCATAATCAAAATTTCTGACGGCATGGAAGCTCCGCACATACTCAAAATGCGCCGGATCTGCCTGCCGTTGAACATCGGCATGATTCCCGGAACGATCGGAACGGTCACACCCATCTTGCGGATTGTATCCCTGAAATGCCAGAAAAGCCGGTTATCGTAAAAAAGTTGTGTGATCAGAAGATCCACCCCGCAATCCACTTTTCTTTTCAGATTTTCCCAATCCTTGTCGATATATTTACAATCCTGATGGCCTTCCGTATAGGCCGCGGCGGCAATCCCAAAATTACCGCGTTTCCGTATGTAAGTGATCAATTCCGAGGCATATTTGAATTCCCCGCGGGAGAAATCGAAATTGGGATTATTGCGCGGAGGATCCCCTCTCAATGCCATGATATTGTAAACTCCGTTCTGGCGAAGATCTTCCAGGATGTGATCCACTTCCTCATGGGTTTGCCCCACACAGGTCAAATGAGCCACAGACTCCAGACCGTATTCTTTGCGGATCCGGGTGGCGATCTCTACTGTTCTGCCGCGAGAACTCCCTCCGGCTCCATAAGTTACACTAATAAAATCAGGAGAATACTGTTTAAAATCTCCAATAATATTCATCACTTTTTCCAGCGGGATATCAGGCTTGGGCGGAAATACCTCAAAGGAAAGCACCGGAACAGATGATTTATAAATTTCTGATAGTTTCATCCTCTATATTTCTCTTAAAGAAATTTTCACCGAGCGGCGTTTATAGACGCGTCTTGGTTCAGGATGCATTTTTTTGGGGATTTTGTCAATTTTGCGCTTTCTTTATCACGATAAAAAAAGCGGAGAGCTTCTCACTCTCCGCTCCGTGCATCATAAAATTTATACTTTGCCTAACTTCTTCAGTCCTTCAAAGTCGCCGCGAGCGGACTTGATAGAGACTTCAGGATTGGCTCCGCGTTCATTTTCCAGGATATAGTACTGGGTCCCATGCTTTTCACAGAACTTGAAGATCTCTTCCCATTTCACATCGCCGGAGCCCAGATACGTATTCACATCGCCGCCATGTTCTTTGATATGGATGGTACGACCGCGTTTCGGATACTTCTTCAGAACAGTCAGCGGATCCTGTCCGGCATCCAGACAGTTGCTGGTATCCAGCTGCATGATGACCCGCTTGTCCGTATTGCCAAAGAAAACATCCCAAGGCACTTGTCCATCAATAGGATGGAAATCATGCGCATGAGCATGATAACCCACCCACATCTTTTCTTTGCGGGCGATCTTGGACATCGCGTTGAATTCATCCGCCAGTTTCTTCCATCCATCAATGGTCTCACCATTCATATAAGGACAAATCAGGAAATTATTGCCAATGATCTGATTGAACTCGATCGTCTTCTTCAGTTCATCTCCTTGCAGCGTATTCAATGCGGTATGGGTGCCGTAGCACTTCAACCCATTGTCATCCAGCAGTGTGCGCAGTTCTTTGGCAGTTTTGCCATGATAACCGGCAAACTCAACTCCGCTGAATCCGATTTCTTTGACGATCTTCAGGGTTCCGGGAAGATCCTTGGCGCAGGCTTCACGCACGGAATACAGCTGCAATCCCACGGGGATCTTCTTTTTCGCCGCTTCCGCGACAAAAGCCAAACGGGTTCCCAACACGGCCGCGACCGCGCCAGTCACGCTCAAACGAATAAAATCACGACGAGAGCAGCCTCTCAAACTATTTGATGAATTCATAACTTTTCTTTCTTCTAAGCCGGAACTCTCGCACTTTCGAGATTACATTCCCGCTTACCGCAAGGTATTTTAGAAAAATCCACAGCGCAAGTCGAGAGCTTTGATGCGTTAAATTTAAAAAACATTCTTCTCTTGCAAATCCTGTGAGACCGGGTTATAATAGATCCTGCTTCGGATGTTAGAAATAACAACAAAATAGAGTGATAGTTATGAACAAAAAAAGTTTTTTACTTGCGTGCGTCATTTCCTTGGGAATGACTGCCGGGCTTTCTGCCGCCGACAAAAAAATCAACGCCCTGTTCATCTCCGGTGATGATGTGGGTGCTCACCAATGGAGAGTGACTCAGGAAGAATATCGCGCCATGCTGCTGGATTCCGGTAAATTCGATGTCCGCATCAGTGAGGATATGAACATTCTGGAATCTTCAAAAGCTCTGAATAAATACGATCTTATCTTCTTTGTTCGCTCCAATGTCTCCGGGGAACCTCTCTCCGACCAGGCCAAGGCCAATCTGGAATACTTTGTCAATAACGGCAAGGGACTTGTCATCAACCACATGGCCAGCGGTTCTTTCCCGGAATGGCTGGAGTTCAAAAAAATGTGCGGCGTTTACTGGAGCCCCAGAGACGGTTCCGGTCACGCGCCGGGAACTCACGTTTTCGATGTCACCGTCACCAATCAGGATCATCCCGTCACCAAAGGAATGTCTAACTTCCAGGCGGATGATGAACTTTATTCCGCCCTGGTTGTCGCCCCTGACACAAAGTACGACATCCTGGTAACGGGCAAAACCACCTTTGAAAGCCGAAAAGGAATGAACGAACCTCTGGCCATTACCGTAAACTACGGCAAAGGCAGAGTCTTTCATCAATGCTTCGGCCATGATCAGAAGGCTCTCAAACAAAAAGGAGTACGGAATCTGGTCATCAGAGGCAGCGAATGGGCCGCTACCGGCAGCGTAACGGAATAAGTACTTTATCGCTAAGCAAAAAGAGAGGGAGTCATTTCCCTCTCTTTTTCATTGTCCCCTAAACCGCCATCAGCCATTTTCTCTCCTAATGGGAATTTCAAGCGATCCTCACTGATCGTAAAGGAATTAAAACAAGGGGTAACTGATTGAATCGCAGGATGGTGCTCACTAGAAGATTCGAACTTCTGACCTCTTCCGTGTGAAGGAAGCGCTCTTCCACTAAGCTAAGTGAGCTCACCTCAAGCGCCAGCAAGCCTATAAAAAATCAGAAAAAATTCAAGCATTTTTAGCTAACTTTTCAAAAGTTCCAAACAGATATCAATCGTTTTCTTTTTATAAAAAACATCATAATATTTTGATAATAAATCAGTAATGATCTTTTTTTCGATTTTTTGTTCTTTCCGGGATTTTATCTGAACTCTTTTCTGAAAATGTGTTTTCCTCTTTGGACATCAGACAAAATCCACAATAAAGTTGATTTTTTGTATAATAAAGGCTAATAATTGCCGTGTTGGAGGCAATCTTGGCCTCTTTATTTTTTAGACATGAATATTGCTATCATCGGTCCAAATTGGGCCGGAAAAACGACCTGTTCCAAAAAAATCGCGAAAGAGTTTGGACTTGTGCGATTCTCTTTAGGGCAAATGATCAAAAAATCTATCCACGATCATACCTTCCTGGGAATCATGACTCGTCCCTACGCGCTGCGCGGCAATTTTGTCCCGGATGAAGTGGCAAACGCCGCCCTGGAAGAAAAAGTCACCTCAAACCCGGAAGCCAGAGGCTTTGTGTTCGATGGGTTCCCGTGTACCCTGTACCAAGCCATCTACATGATCGATCTGCTTCAAAAAGAGGGTTCTAAGCTGGATGGTGTTGTCTTTATGAAAGCGACTCCGGATGTTACCTACGCACGGGCAATGGAACATAAAAACAGCAACGGGCAAATCGAAAAAACACCCGAAGGGATTATCGCGCGCATCAATAATTATAAAAGCGTGGCTGAATCTATTCTGCGGCTTTTTGCTCATTCCACTTCCTTCCTGATCGTGGACGCGGAACGCCCGGAAGATGAGGTTTACTCTCAAATCCAGAAATTTATTAAGGATGTTGAAGATAAAACATTTAAACCAGAACCCATCGAGAAGACGGAAAGTCAGATAGATCAGTTCCTGGCCACTTATCACCTTTCAGAAAAAACTCCCGTCACCAGTCATCTGAATCTGGTTCTGATGGGACCTCCGGGCTGCGGCAAGGGTACCCATGCCGCTCCTCTCTCTGAATATCTGTCAGTTCCCGCGATCGCGACAGGAAATCTTTTCCGCGAGCATTTGAAGAATAAAACACCGTTGGGTGCTATCGCCGGCGCGTTCATCAACTTAGGCCGACTGGTCCCGGATGATGTGACCGCGGCGATCGTGAAGAACCGTCTGAATGATAACGATGCAATGCACGGATTCATTCTGGATGGTTTCCCCAGAACCGTTCCGCAGGCAGACGCACTGGATACAATCCTCACGGTTTCCAGCAGGAGTTTGGATGGTGTGATCTATATCAATGTGCCGGATGATGTGATCATCAAGCGTATTGCCGGACGGCGTTTCTGTCCCAAGTGCCAGAACACTTATCATGTCGTGTTCAATCAGCCGAAGGTCGAAGGTATCTGCGACAAGGACGGTGAAAAGCTGATCACCCGCGAGGATGACAAGCAGGAAACCGTCATCAAACGTCTGGATGCCTACCGCCAGCAGACCCTGCCCGTGATCGAGCATTACCGGCAGAGAGGTCTTTTGCAGGAGATCCAGGGCGACGCGACTCTGGATGTAGTCAGCTCCCGCATCATGGAGTGCTGCAACAACCTGCTTCGTAAAAAACACAGAGAACCCGCAAAGTAAGGAAAGGATTTATGAGTAAAGTATTGATCGTCGGCTCTGCCGCGCTGGATTCCATTAAAACACCGAAAGCCAATAAACCCAAATTATTAGGTGGCGCGGCCTGTTATGCCTCTGTAGCGTCCAGTTACTTTGCCCCTACCAGCATCGTCGCTGTTGTGGGAGAGGATTTTCCTAAAAAGTACGTGGATCTTCTTAAGGATCACAAGCTCGATCTCTCTGATTTTAAAGAAGCCAAAGGAAAAACTTTTTACTGGTCGGGTGAATATGAGGAGAACATGAACAACCGCCGGACCCTGTGTCTGGAACTGGGTGTTTTCGCGGACTTCAAACCGGAACTGACCGCGAAAAACCGTTCGACTCCTTTTGTAATGCTGGGCAACATCACCCCGGAACTGCAAATGCATGTGCTGGAGCAAATGAAGGATCCTGTTTTCGTGTTAGCGGATACAATGGACTTCCACATCAAAGGCTCCCCGGTCGCCCTTAAAAAGCTTTTGAAGAAGATAGACTGTCTCTCACTCAATGACAGCGAAGCAAAACTCCTGACTGGAAAAGAAAATCTGCTGGAGGCCGCTTCCCGGATCCACAAGATGGGACCATCAGTCGTGATCATCAAAAAGGGTGAATACGGCGCGATGCTTTCTTACGGCGGCGGGATCTTCCTGGCTCCGGCCTATCCGCTCGCGAAAGCCGTGGATCCGACAGGTGCCGGCGATACCTTTGCCGGAGGTCTGATGGGCTACCTGGCCAGCCACGCGGTGACCAAGGCGGATGTGGATAAGCATCTGAGAAAAGCCATACTGGCAGGAACTGTCATCGCTTCTTACTGCTGCGAGGATTTCGGTTTCCTGAAAGTGGCAAAACTGGATAAGAAAATGATCCGTCAGAGAATTTCTGATTTAGAGAAGATGATCCTTTTCTAAGAATAGAATACGATCATTTGACAAGGCAGTCCGTAAAAAAGACTGCCTTATATTTTTTCCAAAGGTCTCAGGGTCGGTTTCCCCGACTCCTCTGAATAAGTGATCGCCAAGGCAAGCGCGTCTGCCGCGTCCGGTTCCGGGACTTCATCCAGCTTCAGCATACGCTGGACCATCTTCGCGACAGCCAGTTTTTGAGCCCCGCCATACCCGACTATCGCCTGTTTCACTCTGCGGGGAGCCATTTCATAAATATCCAGCCCGTGTTCCGCCGCGACAAGCAGTGCCGCTCCTCTGGCCTCACCCATGACAATGGCAGTTTTCAGGTTATGAACAAAAAACAAGCCTTCCACCACACAAACCGTTGGATGATACTTCTTGATGACATCCCGCAAAGTCCGGGCAATTTTGACAAAACATGTGGAATGCAAAAGCTCCGGAGAACATTTCACCGTTCCCGCCGTCAATAGCTTCATCTGGCGGGAGTCTGACACCTGGATGACTCCGTATCCGGTTCCGCGAAGAGAAGGATCCACCCCCAAAAGAATAGAATGCCGCGGATTTTCTCCCAGCGCATACGAACCGGTACGGTTCATGCGTTTCTGCAATTCCTCAAACTGTTTTGGAGAGATCCCCATGCTCTATTTATAAAGCAGGTAGCGGGCTCTGCGTTTCTTGAAGTCTTTCAACTCCGGATCCCAAATAGCGTGGATATCCCGGAGGGATGCTCCTTGTTCAATGGCCGCCTTTGTCTGGGGATGCAGCAAAAGAGTGCTCAGGTTCTTCAGAGAATAGTCGTTGGGATAATCCTGATAAAGGATCTGCGCCAGACACATTCCCAGATCCATGATCTTTACCTTGTCCCTGTTGGTGATATTGAACCGCAATCCATTGCAAGGTTCATTTTTGAACTGGCGCTCTGACGGAACAAAAGTGAACGGAGTAAAGTCTATCGCTTCCAGGCCATACGCGTTCAGGCGATCATAAAACCTTCTGCTGTCAATATAAGGAGCCCCGAACAATTCAAAAGGAATGGCCGTTCCTCTCCCGGTGGCAATGGGGGTAAACTCCAGCACGCCGATCCCGGGATATAAAGTCGCTTCCCAAAGACTGCGCATATTGGGCGAGGTATTGACCCAGGGGATATCCGTTTCATCCTGCCACATTTTACGCTTCCAGCCTTTCAGTTTGATCACAGTGACCTTGGCCTGATAATCACACTCCGCGTTCAGCATCAAAGCGATCTCGCCTATCGTCATTCCATGGCGGATAGCGATGGGATGGATCCCCACAAATGTGGATTTTTCGATCTGGACCGGACCTTCCACATCCCTGCCGTTGATGGGATTGATCCTGTCCAATACAACGAATTCGACACCTTCCTTGCCGGCAACTTCCAGGCAGTTTGCCATGGTGGAGATGTAGGTATAAAAACGGCATCCGATATCCTGGATATCAAAGACGAACGCGTCTAATCCCTTCATTTGCTCGGAGGATGGCTTGCGTGTCTTTCCGTACAAGCTGTAAACAGGCAATCCCGTTTTATTATCTTTGCCGTCTTCAATAACGGCTTGATCTTTGTCGCCGCGAATACCGTGTTCGGGCGCGAACAAGGCCACTAATTCCACACCCGGCGCCGAATAGAGCAAGTCAATGGTAGAATTCCCTTCTTTATCCTGCCCGGTCTGATTGGTCAGCAGTGCCACCTTCTTCCCTCTCAACGGCTCATAATTTTCCGTTTTGAGAACATCTATCCCGTTGAGAACGGTCGCTTTCTTTTTCACCGCGGCTTGGGAAGTCATCGTCCCGGCCATGAGCAGTAAAACAACAATACAAATACTATGGATCAACCAATTCGTTTTCATTATTTATTCCTTTTCAGGAGCTTCCTCCTGATCATCTTCAGTTTTCTCTTCATCCGCAGAATTCAACTGGTCTTCCAGTTCGGGCGGATCCGGCATTCTGCCGTTTTCGATGATAAAGGTGACTTCCTCACCGGAAAGAGTCTCATTTTCAAGCAGATTTTTCGCTATCAGCTCCACTTTATCCTTGTTTTTCAGTATAAGATCTTCCGCCAGTTCATAACCTTCCTGGACAAAGCGTTTGATCTCTTCATCAATCAGATGCGCGGTCTCATTGCTGTATTCCTTGGAACGGACCATATCCCGTCCCAGCAAGACATATTCATTATCTTCGCCATAGAGGACCGATCCCAAGCGTTCGCTCATTCCCCAGTGGCAAACCATATTCCGGGCCAGTTGAGTGGCCATCTTGATATCCCCGGCGGCACCTGTGGAAATATCCCCGGTGATCAATTTTTCAGCCACACGCCCGCCCATTGCCATCGCTATCATGGAAACCAGCTGATTACGGGTGCGGTTGCGCACATCATCCTTGGGCAGCGACATCGTTGCGCCCAGCGCCTGACCTCTGGGGATGATCGTCACTTTATGCAAAGGATCCGTATGCGGCAGCAGCACCGTCAACAGCGCGTGACCGGATTCATGCCAGGCCGTAATCTCTTTTTCTTCATCACTCAAGGCCATACTGCGGCGTTCACCGCCCCAGCGGACTTTATCGCGGGCCTCTTCCAAATCTTTCATATCCACCTGCGGCTTGTTCGCTCTGGCGGCCAATAACGCGCCTTCATTTAAGAGGTTAGCCAATTCCGCACCGGAAAATCCCGGAGTTCCTCTGGCTATCGTGCGCAGATCGACATCTTTGGCCAGTTTGATCTTAGCGGAATGAACTTTCAGGATCGCTTCTCTGCCCTTGATATCCGGCAGATTCACCGTCACCTGACGATCGAAACGCCCCGGCCGCAACAAGGCCGGATCCAGTACGTCCGGACGATTGGTCGCGGCAATAATGATGACACCTTCCTGTGCCTCAAAGCCGTCCATCTCCACCAGCAATGCGTTCAGAGTCTGCTCTCTTTCATCATTGCCGCCGCCCAGTCCGACACCACGGCTGCGGCCCACCGCGTCGATTTCGTCAATAAAGATCAGGCAGGGAGCGCTTTTGCGAGCCTGTTCAAACATATCTCTCACACGGCTGGCTCCGACACCCACAAACATTTCCACAAAATCAGAACCGCTGATACTGAAGAAATCCGCATCGGCTTCGCCTGCTATCGCTCTGGCCAATAACGTCTTGCCTGTACCGGGAGAACCCACCATCAAAACACCTCTGGGGATCCGTCCGCCCAGCTGCTGGAATTTTTTGGGATCTTTCAGATATTCGACCAGTTCCCGCACCTCTTCTATGGCCTCGTCAACACCGGCGACATCTTTGAATTTGGTTTTATTCTTCTCTTTGTCCAGTTTATGAGCCCGGCTCCGGCCAAAAGTCATCGTCCCCCGGTTCGCACCGCGTATCTGCCGCATCAACAGGAAGTAAATAAAAAGAGCGATCAGCAGAAACGGCAATATCCCCCACAAAAGATTCTGAAGCGCGAGATTCGCTTCCTTCATCGTAAATCCGGCCAGGAGCAGCTTTTCCTGAAGTTCATCCGATAAAGCGGTTTCGATGGTAAAGCTCCGGGATAATTCCTTGTTCCTTACCTGCTCATTGGCTTCTGAAGCGGACGCGGGTTTGTCACCCGTAAAATACGCACCAGTTATTTTTTTCAGCTCAGGAGCCTGCGGATTATAAATGATCTCGCCTCCCTGCAATAACTTGTGCTGTTCTACCAGGTCAATTAATTGAGTATAACTAATGGCATCCTGCTTGGCTCCGGGGGCATCTCTGAAAAGTATCAGGATGCAGATGATCCCCAGAATGAAAAGCCATGCCGCCATACCTCGGGAAGCAATTTGAGGATTTTTCTTATTATTATCGCCATGAGAACGACGCTCTGGCCCTTTGGTATTTTTCTGTTCAGACATGAATCTTTTGCGGCACAAAAAAGCCGTGCCGCACACCTTATCACTGTTGAGGTTGTGTGTAAAATCTATTCAAGATCAAGGGGTCAATTGACGCAGTTGGGCAATAGCATCTTCCAGGCGCAGGATCATATCCGGCTTATTCAGCTGTCTTGCCATGACCAAAGCCCTTTCCGCCTCCATCAGTGACTGTCTATAGTCCTGGATCTCAGCAAAATAGATCCCAGCCTTCTCATGCAGTTCCGCGGAACGGTCCACCTGAGGATTGATGGAAATAGCTTTGCGCATCAGGGCGACTACCTGTCCCATATCATCCCCTCTGGATGCCATTAAAGTGGCCAGCAGATAAAGGGATTCCGCATGATTCGGACGAAATTCGACCGTTTTCTCCAAAATCCCGATAGCTTCATCAATATCACCGCCAAGGAATGTCGCACGGGCCAGCTGATAGCGCATGTCACCGGCATCGTATTGCTTATCGATCCCTCTGGGGACCAGCTGGATAGCCCTCAGGATATGTTTCTTGGCCAGATCAAAATTCTTCAGGCTCAAGTTCGCCATCCCATAGTCATACTGGCTCATGGCGTAAAGCGGTTCCAATTCGACTGCTTTCTTCGTATGTTCAAGTCCTTCTTCCGGCCGGTTCATGACATTGAAATAAAGGAAACCGATCTTCTGATGCGCCTGATAGCAATTAGGATTCAAAGCCAGGGCTCCCAGGTAATTCGTCAGCGCTTCCTGCGGCTTGTTGTTGCGGAAGAATTCATCCCCGGCGCGGCACCATGAAATATCATTCAGGAAATGGGGTTCGATCTTCTTGATGGCTCCCGGCTTGTTATTGACAAATTCCGGGATATTCGCGGCGCGGTCCGGAGCGGTAAACTGCTGTAAGACCACCGGCGGAGTGCTTTCCCCATTCACATCTATATGTGTCAGCCAGAGCTGGGTATATGGACCGTTGACCTTGGAGCTGAACACCAGCCATTTGCCATTGGGCGACCAGCTGTGCCAGGAGTTCATATTCGTCGTATTGCAGCGCATCAGCCGGGGTTCTCCGCCGGAAGCCGGCATGATGTACAGGCGGCTGTCTCCGCGCAAGAGCATATAACTGGAAGCTTTACAAAAAACGATCCAGCGTCCGTCCGGTGAATACTTCGGGAAATAGCTGCTCACGCCGTCTTCACAGGCACCTTCCAGCGGAACGGGAGTCCCGCCCTTACCCTCATTGAAAGGCACTTGATACAACTTGAACTGGAAGGGTTTGCCGTCTTCCACAAATTCCTTGCATTCCTCACGTGTCAAAAGCGTTTTTCCCGCTCCCTGAGTGTGTTTCAGATCATAGGTTTCGGTCCTCGCGAAAAGAATTGTTTTCCCGTCCGGGCTCCAGGTGGGATTGCTCTGAACATATTTAGGATCATCCGCGCCCCCCAACGCGCCGAACTTTTCTTCTACCCGGTCATACCAGGCAACGATGCCTTTCAGGGGAAAGAACAGCTGTGAATAATAGAGATCCTCCATCGGCACAAAGACGGATTTATCCTTTACGGTACTCAAAACGTACCGGCCATCGGGAGAGATTTGAGAAAGGAGTCCAAAGGTCTGTTCCCGGTCTTCCTTGCGGAAGTCGTTCCAGGTGATCACATCGCTGGTATTCAGCTTCATTTCTTCCTGGATACGTGTGATCACATAAGACCCCTTGCTGTTGGCATAATCCACATCCATAGCCAGAATGGAACCATCCGCGGAAAAAGAATGGCAATTCCCGCAAACCGGCAGCCCTTCCAGAACGATCGGCGGCTGCTCTTCCATATCAATAGAACCATAGCGCCAGCGCAGTTTGGAGGGATCTATCACCGCGTCAATGAACGGCAGGATCACCTCGCGGTAAAAAATAGGCGCGCCCACTTCATCCTGCGAAGTATAGATGCGGACACTCGACTTGGAAACCGGAGCTCCGGCACTCTGCGAATTATATCCAACCACACTAACGGACAGAGGTTTATCCACCGAAACGGACTTCATCTGCTTCCACACTTCCGAGTCCGGCCGCCATGTCGGCTGAGAACAAAGGAAACGATGCGCGTTTGTACCGATGTCGAACCCGACTACCCAGCGATCGACCAGCTTATTCTCATCGACCCAGTTAAAAACCGGCGCGATGATCTCCGGTGGAAACATGGCCTCATCCAAAGGATACGAGATATTCAGTTCTTGCTGGACCGCAAGCCCGTCTATCGGTTCGGCAGACCAATCCGGGAGAGTTTCCACTTTGGGAGAACATCCGCAAAAAAACAGGCTTAACGCGAGCAAAGCTGACCCGCTCATGAATAACGGTATCGTATGACCACTCGGTACTTTATTAAAAAACATCTTCATCTTTACGCGACAGAGTGCCCTTCAGTCTAAAAACAGAAAGACATGAGAAGCAAGTTTTTTTTGCTCCCGGGATGAAATCGGATCAAAAGAGCCCCGGATAAACATTAAAAGGACCACAAATCTACACAGATAAACACAGATAAGTTGATAAACAACAAGATATTATCTATATAATTCTGCGATTCCAAAATAAATCATATCCTGTAAATTTGCCAAAATAAAAATCCCCGATGTTGTTTCACACCGGGGATTCTTGCTTTTATCTCAACTCACCGCAATGCGTTATTGCGCGCAGCGATATAATTTCTTACCTT
>JAEEGG010013308.1_pt1 | contig 17623 bp, 10 predicted proteins | sample 9134161 | NCBI WGS metagenome assembly JAEEGG01 (sample SAMN16246543, study PRJNA631951) | gut metagenome | biome: gut microbiome; feature: rumen; material: CR-attached | host: Bos | place: Iran: Karaj | collected 2018-10 | reverse complement strand
CTCCAAGGTCAGCGCCTCAGTTCCTTGCAGCGAGGATTGAATATCGTCAATAGACAAAAGGTCTTTGTAAAGTAAAAGCATATAGATATGAAACGTACATTATTGTTTATTACGTGCATGATGACATCTATGATGATGTTTGCTCAAGAGGGGACAAACGACTACCTTCCATTTGTGGAATTGGGAAAGAAGTGGCATGTGGTCATTGTCTCTAATCCTAACTATGTACATAGTGCTGGAAAATACTGGATGTGTAATGAAGTGGAACGCAACGGAAAGACATATATTTACACATATCTTCCTTATGACGAAATAGATGTTGTTGAAGAGGTCGGACTGTTACGTGAAGAAAACCGCCGCGTATATAAGTACGATGAGGCATCAGGCAGGGACATTATGCTCTATGACTTCTCTCTCAACGAAGGCGATACTTTCATCTATGAATATGGTCTTGATCATCCTGTGAACTGCAAGGTACTGAAGCAGGGGTGGTTGGAAGATGGTCCGAAAATCGTATCGTCTTATTCCACCACCTCTGAAGGTACAACGGATGTCAAGTATCGCAAACTGCGCACATGGACTATTGGTTGCGACGATGGGACGGGAGAATATCATGAGGTTGCAACATGGGTGGAAGGTGTTGGTGCCCTTAAAAATATGTTCCATAGCCCATTTATGGATGGGGTAATGTTTTGTTTGTCTTACGTAGAAAGGAAACCAAGTATAGATAATTGGTCTACACCCTTTTGGAAAAACGAATATCTGCCTTTCTCGTTTTGTACTATATTCGACATGTTTGGTCAAATTCATGGTTGTAACCTACCCACAGGCAGAGAAGACAATGAACAAAGAGGTAATCCTAAAAGAGGCCATCAGCTCACTTATGAATTGGAAGGTGACCGCTTGCATGTCTATGGAAATGTGTACAGCCAATGTGGACCTTTTAACTATGCCTATTTCTACGAGAAGTCAACTGACAACCCGTTAGTGCGCAAGATTGAGTTTGAAATACAAGAAGTGGAGCCTGTCGCAGATTGTATGGGTCTACATACCACCGATTTCTATGTTCCAGGATTCGACCCCAACATGAACTACATCGTAGTAGACAATTATGGAGAGGAGCATCCTGTCATTAAAAAGACTAAACATTTCCCTGAAGGAACTAAATGGACGGAAATCAGACTTGATACCTTGAAATATGACAGCTGGTATTCTAAGGTTGGCAATGAATGGGTGCCGAATTTTGAAACTATTGAATACTATGTGGATGGGAATTATAGTGATAGGGACATGACTTTCAGAAAAGTGTTTACTAACGGTCCTGAATGGACAGACTCCCTCACACTTTTGATACAGGAAGCAGATAATACTATCTCGGTATCTCCCTGGGTTCATAACTATGAAGGAACATCTGGCTCGCTATGGCCAGGCGAGATATACCAGTTTGATTGGAATGTTGGAAAAGGATTATATTATGAGGACATTCTTCTCTCAAATACAACAACTGAATATCCTTATCATTACTACTATGGTATCATTGACGAAATAAAGGAAGGACAATTCGGAGGTGTACGACCACTGAAGTATGTGGATTTGGATGGCAAAGCCCCTGTTAATCCTCAAGAGCCAGGGAATAGGGATACAAATGGCGGTCGTATTATTCAAGGAATAGGTGTTACAGAATGGAACGACGGAGAATGCTTGTTCGGACCGCCAGCTCCGTACCATGCATTATCAATGTATGATAATTATCAGCATCCCGAGCGTCACTATCGCTCCATGCTCGTCCATTTTGAGCGCAACGGGGAGGTGCTTTATGACATGATGCCAGACATTTTGCCACAGAACGAGTATCGTCCATTCGTCGAAGACGGTAAGGTGTGGACTGTAAGAGAATATCCTGACTATCCGCCATTTGAACAATTGACGGTAAACTATTATTTCGATGGTGACACCATTGTTGATGGCAAGACGTGCAAACGAATGATGTATGTTATAAACGCCAATGAGGAGTGGGTGGATGGCGTATTTACGCCTGGCAACCTTCCCAAATATTATGACGGAGCTTATTACGAGCTGGACAAGAAAGTATATTATGCAAACAATGGTTACCAACAGCTGAGATTGCTTTACGACTTCACGCTATCCACGGATGACATCGTTGACTTTTCTTATCCGTTAGTTGTAAACAAAGTGTCCGGTAGCATTCCTGGCTTCAAAGGAACGTATTATGAATTCTGGCATGATGGTCAATTAATGAACCGTTGGCTCGAAGGAGTTGGGAGTGAATCGTTGCCATATCTCGACTATCCGTGGGCATACGTTGGCGGAGGTGGTACTCTCCTTACCTGTAGGGTTGGCGATGAAGTCATCTATTACAGTGGCGTTGAAGATGATCCATACGGCATGGGAGCCCAGAAACGCCGCTTCGACTTCACCCATACCACTAAGCTTCAGCCCAAGGCACCAATGATGAGGGATGCGGAGTCTTCGCTATATGGCGAATATAATGAACAGCAGCTGGATATCAACCTTGATCCGCTCGAAGAAGCTTATCAGGTACGCATTACTGACGAAACGGGGAAAGTTGTCTACGAGAAAGCCATCAACGCAGGCAGCATCGTAGGCCTCAATATCGACATTTCTAACTACGCCAAAGGCCGTTACACCGTCACAGTGGAAAATAGTCAGGAGGTTTTCACTGGCGAATTCGAGGCACAGGCGACAGGAATTGAAGAAGTAAACCTCACCCCGGTCCTCTCCAAAGGCGAAGGAACCATCTTCAACCTCCAAGGTCAGCGCCTCAGTTCCTTGCAGCGAGGATTGAACATCGTCAACGGACAAAAGGTTTATGTAAAGTGAAACGATAGTCCCAATAGTTTTAACGAATCATCGAATTGGTTGTTTATCCGAAGGCACTTCCTGGCTCGTCTGCACGGAGCAGGCGGGTCGTCCGCACGGAGCAGGCGGGGTAGGAAGTGCCTTCTGGCGACCCAGAAAGTGCCTTCGGGCGACGCGGGATGTAGCCTTTTCGCAATATACCCTAACACCTTAACCCGACAGGCTGTAAACGCCTATGTACAATGGGTTTGAGGCGGGTTAGACTATCACGGGACACCCTAACCCAGGGGTAACCCCACCTTAACCCCTCAATCCGATGGCTTTGTCTGAACACGATTGCAACTCAGAATACGATTGCTGCTGGGTTAGGGTGGGGTTAGGCCAGGGTTAGGGTGTCGGCATAGGGGTTAACCCGCATCAAAGCCCGATGTACAGAGGGATTGAGAGGGGGTGGGTTAGGGTGTTAGGGTGTTTGGGCTCAAAGCCTCGAAGTGAAAAGACGAGGGCTTCGTGCCGATGCCTTCTATGGGTCGTCCGGATAATGCTTTGCTGTCGTTCCGCTGGCACTTTCGAGACGAAGGGATGGCACTTTACCCCCCTAAACCCCTATCGGAATGAGTCGAAGATGGCGTGTCTTGCTCCCGAAGAAGGCATCTCTTCGAACCGAAGATGACGCAAGAGGCACATGGTACCTGCACCTTGTGATTCTGACGCTACGTCTTAATATCTTGTCTTGAAATGAATCTCCCTGATGGTGTCGCTGGTGGCGGGTTTGTAGTCGCGCGGACCAGGGGCATCGAAGTCGATGCGGTCGTCATATTGCACATCACTCTCTTTACTGTCAATATGCTGCTCGCTATCGTATGATGGTTGCTGATAACGCCCGTTTACCTGCTGGCGCTGCTGGGCCTTACGCTGCTGATAGACCTCGTCGGCCTGTTGCAGACGTTCGTTGCGCTTTTGGTCGGCAGCAGCACCTATAGATGCACCCACAGCCGCACCACCGGCCATTCCAACCAGTTGGCCCAGGTCGCTTCCGCGCCAGCCTCCCGTGATGCCTCCGAACAATGAGCCAACGACGCCACCAATCTCTGCACCAACGAGTGCACCCTGACCTGTATAGGTCCCGCAGCTACTCATGGTGAGCATGCTGCCCAGCAGAACAATTGTCATCAACTTCTTCATAACCGTAGCTCTTTTTAATTGTTTCACGCTGCAAAGATACACCATTTTTGTCAAATTGAAATGGGGGGTCTCCCCAAAAATGTATAGGGAAATCCCTACTTTAACTGAGGTGCTTAAAAGACTGCCTTGACGATTTTGCAGACATTATCGCTCTTGGCCATCGTATAGTAGTGGATGGCGGGAGCCCCATGTGCAAGGAGTTCCCGGCTCTGTTGGATAGCCCACTCGATGCCAATCTGATAGGCTGCGTCAACACCCTTGGATTGGCGAAGTTCACTCACCAGGGGCTGTGGAATATCAATATGGAAGGAACGGGGCAGCAGGTCAATCTGTCTCTGGCTGGAGATAGGCTTCAGACCAGGAATGACAGGAACGGTGATGCCTGCCTGACGAAGACGGTCGACAAAGCTGAAATAGCTGTTGTTGTCGAAGAACATCTGGGTGACGATATAGTCGGCACCTGCCTCAACCTTCTGCTTCAGATACTGGATGTCAGTATCGAGGTTGGCAGCTTCGTAGTGCTTCTCAGGATAAGCGGCTACACCAATGCAGAAGTCTGTTGGCAGACCGTTCTTCACCGTCGGGTCGAGGTAACGACCCTGATTGAGGTTGCTGATGAGGGCAACGAGTTCGGAACTATGGCTGAAACCGTCAGTCTCAGGGATAAAGAAACGCTGTCCCGGAATGGCATCGCCACGCAGGGCCACCACATTCTGAACACCCAGGAAATGGAGGTCGAGGAGTTCGCTCTCGACCTTGGAGCGTGAGGCTCCGCCACAGATGACATGTGGTACTATCTGCAGGCTTGGATAACGGCGCATGATGGCTGCTACGATAGCAATGGTACTTGGTCGCTTGGCCAGCGTCATCTTGGTATAGGTGCCGTCGGCATTGGGCACGTATTCCACCTCGTCGCGATGACAAGTGACATTGATGAAAGGTGGTGCAAACTCCATCAGTGGGTCAATGCTGTCGTAAAGACGCGTGACATCGCTACCCTTCAAGGGTGGTACGAGTTCGAAACTGGCAAAAGGTTGCCTGCTGTTGTTCAGAATGTCGATGACTTTCATGTTCTTATTCTTTTTGTCGTTATGACGTTATATCGGTATTTCGTGATTACGAATTATTGATTAATCAAATATTTCGATAGCAGCCGTTCACCCTCTTCTTGTGTAATGCCCCGTCGTTGACAATAGTCAGTGAATTGGACACGGTCAATTCGCCCTACGGAGAAGTAGCGGGCCTCAGGATGACAGATGAAGAGTCCGCAGATTGAAGTGCTGGGCTGGATGGAGTAATGGTCAGTGAGCGTGATGTTCAGTTGACGCTCGGCATCAAGATGGTCGAAGACGATGCGCTTGAGCGAATGATCAGGACAGGTGGCGTAGCCGAAGGCAACGCGGAGCATTGACGATTGGCCATTGGCCATTGTCGATTGACCATTGAGCCACTCGGCAGCAGCTTCTGCCAGACGGGCACAGAGAGCATGGCACATGAGTCGCTCAGCATCATCAGAAGGCTGGACAACAGGACGTGCAACAACGGTGAAGAGCCCAATGGGCGACGTTTCGTGCTCGTCGTAATAGTCTGCCAGACACATAAAATGCCCTGTAACACTCTGACTGCGCAACATTGGCAACTGAGTCCCGTCAGTGAGTACGATGTCGTTGCCCCGACGGGTGGCAGGTTTAAAGCTGCACAGTGCTTGTACTTCTATACGGTTTTCGTCGATAGCCCGCTGGAGATACTGCTGGCCTTCCTGTAGCGTACGTTCTGCCTCTGGATTGACCAATAGCTGTTGCAATGTCTCACCCTTGAAACCCCAGAAGATGAGGAACATACGCCAGTCGATGAGGGAAGCAATATCTGTGATGGGTGGTGAGACGTGTGAGTTCTGTTGAGAATACCCGCTGAATCCGTTTGACCCATGGTTATTCAATAAGGGTGCTCGGCGATTGGCTTCGTCATATGGAATGAGTTCAGCATGATGCTCCTGATAGGCATTACGGAGCTGTTGTTGTTCGGCTTTGATTTGTGCAATGGTTGCTGAAGCATCCATTTGCAGTCGCTTAGCCAATAGCGATGTCTGCGAGGCATCGCCGCCATAAATAACACAACCATCATAGAGCGGAGCCAGCTTGACAGCCGTATGGACAGCTGATGTGGTAGCACCCCCCACCACGACAGGCACCTGCAGACCTTCGCGCTGGAACAACTGACATAGGTTCTCCATCTCCTTCAGAGAGGGAGTGATCAGTCCGCTGATACCCACCAGACACGGTTTCCGCTGAAGTGTCTCCTGGAGAATGGTCTCTGCAGGGACCATCACTCCTAAGTCTATGACGTCGAAACCGTTACAGCTGAGTACAATACTGACGATGTTCTTTCCGATGTCATGGACGTCGCCATTGGCTGTGGCCATGACAACACAAGGACGCTGGCTGTCCGAAGCGCCGTCTTCTGCATCGATATAAGGTTGCAGCAAGGCTACAGCCTCTTTCATGACCTTGGCCGATTTAACGACCTGAGGCAGGAACATTTTTCCTTCGCCAAAGAGCTGACCGATATGTTCCATAGCCTGCATGAGCGGCTGTTCGATGACATCAATGGGGCGTCCGTATTTCTTCAGGGCTTCAGGGATGTCCTCGGCCAGATGGTCGCTGATGCCCTTGCTTAGGGCGTAGGCTAAGCGCTCCTCGACTGTCTCGGCTCTCTCGCCGGGTGAACCGGCGAGCACACTTTGTGTGGCGGACTTGTCGGGGGCGGTGGCAAGCACTTCGGCGGCCAGGGTGATAAGTCGCTCGGTGGCTTCGTCGTCACTATTCAGGATGACATCTTCGACGGCTTTGAGTAGCGAAGGTTCTATGTCGTCGTAGACTTGCAGCATGGCGGGATTAACGATGGCCATGTCGAGGCCGGCACGGATGGCATGATAGAGGAATGCGGAGTGCATGGCCTCGCGTACCTTATTATTACCACGGAAGCTGAACGACAGGTTGCTGACACCACCACTGGTCTTGGCCAACGGCAGGTGCTGCTTGATCCATTCGACAGCACGGATGAAGTCGATGGCATAGGACTGATGTTCTTTCAGACCTGTGCCTACGGAAAGAATGTTAACGTCGAAGATGATGTCCTGTGGTGGGAAGTCAATAGCTGTCAGCAGGTTGTAGGCGCGTTGGGCAATGGCTATTTTCCGTTCGTAAGTCGTCGCCTGACCCTCCTCATCGAAGGCCATCACTACCACGGCAGCTCCTAAGCGACGTAGTTCGCGGGCTTTGTTGAGGAAGTCGTCCTCACCATTTTTCAGGCTGATAGAGTTAACGATACACTTGCCTTGGGCATTCTTCAGGCCAGCTAAGACAGTGGCCCAGTCGCTGGAGTCAATCATCAGCACAGAACGGCTGACGGCAGGATCGTTGCTAATATAGCGGCAGAAAGTCTGCATCTCCTGACAGCTGTCAAGCATGGCATCATCCATATTGATATCGATGACGGCTGCACCGCCCTCTATCTGATGACGTGCTACAGCGAGTGCCTCGTCGTATTTCTTCTCAGAAATGAGTCGGGCAAACTTCCGTGAGCCCGCCACGTTGGTCCGTTCGCCGATATTGGTGAAGTTTTGTGTCTCGCGGTCGATGAGCAGTGGTTCCAAACCTGACAGCCACATGCGATTGTCGGACATGGGTAACTGTCTGGGCTTGAGTCCCTGAAGTGCATTGCTGATGGCACGGATATGACGTTCATCGGTACCACAGCAGCCACCAGCGAAGTTGAGCAGTCCGGCCTCCGCCATATGTTGCAGGTGACTGGCCGTAAACTCCGGCAATTCGTCGTATTCGCCCATTTCGTTGGGCAGTCCGGCATTGGGATAGAGCGAGAGATTGATGGGAATGCGTGCTGAAAGCTGTTCGACGAAGGGGCGCAGATCGGTGACACCAAACGAACAGTTGAGTCCGAAGCTGAGTAGGTGAGGATAGTGTGAGATGCTGATGAAGAAAGCCTCCAGCGTCTGCCCCGTCAGTGTACGTCCACTGCGGTCGTTGATAGTAGCCGATACCATCACGGGAATGTCTCTATGCTGACGCTCGTTCAATTGCAGGATAGCATAGAGGGCAGCTTTGGCATTGAGGGCATCGAAACAAGTTTCAAGCAACAGCACGTCTGCACCACCTTCTATTAATGCCTCAGCCTGTTCACCGTATGCTGCAGCCATCTCGTCGAAGCTGATGGAGCGCGAGGCGGGGTCGTTCATGTCGGATGCCAATGACAGCGACTTCGACGTGGGCCCCATAGAACCGGCAACATATATTGGGGTGTTGGGTGATGGGTGATAGGTGTTGGCTACTTCACGGGCAATGCGGGCACCCTCATAAGCCATTTCGCGTGCCACGTCCTCACAGCCATATTCATGCTGGCTGATGCGGTTGGCCGAGAAGGTGTTGGTAGAGATGATGTCAGCACCGGCCTCTATATACTGCCGATGGATGCTGGCAATTACTTCTGGAGCCGTGAGGTTCAGCACATCGTTGTTACCTGCCAGCGATACCTGCCAGTTAGCAAATGGTCCCTGATGATAAGTGTCAGCCGACAAACCCATCGACTGGATTTTGGTGCCCATGGCACCGTCCATCAGAAGGATTTGCCGGCTTAAAGACTCGTCTATCGTCATACGGTGTTACAACTTGGTAATAATACCTGTCTTGGTAGTACGTAGGAATTCTATGACATGATTGATGAAAGGTCCCTCAGGTACCTGCTCTTCAATCTGGTTGACGGCATCAAAGAGTGCCGTCTTTCCATGGAATACCAGACGGTAGGCGTTGGCAATATGCTTTAGCGTCTTCTCGTCGACACCATGCTGCTTTGCCACCTGAAAGTTGACACCACCATATTCTGACTTTCTCGTACAAATAATATAAGGAGGAACATCTTTTGAGAACGTCGTTCCGGCTTGAATCATCGAACCACGTCCCACACGGGTCTTGGCATTCTCGATGACACTGCTGGAGAAGATGACGCCATCCTCAATCTCGCAGTCACCGGCTATCTTCGTGCCATAGCCGAATACACAGCGGTTGCCTACCTTCGTGTCGTGAGAGATGTGGGCACCCTCCATCAGCACATTGTCGTTGCCGATGACGGTCTGACCTCCTCGGTGTGTTGCACGGTTGACAACGACATTCTCACGGAAGATATTGTTATCGCCAATGATGCATTCCGACTTCTCGCCACGGAACTCGAAGTCCTGTGGCAGGGCTGCGATGACAGTGCCTTGGTGTACCTTGTTATTTTTACCCATGCGAGTACCATTACAGATGCTGACGAATGGGAAAATAATACAATTATCACCTATCACCACATCATCCTCGATATAGACGAAGGGGAATATCTTACAGTTATCGCCGATTTTCGCCTTAGGACTGATTTCGGCTTTAGGGGATATTTCGCTAGCCATATACTCTATTTACAATTTGACAATTTACAATTACTTTATTTTCCACCTCCGCCAAGAGCTTGATAGAGACTGACAACAGACTGCATTTTCTGGAAGTCGTCAGTGACCTTGTTAATCTGCGATGACAGTAGCTGGGTCTGTGCCGTGAGCACTTCCAGATAGGTAGAGCCCTTACTCTGATAGAGTGCACGTGTATCTTCCACATTCTTCGTCAGTACCTCTATACGCTGAGCCTCGAGTTTCGAGTTTGCATCGTACATATTGTAGTTGACGAGCGCATTCGATACCTCGTTACCTGCCGAATAGACAGCATTCTGCCACGTGTTGAAGGCCTGCTCGTACTGCAGCTTCGACACCTTCAGGTTGGCAATCAGTGCACCACGGGCGAAGATGGGCTGTACGAGACTTGCAAAGAGATTTGTCATCCATTTGCCAGGATTCATTGAACCGCTACCGTTGGTAAAGGCCCCTGTGGCACCGATGGTAATGGTGGGATAGAACTGCGAACGGGCTGTCTGTACATCATGGAAGCACGAAGCCAGGTTCATCTCAGCATTGTGAACGTCAGGACGGTTCTTCAGCAGGGCGACACCCACACCCGCCGAAAACTCACTGGGCAGTGTCTGCTGAGCCAGTGTCGAACGGGGAATCTGTTGTCCGGCCTGTCCGATGAGCAACGAGAGGGCATTTTCCGTCGAACGAATCTGACGGCGCATGTCGTTAGCCTGTGTCAGTGTTGATAGATAAGCAGCCTCAGCACTCTGCACACTCGTCGAGCGCATGCGTCCCAGTTGATATTGCAGCTTCATCATCTCCCACGTCTCCTTAGCCATTCCCGACATCTCCGTCACGATACGCAACTGTTCGTCAAGCATCAGCAATGTGTAGTAGCAGTTGGCAATACCACTCACTACTTGTGCGCGTACTGCCATCTGGTAGTCTTTCATACCCAGGAGCTTCATCTGTGTCGAACGCTTCTGTGACAAGATGTTGCCGAAGAGATCCAGCGTCCACGACGCTGTCACAGGTAATGTGTAGCTCTTCGTTGTTATAGACGGATCGGTATAGATGGTCTGGATGTTTCCCATCGACTGCTGACTACCCAGTGTGATGGCAGGTAGGAAAGCCAGCTTGGCAGCCTTCAGCATAGTCTCGTACATCTCTACGGTCAGTGCTGCATTCTGCAGGTTGGCATTCTTTTCCAGACCTTGTTCGATGAGCGCCTGCAACTGGGGGTCAGTAAACACAGCGCGCCAAGGCAGATTGCCGAACGATGCAGTATCCTGCACCGCCAGCGTGTCTACATCGCTCACTGCGTCACGAATCAGTCCTTTTGTTTCCACATCAGGGCGCTCGTACTTATTATATACACCGCAACTGCTCATGAGCAGCATCACGGCTGAGAATATCATGATTTTCTTCATAGTCTCTTACTTCTCCAATTCATAATCAACAGGATGGTGTGCATACTGTGCAATCTCCGAAGCCACGTCAGGATTTTCTTCATCGCCTTCGAACTTCATCGGGCGGAACTTCTCCTGAAGGCTCTGGAAGATGACAAACAGTCCAGGCACGACAAGTACCTGCAGCAACGTACCGATTAACATACCACCTACAGCAGCGGCACCCAGCGTCTGGTTACCGTTCTTACCCACACCACTGGCGAACATCATAGGCAACAGACCGATGACCATTGCCAACGACGTCATCAGGATAGGACGCAGACGGGCAGCAGCACCGAGGATAGCTGACCATGTGATGGCCATACCCGTTTCACGGCGCTCGAGGGCGAACTGCACAATCAGAATGGCGTTCTTCGCCAACAGACCAATCAGCATGATGAGCGAAATCTGCATGTAGATATCGTTCGAGTGTCCGAACATCATCGTGAACAGGAAACAGCCTGCCAGTCCAAACGGTACGGAGAGTACCACAGCCAACGGCAGGATGTACGACTCGTATTGTGCCGACAGAATCAGGTAGATAAAGATGAAGCACAGCAGGAAGATGACGGCTGTTGTATTCGACGCCTTCGCCTCCTCACGGGTCAGACCCTGATAGTCGTAAGTATAACCAGCAGGTAGGATGTCAGCCGCTACTTCCTGAGCAGCCTTGATGGCCTCACCCGTCGAATAGCCGCTGGCAACAGTCGCAGTTACATTGATACTCGTAAACAGGTTGAAACGGTTGATGTTAGCAGGTCCGTAGACACGTTCCAAGCGGCAGAACTCCTCTACTGGGGACATGCCGTTCGACGTACGGACATAGATGCTCTTCAGCGACTCTGTCGTCATACGGGTCTCGGGCGAAGCCTGAATCATCACACGGTACAGCTTACCGTAGGCGTTGAAGTTCGATGCATACAGTCCACCATAATATCCTTGTAGCGTACTCAGCACCGTTGCTGGCGATACACCAGCCTGCTTACACTTCGCCACATCCATGTGAATCATGTACTGCGGATAGTTGGGGTTGTAAGAGGTCTGCGCCGTCTGGAACTCCGGACGCTTGTTCAGTTCAGCCAGATAATCCTTGACGACACCATAGAACTTGTCGAGCGAACCACCCGTACGGTCCTGCATCACCAGCGACACACCCGAGTTGGCCGAGAAGCCGGGAATCATAGGTGGAGCGAATGCTAGCACTTGGGCGTCCTTGATATGGGCCGTCTTAATGAATATCTGGGCAATGACACCCGTCGACTCCAACGGATTCAGGAAGAAACGGTAGATGCCGTCACCCTGCCACAGTCCGCTGAGTTTCCAGAAGAATCCCTTCTGACGCTCTTCGAACGGCTTCAGCTTGATGATGAACGTAGCCTGGTCGGAACCCGAACCGGCAATGAAGTTATAACCCTGAATCTGTTCACGGTTCTGGATAGCGGGGTCAGCAGCCAGAATCGAGTCTACCTCATCGATAATCTGACGCGTACGGGCCACAGAGGTCGAAGGAGGCATCGAAATGGTACAGAAGATGGTTCCTGTATCCTCGTCGGGCACCAGTCCTGTCTTCGTGAATGAGAAGGTTGCCACCAGTACCACAATACCGATGATCACCGTCGTAAGCACACTGATGGGCTTGCGCACCAGCTTTTCGACATTGCCCTTATATTTTCCTAAGATCTTGTCGTAGGCCGTATTGAACGAGGCGTGGAAACGGTCAATCATCGACATCTTCTTCTCATGGCCGTTCTCGTCATGCGGCTTCAGGAAGATGGCACATAGGGCCGGAGACAACGTCAAGGCGTTCAATGCCGAGATGAAGATCGAGACAGCCATCGTCACACCGAACTCGCGATAGAAAGTTCCTGAAGTACCACCGATGAATGACACGGGGACGAACACCGAGGCCATCACCAGCGTGATGGAGATGATGGCGCCCGAAATTTCGTTCATGGCGTCTATCGATGCCGTCAATGGTGACTTGTATCCCTGGTCCAGTTTCGCATGCACGGCCTCGACCACCACAATGGCGTCATCCACCACAATGGCAATAGCCAAGAGCAAGGCTGACAGCGTCAACAGGTTGATGGAGAATCCGAAGATGTTCAGGAAGAAGAACGTACCAATCAGTGATACAGGCACGGCGATGAGCGGAATCAACGTCGAGCGCCAGTCTTGCAGGAACACGTAAATCACGATGAACACCAGAATCAGTGTGAACACGAGGGTAAACACCACCTCTTCGATAGATGCATACAGGAACTCTGTTACGTCGTAGTTGATTTTATAAACCATGCCCGGTGGGAACAGCTTCGCCTGCTCTTCCAACTCAGCCTTTACGGCCTTGGCAATCTCGTTGGCGTTCGATCCGGCAATCTGCTGTACCATACCCAGCACTGACGGCAGGTTGTTGTTACGCATCGATACACTATACTGCTGTCCGCCCAGCTCTATGCGGGCCACATCCTTCAGCTTCAGCGTCTGACCGTTGCGGTCGCTCGAAATGATGATGTTGCCAAACTCCTCGGGGGTCTTCAGGCGTCCTGTGTAGCGCATCGAGTACTCGTAGGCTACGTCAGACTCCTGGCCGAATGCACCAGGAGCAGCCTCAATGTTCTGCTCAGCGAGTACACTTGAGATGTCCGAGGGCATCAAGTTGTACTGCTTCATTACGTCGGGCTTCAGCCAGATACGCATCGAGTAGGTTTTCAAACCTGGGCTTTGCACGTCACCCACACCCTGAATACGCTTGATGGCAGGAATGATATTAATGTTATTATAGTTCGTCAGGAACTCGTCGTCGTAACGACCGTCCGAGGTCAGCGTAAACATCAGCACCTGCGAGGTCTGACGTTTCGTCACCGTCACACCGATGCGCGTCACCTCGGCAGGCAGCAAGGCCAGCGCTTGCGACACGCGGTTCTGCACGTTCACGGCACACATATCGGCATTCATACCCTGACGGAACAGCACACTGAGCTGTGCCGAACCGGCACCGGCTGTGGATGAGATATAGTCCATACCCTCCACACCGTTTATGCTCTCTTCCAACGGCACAATGACGGAGTTCTTTACCGTCTCGGCATCGGCACCGGGATAGCTCGTCCATACCGCAACGGTAGGAGGTGCTATGTTGGGGTACTGCTCAATAGGCAGCGACACCAGGCCGATGAAACCCAACAGGACAATGAGGATTGAGATCACCGTCGACAGTACTGGGCGTTTGATAAATGTTGTAAAAGTCATATTCTAATTACGAATTACGAATTAAGAATGTTCCACATTATTTCTTCATTGCACCCACGATGTCTCCGGCACTCATGGCCTTAGCCTGCTCCTGAATCTTCTCTTGATAGCGCTGTGGCGTGATAGGTACAATCTCCATGCCGTCGTTCAGCTTGGTGATACCATTAGTCACATATTTGTCGCCAGTCTTCAGACCCTCGGTGACGATGTAGTTGTTACCGTCATTCTGTGGGTCGACCTTGATTTCTGTGTACTTCACCTTGTTATCCTTGTCCAGCAGGTAAACGAACTTCTTGTCCTGCACCTCGCTGACGCAATTCATAGGAATGATGATGGCGTTGTTGTTCTGACGGGGGATGATGATCGTTCCCGTAGCACCGCTCTTCAGTGTCTTCTCGGGATTGGCAAAGGCGGCAATCAGCTGTACGGAACCCGTAGCGGCATCAATCACACCACTCATCTTCGTCACTTTGCCTTCGTGCGGATAGATGCTGCCATCGGCCAGCTGAAGCTTAACAGCGGGCAGCGATGCCAGTCCGGCTGTCGAGAGCACCATTGCCTCTTTCTCCGTCACTGAGAAGTACACCTCCATCGATGAGATATTGGCAACGTTGGTCAGCACATTCGAAGCACTTACCAGTGAGCCTCTCTTGTAGGGTAGCGTACCTACCACACCGGCGGCAGGACTCTTCACGTAACAGAAGCTCAGCGCCTCCTTGGCATTAGCCAGTGCGGCCTGAGCCTGAGCCAGTTGGGCCTTGGCCTGCTCGTAGGCATTCTGCGATGTCTGTAACTCATAATCACCAATGACCTTGTTCTCATGCAACTGCACCGAGTTGTCGTAGGTCAGCTTGGCTGTATTTACTCCCTGCTGGGCGGTATTTACGGCAGCCTGGGCCTGACGCACTTGAGCCTGGAAGGTCTCGTTGTCAATCACAAACAGTACCTGTCCGGTGCTGACCGTCTGGCCTTCCTTCACGTTAATCTGTGTCAGGAAGCCCGATGTCTTCGGACGTATTTCCACATCCTGAACGCCCTTGATAGAGGCGGGATATGTGCTTTGCATATCAGCACTTGAAGCTCCCACCGTTGTTACGGGATACTCATTGTCGCCAAAGGTCGGGCGTCCGCCGCCACCTCCGCATGATGCCAACGTTGCTGCAATGGCTGCAAGCATTAATACTTTCTTCATCCTTGTAATGTTTAATAATTATTATTCTATTTTTTTCTGTTTTCTTTTCACTTTTAAGGTGCAAAGTTACAAAAAAGAATCATACCTATAGAATAGGTAAGCAACATTTTAACAATCTTTATTTTCAATAATCTCTTTTTTACGTCGACTTACAGACTGACGTTATTGCACAAATTTGCGGTTTTGTGCACAAATTCGCGGTTTTTGTGCATTTTATTTGGCTGTGTGCGTAAAAAAGTGTACCTTTGCACCCGATTTTTGAAAAAGGATATCATTTTTACACATTATTATAATAATATGGCATTAAAAATTGTAGTACTTGCTAAGCAGGTACCCGACACAAGAAATGTGGGTAAGGACGCCATGACTGCCGAAGGAACGGTGAACCGTGCTGCCTTACCTGCCATCTTCAATCCAGAAGATTTGAACGCCTTGGAGCAGGCCCTTCGTCTGAAGGAGCAGAATCCAGGTTCAACAGTAGGAATCCTCACGATGGGTCCTCCACGTGCAGGTGAAATTATCCGTCAGGGACTTTATCGTGGCGCTGATACAGGTTGGTTGCTGACCGACCGTCTCTTCGCCGGTGCTGATACCCTCGCTACATCTTACGCATTGGCTACAGCCATCAAGAAGATTGGCGATGTAGATATCGTTATCGGTGGTCGTCAGGCTATCGATGGTGATACCGCTCAGGTAGGTCCTCAGGTAGCTCAGAAGCTGGGCCTCAACCAGGTGACATACGCTGAGGAGGTGCTCAGCGTCAAGGATGGTAAGGCTACGATTAAGCGTGTTATCGATGGTGGTGTGGAGACCGTAGAGGCTCCGCTGCCCGTGGTTATCACCGTGAACGGAAGTGCTGCTCCCTGTCGTCCCCAGAACGCTAAGCTGGTGATGAAGTACAAGCGTGCTACCTGCCCTATGGAGCGTCCTGCTGAGGGTACTGCTTACGACTATCTGTACGACGAGCGTCCCGAGCTGACACTGAACCAGTGGAGCGTGGCCGACGTAAATGGCGATGTGAACCAGTGTGGTCTGAGTGGCTCACCCACGAAGGTAAAGGCCATCAAGAACATTGTGTTCCAGGCTAAGGAGTCGAAGACTTTGACGGCTTCTGATGCTGACATCGAGGGAATGATCAAAGAATTGTTGGAAGAGAAAATCATTGGCTAATATATGAATAATGTTTTTGTTTACGTAGAAATCGAAGGAACAACTGTTCAAGAAGTTTCTCAGGAATTGCTGACCAAGGGTCGCAAGCTCGCCAATGAATTGGGTGTAGAGCTGCACGCTGTCGTTGCTGGTACTGGTATCAAGGGCAAGGTGGAGGATCAGATTCTGCCTTACGGTGTTGACAAGCTGTTTGTGTTCGACGCACCCGAGCTGTTCCCCTACACTTCGGCTCCTCACACTGATATTCTGGTGAACCTCTTCAAGGAGGAGCAGCCTCAGATTTGTCTGATGGGTGCTACCGTGATTGGCCGTGACCTTGGTCCCCGTGTCAGTTCTTCACTGACTTCTGGTCTGACTGCTGACTGCACCGAGCTGGAGATAGGCGACTACGAGGATAAGAAGGCTGGCAAGGTCTATGAGAACCTGCTCTATCAGATTCGCCCTGCTTTCGGTGGTAACATCGTAGCAACCATCGTTAACCCCGACCATCGTCCACAGATGGCTACTGTTCGCTCGGGCGTGATGCAGAAGGCTATCTACGATGGCGCTTGCAAGAAGGAGGTTGTTTATCCTGAGGTAGGCAAGTATGTAAGCCCTGAGGCTTTCGTCGTGAAGGTGCTAGACCACCACGTAGAGGCTGCCAAGCACAACCTGAAGGGTGCGCCTATCGTTGTGGCTGGTGGTTACGGTGTTGGATCGAAGGAAAACTTCGATGCACTCTTCCAGCTCGCTAAGGTACTTCATGGTGAGGTCGGCGGTAGCCGTGCTGCTGTTGATGCAGGCTGGCTCGACCACGATCGTCAGATTGGTCAGACGGGCGTCACCGTTCATCCGAAGGTGTACATCGCCTGCGGTATCTCTGGACAGATTCAGCACATCGCTGGTATGCAGGACTCTGGTATCATCATCAGCGTGAACAGCGATCCCGATGCTCCTATCAACCGCATTGCCGACTACGTCATCGTTGGTACTGTAGAAGAGGTAGTTCCAAAGCTCATTAAGTATTACAAGCAAAATTCGAAATAAATCATGGCAAACTATTATAGTGACCACCCAGAGATTGGATTCTATCTGAATCATCCTCTGATG